>Ga0272441_10003479_pt1 | contig 29890 bp, 23 predicted proteins | sample SSMProp6N_FD_193582 | JGI IMG/M metagenome (GOLD analysis project Ga0272441, IMG submission 193582) | Marine sediment archaeal communities from Little Sippewissett salt marsh, Falmouth, MA, United States - SSM-Prop-6N | ecosystem: Environmental > Aquatic > Marine > Wetlands > Sediment ... | reverse complement strand
AGATGTGTCGCTCCGTGTGCACGGAGGGTCACCGCTGGTCGGTGTCGTGCGGGACGGCGTCGCACGTGGCCTGGTACCACGTGAGCATCCGCTCCTTGAGTTGCGCGACGTCGCCGGCCAGATGCGGATCGGCGATCCGGTTGTCGAGTTCCTGCGGGTCGGCCTCCAGGTCGTACAGCTCGTCCGCCTCATAGAGCCGCTTGACGTACTTCCAGCGCCGGGTGCGGCACATGGCGGCCTTGGTGTGCTCGGGTCCGTCGCTCTGCTGCATATGGACGCGCGGCCAATAGAGGCCCTTGGGATTCAGGCTCGACGTGCTCTGGCGTTCCTTGCAGTGCTCTTCGCCCTCGAGGCGCCCGCCCTCGCAGAACACCGCGTCGCGATGCTCGTCCGTCTCGCCCGAGACGACCGGCAGCAGCGACCGGCCGAAGTGCGTGTGGTGCGGCGCGACGCCCGTGAGCGCCTCGATCGTCGCCGGAACGTCGATCAGCTCGACCAGCGCGTCGGAGACGCGCGGCTCGCATGGCACGCCGGCCGGCGGCTTCACCGCAAGCGGCACGCGCACGAGGCACTCCTCGAACGTGTTCTGCGCCTTCTCCACCAGGCCGTAGTCGCCCGTGAAGTCGCCGTGGTCCGAGAAGAAGAACACCGCCGTGTCGTCCCACAGCCCCGCGTCGCGCAGCGCGTCGCACACCTGGCCGAACAGGTCGTCGGTCCTGGCGCACATGCCGAGGTAGACCGCGCGCAGCTCCGTCCATCGCTCCTCGGTCCAGCCCTGGAGCCGCTGGCCTTCGGCGATGCCGGGCAGGAGCGACGGCTTCCCCCGCCATCCCTCGGGCGTCGGCGCGCGCGGCGGAAGCTTCGAGCGGTCGATCATGCTGAAGTAGGGTTCCTCCACCGCGTACGGCGGGTGGGGGTACTGGAGCGGCAGGTAGACCACGAGCGGCTTGTCGCGCGGGGCCGACCGGATGAACTCGGCGGCGCCCTCGACCATGGCCCGGTCGCCCGAGCGCCAGCCCGTCTGCCCCGGCGCGGGCTCCAACTTGCCCCAGAACATGGCGTAGTAGTCGTCCGTCTCGGGCGACTTGTGGTTCATCATGAGCTGGTGCGGGTCGGGGTCGAGCGGGCCCGGGGGCTTGTACTTCAGGTCGGCCACGTGGTCGAAGCCGCCCTGCCCCGGCACGAGGTCGTTCTTGCCGCCCCACCAGACGAAGTAGCCTTCCTCGCGCAGCCGCTGGAGCAGCACCGGCTCGTGCCCGCGCAGCATGTGGTACATCGTGCGGTGGCCCGCCGTGTGCGGGTACCACCCGGTCATGAAGGAGCATCGGCTCGGCGTGCAGACGGGGTTCTGGCAGAACGCCCATCGGAAGGCCACGGCGTCGCGGCGGACGAACTCGTCGAGGCGCGGCGTCGCGGCCGCCGGGTGGCCGACGTAGCCCACCGCGTCGCCCCGCCACTGGTCCGGATTGAAGATAACGATGTTCGGTCGCCTGCTCTCGCGCTTGGCCATTTCTTCGCTCGCTTCCTGGCTGCGTAGGGGCACGGCCTGCCGTGCCCGCCCGTCGTTGTTCCGTAGGGGCGGGCCTTGCCTGCCCTCGGCGCAGTCGGGGTGTCCGCCCGGCCGTTACCGTGCCGCGGCGACCATGGCCGTCAGCGTCACGAGAAGCTGGAGCCGGACCGACCTCACGCCGCGAGTATACCGTCCCGGGCCGCGACGATAAAGGGCGCGGTGCCTGCAATAAGCCGCCCCGGCGTGCGTTTGGCCTTTCGGCGGTGACGGGACGCCGGAACAATCGACGCCTGAAGGAGGTGCATATCATGAGCGCGCTGAAACTCGTTTCACTGGCGGGGGTCGCCTGCCTGTTGGCGGCGGCTGTGGCGATGGCCGACGAGCCGGCGGGCGACGAGGGCGGCGGCGGCCTCGCGCGGCTCAAGGCCGCGACCTTCGAACGCAAGAACAGCGACGAGGACCTGCTGCGCGGCTCCATCACCCATTCGTGGAAGCGCGGCGGCGTCTGGGTGGCCTACCTCGTCATCCGCTGGGGCGACCTCGACCGGAAGATCGACGGCTACTCGCCGGACTATTACAGCAACTGGGACGGCCACGTGGCCCTCGACAAGGGCATCGCCATGGTCGCCCGCAAGCTGGCCTTCGACGACGGCACCGCCCGGCGCATCGACGACCGGCGGGCCGAACGCGCGGGCGCCGAACCCGGCCCCGGCTCGGGCCGCGACCGGATCGTGCCGGAAACCGACCCGAAGAAGATCGTCTGGAAGGCCGGTGTCGTCGGCGGGACCGACGGCCTGGTGATCCGCATCGAGATGCCCGAGCCGACGGGCGTCTGCCGCGTGAAAGCCGGCAACTTCTCGCTCGAACTCCCCGTGCGGCCGGTGCCGCGGCGCGGCAAGTGACACGACTGGGCGGTCGCAGACAGGCTCCGTCGTGTCGTTCATCAGAATGTGCCACGGCGGCTTGCCACGCCGTTACTCCGTCGCTCCGTGCTTGCACAGGAGGTCGATCATGTCGGGCTCGCCCCGCATGCGAGCTACAGTCAGCGGGCGCGTACCTGACTTGTTCCGCGCATTGACGTCGGCCCCGCGGGCAATCAGCAGTTCAGCCACGTCCCGGTTGCCGTATGCCGCGGCCCAGTGAAGCGGTGTGCTGCCGAGAGAGCACCGCCCGTCGATGTCGGCGCCGGCGTCCAGAAGCATGACCGCGCCGCCGCGCCGCCGCCACTCACTCTTCGCACATTGGTGCAGTGGCGTGAGGCCCGCCCGGCTCCTTTCGTGCAGGTCAGCCCCTGCTTCGACCAGCGCCGCTGCGGCCGTCGGGCGGTCATAGTAGGCAGCTTCGCTCAGCGCCATGAGCCCCTCCTGACCGAGAGATTGCGGGTCGGCGCCCTGGCCGATCAGCCACGTGACCATGGCGCCGCGGTCATGCCCGATGGCCATGGACAGTGCCAGTCGCCCCGAGGTGATTCTGAATCCCAAGTGGTAGTACCACTGAAGCCCCCGAGTGGCTTGTACGATGTCGCCGTCGGCCACCGCCTTCATGAACGTCTCCTCCGGCGGCGGGCCCTTGGCTATGAAGATCCCCGCCGCGGCGACGACGGCGGCGAGCGTCACCAGAAGCTGGAGCCGCACCGACCTCACGCCGTGAGTATAGCCGAGCTGGGCCGGCGATCAAAGTCCTTGCCGCCGTCGCGGCGCGGCGGCCCGGTTCGCGCTTGGCGCGGCGGGCGCGGCACGCAAGAATGGCCATACCTCACGGCGGGTGCGGCTCTCTGGCGCCCGGGCTGCCCCCGGGCCCCCGTGCCTCGCCGGCGCGTCAGCCGGGCGATCCATCATGGCCATCTCCGTCATCGAGCCCATCGGGTGGGCGCTGCGGCGCACCAAGATGGTCCTGTTCCAGGGCTTCAGCGCCCGCAAGTGGTTCGTGCTCGGTTTCTGTGCCTGGCTCGCCGTCCTGGCCGACGGCAACCTCGGCATCATGCCGCCCATCCAACTCTTCGGCGAGATGAACAAGGAGATGACTGACGACCCGGGACTGTTCGTCCTTGTGGCGATCGCCGTTGTGGCGGTCGTCATCACCATCGCGCTCGTGCTCCTGTGGATCAGCTCGCGCGGGTGGTTCATGTTTCTCGACGGCGTGGTCCACAACCGCGGCGCGGTCAAGGCGCCCTGGCGGGAGTTCCGCGAGCGCGGCGACAGCCTGTTCGGGTTCCGGGTGGCGCTGGGCGTGGCAGGGCTCGTCGGCCTGGTCGTGATCGGCGGCGCGTGCCTGCTGGTCGCGTGGCCCGACATCGATGCGGAGGAGTTTCGCGCGGGCGCGGTGGTCGCGATTGTGCTGGCCGGTGTGCTGCTCGTGCCCTTCGGGATCGCCTTTGCGCTGATCGGCGCGGTGCTTCACGACTTCGTCGTGCCGGTGATGTTCTTGCGGAACGTGCCGGTGGGCGTGGCGTGGGACATCCTCCGCCGCGAGCTTCTCCCGGGGCACGGCTGGGTGTTCGTGCGCTTCTACCTGATGAGGCTTCTGCTGGGCCTGACGATCTGGATCCTGGGCATGCTGCCGGTGCTGCTCTTCTGTTGCTGTTGCCTCGACCGGCTTCCGTACGTGGGCACCCTGATCTGGCTTCCGTGGCACGTCTTCGCCAGATGCTATCCGCTGTACGTGCTGGAGCAGTTCGGCCCCGAGTGGTGCCCGTTCTTGGAGGGGCCGGTGTCGCAGTTCGACCCGCCCGCGCCCCCGCCTCTGCCCCCGTCCCCGCCGGCGCCGTGAGGCGGCCCGCGGCGTGTGGTACAGACGCGCCACCGCCGCCTTTCGGCAACGGGCCTACCGGCTCTCCGTCTTCGCCGCGTGGGCGCGCAGCAAGTCGAAGAGGGTCGTGTGGCCGTTGAAGGCGGCGCAGTCCAGGGCCGTCAGGCCGTCGGCGTCCGTGGCCGCCGCGTCGGCGCCCTTCTCCAGAAGCAGCCTGACCGTGCCCACGTGACCCGCCGCGACGGCCAGGTGGAGCGGCCGGTTCCCGCCGCGCGTCGTCGCGTTGACATCGGCCCCGGCGTCGACCAGCCGCTGCACCTCGCCTTGGCGCCCGCCGCGCGCCGCCATGACCAGCGGCGAGCCGATGTCGGCCTTGGGGTTCGACGGCGCCCCCTTGGTGATCAGCCAGTCGGCGAGTCCCCGGTTGCCGTCCAGCTTCGCGCGGTCCAGCGGCGTCAGGCCGTCGGCGTCCCGGGCCGCCGTGTCGGCCCCCTGAGCAACCAGCAGCCGCGCGGCCCCATCAGCGCCCCGCGAGGCGGCCAGGTGCAGGGGCGTCGTGCCCCCGCGCGTCGTGGCGTTGACCTCGGCGCCCTTGGCAATCAGGAGCGCCGCCGTCTCGTGGGCGCCCCGCCTGTAGCCGGCTGCGAAGTGCAGCGGCGCGTAGTCGCCCTTGGCCCGCGTGTTCACATCGGCGCCGCGGGCGATGAGCAGACGCGCCATCTCAAGCTGGTTCCGCGCGGCCGCGCGATGGATCGGCGTGCGGCCGAAGTCGTCGGTCGCGTTCAGGTCGGCGCCTTTGGCGAGGAGCAGATCGACCATCTTCGTCTTTCCCCAGAAGGCGGCGGCGTGGAGCGGCGTCCACCCGCCTGCGGTGCCGCGGTCGCCCACGTTGGCCCCGCAGGCGATGAGCAGCTCGACCACGCGCGTCTGGCCGCTGATGGCTGCCGCGTGCAGCGGCGTCGCCCCGTGCCGGCCGCGCGCGGCCAGGTCGGCCCCGTTCTTGATCAGCAACTCGGCGACCGGGAGCCTGCCGCCGCGCGCCGCCATGGTGAGCGGGGTGGCCCCGTTGCGGTCGGCCGCATCGACCTTGGCTCCCTTGTCCAGGAGCAGTTGCACCACGTCGCGGGCGCCCATTTCCGCCGCTTCGTAGAGCGGCGTGCGGCCGCGATAGTCGGCGGTGTTCACGGCGGCCCCGTGGTGGATGAGCAGCGCCGCCACGTCGCGGCTCCGGCCGATGGCGGCCAGGTGGAGCGGCGTCCGCTTGTGCATGTTGAGCGCGTCCACGCGGGCGCCCTCGGCGATGAGCATCTCGGCCATGGCCACGTCCTTGCGCAGCGCCGCCGCGTGGAGCGGGGTGGTCCGGATGCCCTCGCCGCCGTGGAGCAGCGACGGGTTGGCCCGGATGAGCCGGCGGGCCGCCTCGACGTCGCCGGTCGTGAACGGCTTGGGGAGGTCCGCGGCCTCGGCCGCCCCGGCCGTGACGGCAACCAGCAGCGCAGCAACAACGAGTCCTCGCAAGAGTGTCTGTGCCATGGCGGGTTCTCCCGTCTCCCGGGTCGATTGTGACGGCATCCGCACCGCGTACAGGATAGCCTGCCGGGCCCGCGCGCGTCAAGGCCCGTTGACAGGCCCGGGGCGGCCTGTGTCGCGGCCTGTCCGAACGGGTCGGGCCGAGGCGGCCGCCAACCGGAACGGGCCGGTGCCCGACCGGCGCACGGAAACGGCGAGCGCGAGGAAACGGCCGCGGGGAGCGTGTCCCTGCGGCCGGTGATGGTCCATGGTGGGCGATACTGGACTTGAACCAGTGACCTCTTGCTTGTCGAGCAAGCGCTCTAGCCAGCTGAGCTAATCGCCCTCAGGACATGCCATCATAGTCCCTGCCGGCCGGAAGTCAAGCGCCGAGCCGGTCGGCGCGGCGGCGCCGGGGCCCGGCGGCCGCCGGGGGCACGACATGTCGCTGTGGTGCGCTGCAGAGGCACATCATGTTGACACACACGGTGCCGCCGTGGACCGCAGAGGCCGTCAGAGCGCGGAGCACGTCACCGGACGTGCGTCGTTTCGGCGGCGCCCGACGCTGCCTGTTGATGCGGCATCGAGGACCCTCGGCATCGCCGGGGGCAGACCACGGCACCCCATCTACTTGTCCAAGTCCGCCACGAACGCGGCCGCAGGGCGAATGCGCTTGCAGGGACCGGCGCATGGGGTATAATAACCGGTTCGTGGATGCCGATAGAGACGTAGCAGGGGGTCGCCGCCCTTGGCTGGCCCGGCGGCGGCAGATAAGCTCGAACGACAGAGAGGACCCGAGCGGTGAAGGACAAGATCCATCCCAAGTACGTCGAGTGCACCGTGACCTGCGGCTGCGGCTACTCGTTCACGACGCGCGGCACGAAGCCGAAGCTGAACGTCGAGATCTGCTCGCAGTGTCACCCGTTCTATACCGGCGCCCAGAAGCTGGTGGACACGGCGGGCCGCGTCGAGAAGTTCCAGCGGAAGTACAACTGGGACAAGCGGAAGAAGGAGATGGCCGGCGGCAAGTAGCTGCGCACACGGCAAGGGCGGACGCGGCTTCCGCGAGGAAGCAGGTCCGCCCTCTTTTTGTCCTGAGCGCATGCGCCGGCGGCGGCGCGGGCACGTTGCGGAAGGCCGCGGTGGGAGTCCTGATCGATGGCTGACGCCGAACAAAGCGGGTTCCTCGGGTCGGTCGAGGCGATGAGCCGGCGCATGGACGAGATCGACGCGCTGCTGTCGACGCCGGAGGTTGCCGGCTCGAGCGCGCGGCTCCAGCCGCTGATGCGCGAGCGCGGGCGGCTGGTCCGCTACGTCGCGGCGTACCGCGAGTGGCGCGACCTGGCGCGCCGGCGCGAGGAGGCCGACGAGCTGGCCGCCGACAGCGACGACGCCGAGATGCGCGAGCTTGCCCAGGAGGAATCGGCCGAGCTGCGCGCGAAGGAAGCGGCGGTCCTCGAGCGGCTCAGGGGGTTGGTGCTGGAGAGCGAGGACCGGCTCGACGCGGCGAGCCTGATCCTGGAGGTTCGCGCGGGCACCGGCGGCGACGAGGCCGCCCTGTTCGCGCGCGACCTGCTGGAGATGTACCGCAAGTTCTGCGAGCGGCGCGGCTGGACGTTCGAGGTCCTGAGCAGCAGCCCGACCGCCCTGGGCGGGTTCCGCGAGGTGATCGTCAGCGTCGAGGGCGAGGGATGTTTCCGCGAACTGGCCTTCGAGTCGGGCGGCCACCGCGTGCAGCGGGTGCCCGAGACCGAGGCCCAGGGGCGCATCCACACCTCGGCCGCCACCGTGGCCGTCATGCCCGAGCCCGAGGAGGTGGACGTCGAACTGCGCGACGAGGACCTGAAGATCGAGACGATGCGCTCGAGCGGCCCCGGCGGGCAGAACGTCAACAAGGTCTCGAGCGCGGTCCGCATGACGCACGTGCCGACGGGCATCGCCGTCATGATGCAGGAATCGAAGAGCCAGCACCAGAACCGCGAGAAGGCGTTGCGGTTGATGCGGTCGCGCGTGTTCGACTACCACGAGAGCCGCCGCCGCGCCCAGCGCGACGCCGACCGCAAGCTCAAGGTCGGCTCCGGAGACCGCAGCCAGCGGATCCGCACGTACAACTTCCCGCAGAACCGCGTCACCGACCACCGGATCGGCTACACGGCGCACAACCTCGACGCGGTGATGCAGGGCCAGCTCGACGAGCTGCTCGATGCGCTGACCCAGGCCGACCGCGAAGAGCGCCTGGCGACGATGTGACGGCCCGCGTGCGTCCCCCGCATCTGCTCCCCCCCTTGTGTTCCTGCTCCACCGGGTTACAATCCGCAAGACGCACGGCGGACCTTGCCGGGAAGTCCGGCTCGGCGAGCCGCAGCGACATGAAAGGACGCCCACATGGCAGCACCCTCTCTCTGGATCAACGGCGTGATGATTGACTGCGTCCGCATCACCGAGCGGTACGACTACTACCTGAAGCTCATTCCGCGGCTGGCACGCTGGGGCTACAACACGCTCTTCTGGCATTTCACCGACGACGAGGGTTGCGCGCTGCGGCTGGCGAGCCACCCCGAGCTGGCGTCGCGCTACGCGCTGTCGCGCGCGGAGACCGAGCGGCTCGTCCGGCTGGCCGCGCGACACGGCATCGAGGTGGTCCCTGAGGTCGAGTCGCTCGGCCACTGCCGGTGGATCACCCACCTACCGCAGTACGCCCACCTGTATGAGGGCGGTGAGCGCCACTTCAACGCCCTGAAGCCGAGCCACCCCGAGGTGCTGCGCCTGCTCGGCGACGTGCTCCAGGAGGTGGCCGAGGTCTTCCCGTCGCCGTGGCTCCACGCGGGGCTCGACGAGGTGGCGTTCGGCCGGAGGCGCCGCCGCAAGAGCGACTGGCAACTCTTCCTCGACCACCTGGCCGACGTTCACAAGATCGTGACCGGCCTCGGCAAGCGCATGATCCTCTGGGGCGATCACCTGGTCAACGACGCCCGCATCGCCCGCCGCGTACCGCGCGACTGCCTCGTCGCCCACTGGGACTACTTCGCCGAGCACCCGCTGGAGGCCGACACGCGGGCGCTGCTCGCTCACGGCTTCGAGGTCCTCTGCTGTCCCGCCTCGGCGCGGGTGTTCACGACCGTCGTGCCGGACGAATCGAACCTGGCGAACCTGCGGGCGTTCGCCCGCATCGCGCATCGGCACCGGCGGCGCGGCGTGCGCGGCATCGTCAACACCGTCTGGTGTCCCGAGCGGCAGCTCGGGGCCTCGACACACTGGGCGATGGCCCTGGGCGCGGCCCTGGCGGCCGACCCCGCGCTCGGCGAGCGGGGAGAAGCCAAGCGGGCGGAACGGTTCGTTCGCGAGGAGTACGGCCTGGCGCGGCCGGCGGCCGCCGCGCGGGCCCTGAGAGACCTCCACGCTGCGGCGCCCGGGCTCGTGATGCTCCGCAAGGTCCTGGTCGAGAAGCCCGCGACGCACGTGCGCGCGGCGGAGTTCGTCATCACGCCTGCCGACGTGGCGGACGCGGAGAAGCGCCGGGCTCGGCTGGCGAAGACCATCCGGGCGCTCGACGCCGCGCTGCCGCGCGTCACGCGCCGCCGCGGCGAGTTCGTCGTCTGGCCGACCGCCGCGCGCATCCTCGACGAGAAGCTCTCGCGGTTCCAGACGTGGCAGGATGTCTCGGCGCTCGACCGCCTGCGCATCGCCGCCCGGAAGCGAAAGGACTCGGACGCGGCGCGCGAGTTCGCCCGCGCCACCGCGGCGGTCCTGCGCGATGCGTCGCGCGCGGCCCGGACGAGCGCGCGGCTGGCGGAGCGGCAGTGGCGGCTGGTCCGCCGCGCGGCCGATCCGCGCCGCACGGGCCGCGACGGCACCGTCCGCTCCGACGTCGCCCTGCCGGGCCTTTTGGGCCGGACGGCCCGCGTGCTCGAGCGCTACGCCGCCCGCGCCCGGAAGGTGGCCGCCACGGGCAAAGGGGCCCTCGCCCTGCCGAAGAACCTGGTCGCGCCGTCGCCGGCCGTGGAGAAGGGGGCCGAATGAGCGACATGGCCGACGACCGCCGAGAGCCGTGGACCATCATCCGCCTGCTGGAGTGGACGCGGGGGTTCTTCGCCTCGAAGGGCATTGACGACGCGCGGCTCGAGGCCGAGCTGCTGCTCGCTCACGCCCTGGGCACGGAGCGCGTGCAGCTCTATGCGCAGCACGACCGCGTCTTGGCCGAGCCGGAGCTGTCGGCCTTTCGCGGCCTGGTTCGCCGCCGCGCGCAGCGCGTGCCCACTCAGTACCTCCTGGGCAAGGCGCACTTCCGGAACCTGACGCTGAAGGTCACGCCCGCGGTGCTCATCCCGCGGCCGGAGACCGAGCTGCTGGTGGACGAGGCGCTGGAGCTTCTGGTTCCGCGCCGCAAACCCGCGTGGGAATTCGCGCGCGGCGAGTTCCGCGACCGGCGGGACGGGCCGGACGAGGGCGCGCCGGAGCTCATCGACACGGGTGCTCCCCGGCCGCCGGCCCGGCCGCGCGTGCTCGACCTCTGCACCGGCTGCGGGTGCATCGCCCTGGCGATTGCCAGCGAGTGCCCCGCGGCGACAGTCGTGGCGACGGACGTCTCGGCCGACGCGCTGGCGGTGGCCCGGGAGAACGCCGAGGGCTGCGGCCTCGCCGACCGCGTGACGCTGCTGGAGGGCGACCTGTTTGCGGCGCTCGATGCCCTGCCGGAGGCCGAACGCGCGTTCGACCTCATCACGGCCAATCCGCCTTATGTGTCCGAGGCCGAGCTGCGGACGCTGATGCCGGAGGTCCGCGACCACGAGCCGCGCGCGGCCCTCGTCGCGGGACCGACGGGCTTCGAATGCGTGGACCGCATCGTGGCCGAGGCCCCGCGCTATCTCGCCGAGGGGGGGGCGCTGCTGGTGGAGATCGGCTACGCGCAGGCCGGCGGCGTGCGCGAGCGGCTGGCCACGGTGAGCGACTGGGATCTGGCGGGCATCCGCCGCGACCTCGGCGGCCACGAGCGCATCGTCCATTTGCGGCGCGTGTGAATGCGGCGCGGGCACGGGCACGGACAGCCTGTCCGTGGCACCCGCCACAAAGACCAGGTGCACCCCGCGAGCGGGGTCAGTCGGACGAGAGCATATGTTCGACTGCCCGGAGGGCCGTCAGGATGATGAAGATGGCCACGGTGGCCAGCACCGCCAGCTCATAGCGGCCGACGCCGCAGGCCAGCCCGATGCCGGCGACGGCCCAGAGCGCCGCGGCGGTGGTCAGGCCTTCGATGCGGAACTGTTCCTTGATGATGGTGCCCGCGCCGAGGAATCCGACGCCGGTGATGATGCCCTGGATGACGCGCGACAGGGCGTCGTTGGTCGGCCCGGCGATTTCCCACCCGATGAGGCCGAACAAACACGCGCCGACGCCGACCATGGCGACCGTGCGGACGCCGGCCGGCTTGTCGCGGGCTTCGCGCTCCAGGCCGACGACGACGGCCAGCCCCAGGGCCATGAACAGCCGCCCCGCCAAGGTGAAGAAGTGGGCCGCCCGGGCGTCGCGCGCTTCGCCGGCCACGGCCGCCCACAGCAGCACGAGGCTCAGGGCCAGGATCGAGCCCGCGATCACGTAGGCCAGGATGCGTCTTCCCATGGCGTGCCTCCGCGAATGACTACAGCCCCTTGACGATCTCGTCGATGTCGACGAACCGGCCTTCCCGAGCCGACAGGATGCTCGCCTCGGTCACCGCGGCGGCGTAGACGCCTGCACGGCCGTCGGTCTCCACGGGCTCGCCGCGGCGGATCGCCCGGACGAAGACGGCGAACTCCTCGGCGAGAGACAGCTTCTCGGGGTGCTCCTCGCGTTCCGCGGAGCCGTCGTCGGACCTCAGTTCGTAGACGGTGCCCCCGCGGTGGACCTCGGCGACGCCCTCGGTGCCGACGACGCGCAGCTCGTGGACCGTCGGCGTGCAGTAGTGGCTCATGACCGTGGCCGTCACCGGCGGGTTGTAGGCCACGAGCGTGGCCGTGCAGTCGTCGTTCGTCGGCACGATGGCGCGGCGATGGATGGCCGCGACGCGCCGCGGCGTGCCGAACAGCATGTTGAGCACGTCCACCAGGTGCACGCCGATGACATTCAGGGGCAGCCCCGGACACCGCGCGGGGTCGGCGCGCCAGGCGTCCGCGGCCAGGTGTTTGCCGCCGGAGTGGCTGAACTGGGCCTCGGCGCAGATGGGCCGGCCGAGTCTGCCGGAGGCCAGCGCCTCGGCGACGCGGCGGAACGGCGCCAGCCGCCGCGTGTGGTGCCCCACCATGAGGACGCGCCCGGCGCGCTCGGCGGCGCGGACCATCGCGATGCCGTCGGCCGCCGTGTTGGCGATGGGCTTCTCGACGAAGACGTGCCGCCCGGCGGCGAAGGCCGCCTCGGCCTGCTCGCGGTGGACGTCGTTGGGCCCCATGACGGCGACGGCCTCGACGCCGTCGGCCCGGACGGCCTCCTCGGCCGACTCGCAGAGCCGCGCGCCCCACCGCCCGGCCGCACGAAGCGCCGCGGCGCGCGCCGGATCGTAGCAAGCCGCCACTTTGAACAGGCCGCACTCGGCCAGGGCGGGCTGGGCCCGCGCTTCGCTGAACCCGCCGCAGCCCAGCAGGGCGACTCGCACCTTGTCCGGCATGGTCGTGATCGGTCCTTTCTGCCGCGCGGGCACCCAGGTCAGAAGTCGCCGACGATCTCCTGGATGTCGATGAAACGGTTCTCCTGGGCCGACAGGATGCTGGCCTCGACCACGGCGAGGGCGTAGACGCCTTCGCGGCCGCCCGTCTCGACCGGCTCGCCCAGCCGGATGCTCCGGGCGAAGGCCCGCAGCTCGGCCTCCGTCGAGAGGTCCTCGGGGAAGTCGATTTCCTCGATGTCTTCGCCGTTCCTGAGGCAGATGAACTTGCGATAGAAGTCGCGGGCCTCGATGGTCCCGCCGGTCCCCAGCAGGCGGAACCAGATCGTGAGCGGCACACAGTAGTTGCTCGACAGCGTGACGGTGAGGGGCGGATCGTAGGCGATGATCGACGCGGTGCAGTCCATGTTGCGCGGCAGGACGGCCCGGCGGTGGAACGAGGCGACGGTGCGCGGCACGCCGAAGAACATGTTGACGACGTCGATGCCGTGGATGCCGAGCTGCACCAGCGGCAGCCCCGGGGCCTGGGCGGGGTCCTGCCGCCAGGCGTCTGCCGGCAGCCGGCTGGCCCCGTCGTGGCAGTACTGGACCTCGGCGCCGATGACGGTGCCGATGCGGCCTTCGCGGGCGTATGCCATGGCCAGCTTCGCGGCCCGGCGCTGGCGCGTGTTGTGACCCACCTGCATGACGAGGCCTAGGGTCTTCGCGGCCTCCTCGGCCGCGCGGGTCATCGCGATGCCATCTTCCACCGTGTTGGCGATCGGCTTCTCGATGAAGACGTGCTTGCCCGCGTCGAGGCACTTCAGCGTCTGCTCGCGGTGGACCGTGTTGGGGGTGATCATGATCACCGCCTCGACCGCGTCGTCCTCGAGCAGCTCGTCGATCGACGGGTAGAACCGGCACCCGAACGCCTCGGCCACCTCGCGGGCCGGCTCCGGGTTCTCCGGCCGCGACGTCACCGCCACCAGCTCCACCACGTCGGAGCACGTCCGGATGGCCGGCTGCGTGATCATCTTCGACCACCCGCGGCATCCCACCAGGCCGATCCTGACCTTCTCCTTGATGGCGTCGCTCACGTGCTAGGTCTCCTGCCTCCGTTGAACGAGGTCGCGCAGCCGGTCGAAGTAGTCCGGGAACGTCTTGCTGACGCACTCGGCCCCGGTGATCTCGACACCGGGCACCTTGAGCCCCGCCAGGGCGAAGCTCATGGCCATCCGATGGTCGTCGTAGGTGGCCACTGCGGCCGCGCGCGGCTCGGCCGGCGGGACGATCAGCAGGCCGTCCGCCAGCTCGTCCACCCGGGCCCCGAACTTGCGCAGCTCGGCCGCCAGCGCCGCCAGGCGGTCGGTCTCCTTGACGCGGAGGTTCGCCACGTTGCGGATCCGCGTCTCGCCGTCGGCCCACAGGGCCAGCACGGCCAGCGTCAGCGCCGTGTCCGGCATGGCGTTCAGGTCCACGTCGATGCCCGCCAGCCGCCCCGGGCCGTGAACCGTCAGGCCTCCGGCCGAGGCGTCCGTGCGGCAGCCCATGCGGCGGAGCACTTCGACGAATCCGACGTCGCCCTGCGCGCTGTCGGCCGACAGGCCCGCCACGGTGACCGACCCGCCGGTCAGCGCCGCCGCGGCCCAGAAGTAGCTTGCCGCCGTGGCGTCCGGCTCCACGTCGTAGACCCGCCCGACGTACGACTGCGGCGCCGCCACGTAAAACGTGCGGTGCCGCTCGTATTCCACCTCGACGCCGAAGTCGGCCATCAGGCGGCACGTCATGTCCACGTACGGTTTGCTGACCAGCTCGCCCCGGAGGTGAATCTCCACCCCGGCGTCGGCGTACGGGGCCGCCAGCAGCAGCCCGCTCAGGAACTGGCTGCTCGTGCCGCCCGCGAGGGTCACCTGGCCCCCGGGGAGCCCGTTGGCCTGCACGACGACGGGCGGGCACCCGTTGTCGGCGGCGCTGCGGGCATCCACGCCCAGGCCGGCCAGAGTGCTCAGGAGGTCGCCGATGGGCCGCCGCCGCATCCGCTCCACGCCGTCGAGACGGTACCGGCCGCGGCCCAGGGCGACCACCGCGGTCATAAACCGCATGGCGGTTCCGGCGTTGCCGACAAAAAGCTCGGTGGGCCCCGGCGCGATCCGCCCCCCGGTGCCGCGCACGCGGGCCGTCACCGGCGGGGCCCCGTGCTCGCCCGCGGCCGGCCAGTCGATGCCGGCGCCCAACGCCCGCCAGGCCTCGACCATGTAGCGCGTGTCGTCGCTCTCCAGGCACCCGCCAAGGAGGCTTTCGCCGACGGCCAGCCCCGCGGCCACCAGAGCCCGGTTCGTCAGGCTCTTGGACCCTGGCGGGCGGACGGTGCCCACGACGGGGCCGCTGACAGGCTGAACGCGCTCAGTCGACATCCTACTGTCCCTCACCGGGTGTATCAAAGCCGATAGTGTACCTAGCTCGTCGGCCCCGTGTAACAGAATAACCCACGGAAACGCCCGAGGCAAGTCGCGGAGGCGAATGATAATATAGTGAAATGGCGAGAGGGACGCCCTAAGTGCTCAGCGCGGGTGCCATGCTCACGCTTGACGCAGTTCCCGAGCCCCGTCGAGGGGCGTGAGCATGTGTGTCACTCGATGGCCGGCATGGCCACGCCCATACGCGTTTCGGCTGCGCCTCAACAAACGTGGCCATGGCACCCCGGGCGGCTCGCGTGGCTCGCCAGCCGGGCGTAGCTGGGGGCGGCGCTAGCAGACTGATAAAGAAGGGGCACTTCAGCGGCCTGCTACTGGTCGGGCGGCCGGGCCGGCTCGTCCTTGCGCTTCAGAAACTCCAGGCCCGACCCAAGGAACTTCTTCAGTGTCCGGTCGGCGTCGGGCCGCAGGTCCGGCTTGTCGAACGTGCCGGTGACGTGCCAGAAGCCGAAAAGGATCGGGATCTCGCCCCCGGGAACCTGCTTGAGGATCTCCTTGAAGCGGTCCCACTCCTTGCCGAGACCGGGAATGAGGTCGGTCAGCCCGCCGCCGCGCGCCAGGTCGGCACGGATGCCCGAGGCCACGTGGAGGTCCATCCGGCCGTCGAAGTGGACGTCGCCGTCGATGACCATGCGCACCAGGTCGCTGTCGATGACCGCCGGGCTGAGCCCCTCGGCGTTGTCGTGCGCCGGGAGGGTGAGTTTGCCCTGCCCGATCAGGAAGTCGGTCTCGGCGGTGCGGAAGCTCGTCGGGTCGAACTTGCTGCGCAAGAGCGCCGCCACGCCCTCGAAGAGCTTGCTCCGGAGCACCTGGAACAGGGGCAACTGCCACAGGTGCCCCTCGCCGAACGAGGCGTGGCCGCGGCCGGTGAGCTTGGCCAGATCGGTCAGCGGGCCCGAGAAGCCGAACGCCTCCTGGCTCGCCATGTCCACGGTCAGGCGGCCGTTCAGTTCGTTGGGCGGCCGGTGCGCGACGCCCTGGAACTGGCGCAACTCGGCACGGACCAGCGAGAGCTTGCCGCCCTCGACGACCCAGTCGCCCTCGGGGCTCGTCGGCAACAGGTCGCCGCTCAGGTTCAACTGGCCGTCGGCCAGGGTGCCTTCGAGGGTTTCGAGCGTGATCTTTTCCGGCGCGAGCTTCACCTTGAGCAGGCCGCCGCTGAACTTGAGGTCGCCCGTGGGGCAGTTGGCGCTGAGGTTGCGGCCGGTGAGCGTGCCGCCGAGTTCGGTGACCTTCCACGCGCCGGCGTCGTCGCGCACGAGCGCCGCCGTGGCGGTCCCGTCCAGCAGGCCCGACGGCGCGCACGCCTTGACCTTCTTGAACACGGGGCCGACCACGGCCAGCAGTTCCGGCGCCAGGACGAACTTCTCGAACGTCGCGGTCGCCGTGACGCGGCCCGGGGAGTAGCCCGCCCGCACATCCGCGGCGCCGTAATCGGGGTCCTTGGTGACGAAGGCCAGGCTGTGGGCATCGTCGCGCGTCCTGCGCTGCAGGGTGGCCGCCGCGTCCAGCGGGGCCGTGAAGGCATTGGCCTTCATGCTGTAAACGGCTAAGTCCTTCATCTCGGCCGTCAGGTCGTAGAGCGCCCCGTCTGCGAGCGGCTTCAGGGTGTCGAGCGTCGCGCTGCCGGTGGCCGTCAGGCGGCCCTTGAACGTCAGGTCGTCTCCCTCCGTGCCGCGCGGCATGCCCGGCGGCCTCATCAGGTCTTGCCCCTCGAGGCGGACGTCGATGTCCCTCAGCGACAGCAGACCGGTCTTGCGGCTGAACTTTACCGCGCACCCGGCCGCCTGCTTGCCGCTCCGGTCGTCGAGGGCGACGGTGCACGCCAGGTCGTCGGCGTCGAGGTCGAGACGCTCGGACGTCAGGGTCCCCCGCCCGCCGAGCAGGTACGACCCGCGCTCGCCCTGGAGGGTCGGCACGATGACCTTCAGATTCTGGATGCGGCGGTCGCTGAGCAGGAACGTGCCGGTGGTCCGCGCAACGACCTCCAGATGGCGCTGTTCGCCCCCGGCGTCGTCCGGCGAGACGGCAATCCGGCCCGGCTGGAGCGTGGCGACGAACGCCACCGGGGCAGCGAGAAGGCCCTCCAGGTCCGCGGCCTTAGCGTCGGCGGTGACGCCGAAGCGGCCGGACACGAGTTGCGGCACGTTGTCGCGCAGGGCCTTGGGCAGCGCCTCGACGCGGAAGGCCGTCTCTTCCCACGTCGGCGCCGGCCCCATCATCGGGTGGGCCACCGTCGGCTCGCGGATCGTGAACGTGGCCCCGTCGGCCGTCTTGCGCAACTGGACGACGCGCCCGCCGCCCAAGGCCTGGACGTGGAGGCTGGCGGCCAGATCCTCGCCCTTCATCTGGGCATTGAGTGCACCCGTTAGCGGCACGTCGATGCCCTCGGCCGCGCGGGCCACCGCCTCGGCAATCTCCACACCGCCGTCGGCCCTGGCGACCGTCACCGCGCCGTCAGGGCCGCGATCGATCTGTGCCAGGCCGTGGGCGGTCGTGGAGAAGCGCGGCAGGCGCTCGAGCGCCTGGTCGATGGTCCCGGCGAGTTCCGGCCGCGCCGCCACCAGGGCCGGCCGAAGCGTGCGGACTAGGCCGTCGGTGAGCGGCACCTCCATGACCCGCAGCTCGGCCGACGCGCTGCCGTCAGCCGGCGTGAATCGCACACTCTCCAGGGCGACGGTTGCCGGGCCGCCGCCGAACGCGGCCGTCAGGTGGCCGCGCACTTCCTTCGGGCGGGAGTTCGCGAACGGCGCCTCGGCCCTGCCGGTGAGCGTCGCCGTGAACTCCGGCAGCGCTGCGATGGCCGCACGCACGTTCTCCGGCAGCGCGTCCACGTTTCGCAGCGCCTTCAGCGCGGCGTCCGACACCTCGGCCCGCTGGAGTTCAGCGCCCGCGAAGACCAGCCGGCCCTCGGGGTCCAGCAGCAGGTTGGCCTGAACGAGACCGGGCTTGTCGAGCCGCTGCACGGCGATCCCGGTCCGGAACCCCAGGCGCGGGACGCGAGGATCGGCATCATCGTTGGTCGCCGAGGCGACGATCCTCACGGCGCCGGGCTCGCGCGAGCCGGGCAGGGTGAACGCCAGCGGATCGCTCTGGAGCCACAAGACGCCGGTGACCGCCAGCGGGTTCCGCAGCGGCAGGCGCGTCCCCTTGTTGATGCCGAACTTGATGGTGCCGGCCAGCGCGGCCTTGTGCGCGGCTTCGGCCTCGGGGCCCAGGTCGGCCATCTTCGCCAGCGTGCGGCTCGTGAGGACGACCTGCCCTTCGGACTTGTCGAACTCGACCACACCGCTGGCGGTGTCGTAGCGCCCGGCCACGTCGACCTTGAGCGGCGCCGCGTCGTCGCCGACCGACGCCTTGAACGCCACGGGCGCCGGGGGCGCGTCGAGGTCCACCGTCACGGAGGCCGACACCGGCATTTCGAGCGCGGCCTCCGATGCGTCGGCCCCCGCCCCGTCGGTGGCCGCGGCGGCGGTGCGCCGCACGGCAAGGGTCGTCTTCTCCAGTGCGACGCGGAGGCCGTGGTGCCCGCCGTTCAACTCCGTCGGGCCGAAGGTGATGCGTCCGCCGGCCGTCAGCGCTGCCGGGGCCCCGGCCGTGCGGTACCCCACGCCGCCGAAGGTCAGCGATCCCTGCGGCACGGGCGTCGCCGCGCGGAGATCGGCCACGACGACGTCGCCGCCGATGCGGCCGCCGAGCAGCCGGGCGCCGATGTCGCTGAGCTTCAGTTCGAACGTGTCGAGGTCCAGCGTGGCGATGAACGTCAGGTCGGCCGCCTCGCCGACGCCCGCGACCTTGAGCGGCGGCATCTCCTGCGGCCTGATGCGCAGCGTGCGGCCGATGAGTTGGACGCCGAGTTCGGCCCCGCCGATGCGCTCCATCGCGGGCGGCGAGACGGCGACGCCCGTCAGCGTCGCGTCGGCCGTCACCTTGGCCCCGGGGCTGTACTGCACGCTTCGCAGACGGAGTTCGGCCTCGGGCTGCAACCTCGCCAGCATGCCGGGCGTGACGCCGGGCAGTGTGCCGAGGGTCTGCGGCGTCAGACGGAGACCGCCGGCGGTGCCTTTGACCGCGACCGACGGGGGGTTGGCGCCGACGATGCCGTCGATGGCCATGGGCCCCCACGCCTCGTCGCCGATGCGGAGCGACACCTCGTACGACAGCGTCGCCTCGTCCGTGAGGTCGAGCGTGAGGTTCACGTCGCGCAGCTCAACGAGGGGATCGCGCTGGGCCTCGTCGTCCTCCGGCCCGCCGGCCGCTGCGGCTGTTGCCGCGCCGGCGCTGGCTTCCCCGGGGGTCTCGCCCATGCCGGGAAAGAGCATCCGCAGGTCGGCCCCGTCGACGTCGACGCGCTCGACGATGACCCTGCGGTCGCTCGGCTTGGGATGCAGGAGCCGCTGGAAGTTGGTGCGGCGCTCGCCGGTTGCCTGGTCGCGTTCGACGACGGCCATGGCGCGCGGCCGCTCGACGCGGACGCGGCTGAGCCGCACGTCGCCGCCCGTCCAGGGAATGTCGCCCAGGGCGATCCCGACCTTCTCGACGTAGAGGACCTCGCGGCTGGCGTCCGCCGGGTCCGTCAGCCGCAGGTCACGAAGGGCGATGGTGCTCAGGCCCTCGACCGTCACCTCGCCGAGCTCGAGCCGGGCGTCGGTGTTGTCGCGGACGGCCTGCTCCACCAGAGCGCGGACGATGTCGGGGGCGTAGATGCCGAACAGCACGCGGCCCGCGACGGCCAGGGCCACGAGCATGCCGAAGATGATGACAAGGGCCTTGCGCCTGCGGGTCATGGGGTCACTCGCTTATTCTATACGACCCGACAGACGAGCGGTCCTGCAAATCCTTCATCCATCATGTTGGCAGGAAGGGCGCTGGAGGGGCCAGGCACGCCATGTGGAGCACGCCGCGCGGGCGTCACGCGTCCATCATGGCCCGGGCCTTGTCGGCGACCTGGCGGCGGAAGTCGTCCATGGCGACGACGCGGCCGTTGAGGCGTGCGTCCTCGGCGGCCCAGGCCAGCAGGTGGCTCTCGACCGAGTCGGCGATGGGGGTCAGGGGCGCTTCGCCGCCGTCGCGGAACGACCGGATGACGTCGTCGAAGAGCCGCTCGTCGCCGCCGCCGTGGCCGTCGAGACCGGCCTTGGTGAGGTCGATTGTCTCGGGCTCGGCCTTGGTGCCGACGGGCCCGTGCCAGTGGGTGTAGACCTGGATGAGCCCGCGCTCCATGTTGCCGCGCAGCGTGCCGCGCGTGCCGTCGAGCCGGATCTTCCGGCCGCACTCCTCGCCGATGGAGAAGCCCTGCATCGTCAGGGTGCAGATGGTTCCGCGCCGGGTTTCCATCATGACCGACTGGTGATCGACGACGTTGTTGTGGCCGTTGTAGACGCAGCGGCCGTACTTGCTCTCGGCGAGGCGCTTGCGCCGGCCTTCGAGCGACATGTCGGTGCCGATCATGGCCACGGGCCAGCCGGTGTGCGGGCCGAGGTAGAACGACTCGGCGTCGTAGATGCACTCGCTCTGCACGGGGCAGCCGTCGGTGCATCGTTCGGGAGCCCCGGCGGGCTTGTTGGCCCGGACGAAGTGGTCGAGCCGGCCGAAGCTCGACACGCGCGTCACCTCGTCGCCGAGGATCCACGGCATCAGGTCCAGGTCGTGGCAGCACTTGGCCAGGATCATCGGGTTCTCTTCGTCGGAGTTGTTCCAGTTGCCGCGCACGAACGAGTGCGTCATGTGCCAGAACTCGACGTGCTCGGTGTGCGTGTAGGAGTAGACCTGCCCGAGGCGTCCGCTGTGGACGATCTCGTGGACGTGCTGGAAGAAGGGGGAGTAGCGCAGCTCGTGCTGGACGGCGATCTGGCGCCCGGCTTTCTCGGCCGCGAGCGCCATGTGGGCCGTCAGCACGGGGTCGTGCGCGACGGGCTTCTCCAGCAGCACGTTGCACCCGGCCCCCAGGGCGGCGATCGTGGCGCCGTAGTGCGTCCGGTCGTTCGACGCGACGATGGCCACGTCGGCCTTGGGCGCGCCCGAGGCGAACTGCTGCTCGTACGACCGGAACGCGACCTCGCGCGACAACTGGTTCCGCTCGCGCTCGGCCTCGCGCCAGTCGTCCTGGGGCTCGGAGACCGAGACGATGCGGATCAGGTCCGGGCGCTCGCGGCAGAACCTGGCGAACATCTGGGCGCGGTTGCCGCACGACACGAGCGCGGCTCTGAGCGGTTCTGCGGCCATGGCGGCGTCTCCTCAAGAAGGCATCGGCTTCGGCGACAAAGGGGCGCATTCTAAGCCCGTCGAGCGCGGTGTCAACTGCTATGCTATGAGTGTGTCGGTGGCAGGGCACAAGATGTTGTGGGTGCGGTGGCGCACGGCAGGCCGTCGTCTCGGCACTCACGGTTCTAGTTTGCGTTTCTCTTCGATCTCATCCATCCAGCCGCCACCTAATCCTAACTGTCTGCGTAGACGGCCTAAGTCATTAGCGCTCTTTTTCATACCCTTAGCCACTTCTGCACCGAGTGGCGTGGTTGGTGGCATTGTGTTCGCGGCAGCGAAACGTGAACGGTCGATTTCAAGCAGTACATAGGCCCTGACAATTTGAGACCATAGTTCCTCGCTCACCTTGCCTGCGAGACTGGATTGATTCTCTCGCCACGCCGAAGTCGGCAAGAAAGCATTCAGGTCTTCGATGGGAGGCCAGTGCCCGCCCTCATAAACAGCGCGCAAAACCATTTGTGCCTGTAGCAGCTCTGCTGCGACAAGTAGCTTTGCTCTATCCGCGGCACGTCGCTCTTGCTTCCATTCGAGGAAGAGCTGGGTCAAGGGGGTTAGGAGTCCGCCGAGGATTACACCTCCCAGCGAAAAAAGCCCGCCAGCGATCACCAGATCTAGGTCCATGATTTTCCTTACTGTTTACTCAAGGTGGTTGCACACGGCAACATGTGATATGCCCACCAATGATAAGACGGATCCGCCGAACATCCCAAAACCACCTCGGGGGCCCGCATAACATGCCTGCGATTGCGGGGGCAGAAGTCGTTCAAGTGTTTGTATACAAGCGCCTTGCATTCGGTAGTCGCCTCTCGCTCGGCAGTTTGGGCGGACTCGCATAGCAGCACACGGCTGCCGCCGACGGTCCCGCCCGGCAAACTCCGCCGGCGTTTCCTAGTTCAGCATGCTGTGCGGCCGGTGGTGATTATAGTCCAGCCGCCGGCGATCCACAACGTGTCACCTACCAAAGATAACGCTCTGCGAAGGCCGATACTGGTGCTCCGGGCAACACGTCCGCTGTCAGCAGAGACTTAATTGTGCTGACTCGAATGGACGTAGAATCCTTCAGGAGATCGAGATATCGCTTGGCCGCGCGAGGGAAGCAAGACCTTGTGAAGTTGCTGAAGCGCCTCCCCCCCAAACGGTAGAAAGCATCCAGGGTCAATTCAATGGTCTGTGGCTTCGCGCGGCAGGGTTGTCCGCCGGTCGCGGAAGATGTCTTTGGTCATCCAGGCCGTGCCGCGGTAGCGGAGCGCGAGCACGCCGGCGAGCAGAGCCAGGTGGATCACGCCGGCCCACCAGGCGCCGGGCATGCCCAGGTGGAAATGGAAGCAGAACAGGTACGCCAGCGGCAGGAACAGGCACCACGTCTGGATCTGCTGGACGACGGCCGGCCACAGCGTGTCGCCGGCACCGCGGAGCGTGCCCATCAGGGTGATGCACACGCCGTCGAACACCTGCCACAGGGCGGCGATCCTGAGGACCGACGCCCCGAGGGCGATGACGGCGGCCAGGTCCGCGGCGTCCGGCGGGGCCGCCTGAAGGCTGAAGAACGCGCCGATCAGCCGTTCCGCGCAGAAGTAGAACACAAGCGAGATCAGCACCATGTATATCACGGCCAGCTTGACCGCGCTGCGGGCCACGCGGCGCACGCGGTCCACCCGGTTGCGGCTGAGGTACCAGCCCACGAGGCTGGTGGCTCCCTGGCCGAGGCCGATGACGGGGAACCACGCGGCCGACATGATCTCCATGACAACGCCGTTGGCGTCGAGCGCCGCCTGGCCCAGCCGGCCGATCAGCACCGAGTGCCACAGCCCCCAGGCGAGCACGTCGAGCGACCACTGCCACGAGGTGGGCAGACCGATGCGGAGCATGCCTTTGAGGCGCGGCCAACTGAAGCCCGCAGCGCGGCGGGTGCGGGCCTCGCGGGCTGCGCGGCCACGGAGGAACGGCACGAAATAGAGGCCGGCAAGCAGGACGGTCGACAGCAGGGTGGCCAGCCCCGCTCCGGCAACGCCCATCCGCGGAAACGGCCCGACGCCGAAAATCAGCAGCCAGTTCAGCACCACGTTCGAGGCGTTGGCGACGAGGGTCACCACCAGGATCAGCTTGGTGCGGCCCGTGCCCTGGAAGAAGTTCCGCACAGCGAAGCCCAACAGAAGGAAGCCGAGCGACATGATGCGGAACTGCGAGTAGTCGGCTTCCATCGCCTGCATCGCCTGGTTGTGGCCCAGCAGCCGGAAGAAGGCCGGCAGCAGCGGCACCAGCGCGAAGCCCAGGACGCCGACGGCCGCGGCCAGGTAGACCCCCTGCCAACTGTAGCGAGCCCCGTCGTGAGGATCGCCGCGCCCGTAGGCCTGGCTGACGAACGTGGTGATGGCCGCCGTCAGGCCACCGAAAAAGGCGCAGACCACGTGGAAGAGAATGGCCGAGGTGGCCACCGAGCCCACGGCCCCCGGGCCGACGCCGGCGACCATGACCGTGTCGGTCAGGTTCATGGCCACGTTGGTGGCGAATGCGGCCATCGTGGGGGCCGCAAGGCGCACGACCTCGACCATCCCGCCGGGTCGAAGCGGGCGGCGGCTGATGACCAGCGTCTCGCGATTGAGGTCCGGGCGGTCCATCGGGACACCTTTGCGTCACCGAGCGGCCAGGCGGCGGCGCACTTCCTCCGGCCCGAGGCCGCGCACCAGGAACGTCTTCTCCGGCCGCGCGGGCCCCGAGGTCAGGCGGACGTCCCGTGCGGGGACGCCCAGGGCCTCAGCCAGCAGGTGGACGACGGCCTTGTTGGCGGCGCCCTTCTCCGCCGGGCGGCTCACGGTGACCTTGAGCCGAGCGCCGAGCGGACCGGCCACGCGGTCGCGCGACGACCCGGGCACCACCTTGACGTCGATGAGCGCGCCCTCGGCATGGGCAGTCAGGTGAAGTTGTCCGAAGGTTCCTTCCGCCACGGTGGCCCCATGATAGCGAGCGGGTCGCGGGCGGGCAACGTTGGCGGTGCCGCTCAGGGCCGTTTTGTCAACTTGACACCCAGAGGGCCGTTCAGTGCCATGTACCGCCGAGTGGGGTGAGACCATGGAAGCGCGGCTCCTGCCGCCGGCCAAGCTGAAGGGGGCTGGCAGGAGGATTTCCGCCGCCCCAGGCCCGGAGGAATGTTGTATAATGGTCTATGGTGGCCTCCCCTGGCGGTCGCCGGCCCGGACGCTCGGGTGTTGGAGCCATGTCGGCCGAGAGGTCGATAAGGGGATGGGTTAAACTTTTTCCTCCGTTTCGGCGTTGCAACCATTGAATGGCCGGAACGGAAGGTTGAGGTCGCGGGCTCTTTGGGGCCCGGTGGAGGACAACCATGAAGCGGTTGACGATTGTGATGGCGGCGGTGTTGCTCGCGGCCCCGCTGGCGGCGGCCGGGGAGCCCGGCGGGCTGTCGGCGTTCGAGCGTGCGCGGCGCGAGGCCCAGGTGATGCGGCAGCGGACCGTGGCAAAGGTCCGCGAGCAGTTGGCCAACGTCGGCCCGATGGTGGTCGCCAAGCGGTTCGCCGAGGCGGACCTGTGCCTTCAGACGGCGCGGCGGCTGGTCAAGGCGAGCAACGAGTTGTCGGTCGAGGAGCAGGCGGCCCTGACGGCCGAGATCGACCTGCTGGCCCAGGGCTATGCCGCGCAGAAAGCCGAGTACCTCCAGGCCCGCGAGGCCCAGGCCGCCAGTGAGGTCGCCGAACGCGAACGCGAGCGGCGCATGGCCGAGGAACTCTTCGCCGAGAGGCGAACGGCGGCGCAGTGGGCGAAGCTCGAGGAGTCCCGCAGCCGCAGGGAGTACGACCTGGCGCTGGACGAGGCCAAGGCCATCCTGGCGTCGCGGCCCGACGACCATGCGGCATGGAAGCAGTCGTGGGAGCTGGAGTACCTGTCGGACCTGTCGCGCCGGCTGGACGCCCGGTACGACCGGCGCCGCGAGACCGCGCTGGCCCTGACCGACTGCGAGCGCTCGGGCGTTCCGTGGAACGAGCTGCACCGCTATCCTCCGGTCAAGGAGTGGGAGGAGATGAGCCTGCGGCGGCTGTCGCGCCTGGCCCGGCAACTGGGCTACGCCGAGGAGTCGGCCGTCAGCCAGGTGAGCCTTCAGAAGCGGATCGACCTGAACGTCAGTGACGTCAGCCTGACCAACGTTGTCATCTATCTGGCGGAGGCCAGCGGCGTGACGATCGTCATGGATCCCCACATCCAGACCGACACCTCGATCGACCCGGCCAACGAGCCGGTCACGCTGAACGTCAGGGGCCTCACGCTGGAGCAGATCCTCACGATGATCTTGCCGAGCGACATGGGCTGGCGCATCGACGAGGACCACATCGTGGTCAGCAGCCGCGACAAGGCGAACCCCCTCAAGACGATCACGTACCCGATCCAGCACCTGGTCGCCGAGATCCCCAACTTCGACAACGCCCCCAAGATGGACATGGGCAGCCTCGGCGCAGGCGACGACAGCGGAGCCTCCTCGCCGCTGTTCCCGGACGACATCGGCGACGTGTCGGACACCACGCCGCCGCAGGATCGGATCAAGGACCTCATCATCCGGTTCGTCAAGAGCACCGATCCGCGGGTCGCCGCCTGGGAGGACGAGGGCGGCACGGCGACCATCGAGTATTTCAGCGGCACGCTGATCATCAGCCAGACCGAGGCGGGGCACCGCAAGGTCGCGGCCCTGCTCGCCCGGCTGTAGCCTGCCAATATCTTGAGGTGTTCACGGGCGCCGAGCCCCTGCCGTGGGGCCCGCGCCCGTTGTTTGCCCCTTCCGGACGCCTGCCTCCTTCCACCCAGCCCCGCTCCGGCCGCCGGAATCCCCGGTGCCGGGATCCAATGCCACATGAGGACGGCTAGAATTCCTGATTCCGGAATGTCCGGATGTCGATAACACCTGTGGTCATGTGTCGTCATGCCCGGGGGGGACACGGTCGCCGGCCGGGAGGCGGCACGTGATGGGGGGGACATCCGGTGGCGCCTCAGGAGGAGCAGATCCTCGGCCTCATCCGCAGCACCGGCGGCCTGCCGACCATTCCGGCCGTGGCGCTGGCGATCATCCGCCTGTCGCAGAACTCTGACACCACGATTGAGGAACTGGCCCGGACGCTGGAGAAGGACCCGGCGCTGACGGCCAAGACGCTGCGCTTTGCCAATAGCGCGTACTACGGGACGGCCAAGCCGATCGTCGGCCTGTCGCAGGCGCTGGTCCGCGTCGGCCTCCGCGGTGCTAGGATGCTGGCGCTGTCGTTCGGCCTGGTGGAGGCCTGCTCCAAGCAGTGCGCGGGGTTCGAGTTCCCGCCGTTCTGGCTCCGCAGCCTGGCCACGGCGACCACCGCCCGGCGCATCGCCGACCGCAGCATGCGCAAGCTGTCCGACCACGCGTTTGTCGGTGCCCTGCTGTCCGACGTCGGATGCCCCATTCTGGCTCGCATCTTTCCGCAGAAGTACAAGCCGATCCACAAGCTCGCCCTGGCCAGCCCGAAACGGCTGGACGAGATCGAGCAGGACCTGCTGGGCATCAGCCATCCGAAGGTCAGCAGGCTGCTGCTGGAATCGTGGCGCCTGCCGTCCGAGGTGGTCGAGGCCGTGGCCGTTCATCACGATGCATCGCGCCTGCCGAGAGACCACGAGGCGTTCCCCGTGGCGGCCACGATCATGGCCGCCAGCGACCTGACCGACATCATCATCCGCGGCTCCACGCCGCGCCGCGTCCAGCGCGTGGCCGGGCTGTTCCGCGAAATGTTCTCCTTCTCGGCCGAGCACGTCGGCCTGGTCCTCCAGGACGTCGAGGCGGAAATCCAGAGCATCGGCAAGCTGCTCGAAGTGCCGCTGCCGCCCATCGAACTGGTCCACGCCAGGGCCAAAGCCGAGATGCTGCAACTGGCGCTGCAAGCCGAAGTCGACCACGGCGCCGCCGCCAAGCCGGAAACGACCACCTGAACGTGGCGCCCCGCGGCCGGGCCGACCGCCGCTCCCGCCCGGGCGCCCGTCAACGACGCACCGCAACCGCAAGTCTGCCGCTGGAGGGGGAACGCAGGCGCCGAGCACGGATGTCCGGCGCCTGCGGCGTTTCCCGACCCGGCGCTTGCCGCGTTCTGGAAAACCCCGGGGGCCCATTCAAGTTGGCCTTGTCGCTGCACGATAAATACCTGAGGCGGCCGCACGATCGGAAACCCGACCGGGACGAGGCCGGCCGGACACTGTGCAGGAATGAGGCATCCTTCCCATGGCTGACCCGGAGGAACAGATCCTCAAGACCATCGAGCAGGCCAACAGCCTGCCGACGGTGCCGGCCATCGCCGTGGCCATCCTGCGCATGTCGCACGATCCGCGAACCTCCATTGAGAAGCTGGCCGAGACGCTCGAGAAGGATCCCGCGCTGGCGGCCAAAACGCTGCGATTCGCCAACAGCAGTTACTACGGCGCCTCGCAGCCGATCGTCAGCATGCCGCAGGCGCTCGTCCGCATCGGTATCCGCGGCACCCGGATGCTGGCCCTGTCGTTCAGCCTGATCGGGGCGTGCAACAAGATCGGCGCCACGGAGTTCGATTTCCCGGCGTTCTGGCGTCGCAGCCTGACCACGTCGGTGGCGGCGCGGCGGATTGCCCTTTGCTCCGTGCGCCACCTGGCCGAGCCGGTCTTCGTCGGCGCGCTGCTCTCGGACATCGGGTGCCCCGTCCTGGCCGCCACGTTTCCCCAGCAGTACCGGGCCATCGAGAAGATGCTCGTCTCGGGCCAGAGAAACCTGGCGGACCTCGAGTCCCGCCTGATGGGCGTCGACCACGCGGCCGTCGGCAAGATGGTCATCGAGGCGTGGCACCTGCCTGGCGTCCTGGCCGAGGCCGTCGGCGCCCACCACGACCCACAGCGGCTGGACCCCGAAAGCGAAGCCTTCAACGTCGCCGCCGTCATCATGGCCGCGAGCGACTTGGCGGACATCGTCATCCGCGGGACGACGCAGTCCCGCATCAAACGCCTTGCGACGACATTCAACGAGTACTTCTCGTTCGGCGGCCGACACATGGACGTGCTGCTCAAGGACCTCTGGCCGGAAACCCGGTCGGTCGCCGCCATGCTCGACGTGCCCGTGCCGTCCGTCGACCAGGTCCAGGAGGCGGCCAAGAGCGAGATGCTCAAGCTCACACTCGAGCAGGCCACACAGCGCGTCGCCGCCGGTGCCGCCCAGGGCGGTCCCTGCGGCGGCGAGTCGGGATGACGCCCTGCAACGCCCCGCGGAAAGGGTCCGCATGGCTGATGCCAGACGCGACGAGCAGCCGCACGACGACGGGGTCCACGACAGGCCGGAGAGCCGGGCTCCGGGGTACCCGGCATACGTGTACCTGTTTCACCTCCTTCGGGGCCGGCCGCAGGGCCAACGACACCGCCGCGCTCGCCGACGCCGGTGACGCGCAAGCCGGGGGCCTGCCGGCCTTCAAGGCGCAGCAATGGACGGTTCCGCTATGATCGCCGCCGACAGCCGACACCACGCCAGGATCAGGCTCAGAGTCATCGTCGACAGGCTCGGTCCCAGCGCCGACATCTCCGCAGGCGGCATCAGGGTCCTCACTGCCAATCCGTTGCCTCCGGGGGCGGAGGTCCGCCTGGCGTTCGAGTTGCCCGAGACCGAAGCGCCCATGCAGTGCCATGGCTGCGTCGTCCACGTCGGGCCCAGCCGGATCGACACGGACCTCTTCGAAATGGGTATCCGCTATCAGCGAATGATGAGCCGCGACCGCGACGCCATTCGCCGCTATGTGAGCGAACGGGCCGACGCCGATGACGGCGAATCCTGAGCGCATCGGGGGAGCCCGGCGGGCGCGTTTGATTCAGTCAACATGGGGCGTTGACGCCACGTCGCCACAACTCCTTTTGCCACAATGGCTTAGCTCCGCGCCCCGTGTCTGGGCGCCCCGCTGACGTTTCACCGGATCAACATGCGCCCGAGGGCCAAGCGTGGGCGGACATCGCAACGTGAGGCCAAGCGGGGCGCGCAACCACCTTTCCGAAAACAACTTACGGCCGCACCCCGGCTTCACATGCCTTCGAAACCCCGCCTTGGCATGCCACTTGCACATTCAGAACGCCGGAGGGACCGATTTCTGCCGAGTGAGGGATGGTCAGAGGCAGAAAGCGGGGACGGACGGTGGTCCCGCAGACCACCCGTTGAGGTGCGCATGTGATGCGCGTGCTTGTCGTCCTTGCCCTCTTGTCAGGCGCAGTGCTGGCCGTTTGTTTCAGTGGCCCAGCGGCGACGCCGAGCCCCGCCGAGACGGCTCAGTCGGCCGACGCGTCCTCGCCCTGCCGTGCCCCCCTGACGGAGATGCTCTGGCCCTTCGCCCTGATGGTTGGGTACATCAGCATCGACCTGAAGCGGCAGTTGCAGCGCCGCGGGTTCCCGTCGTCGAAGCGCAACGAGACGTTCAGCGATCTCGTCTCGCTCGGCGACGCCGCGCCGCCGCCCGCCCGCCGCCGGTCCGGCCGCGACGGCCCGTCCGACGGCCACACCCGCTGACCGCCGCCACCACTACGCATGCGGAGAGCCGCTCCCCGCGCCGACGGCCTCGCGTTGCGTGTCCGCCGCGGGGGGGGTTGGTGCTGCGCTCACGGAAGGATGCGTGGTCCGTCAGGCGTGCCTAACCCGGATATTTCACGTTTCCGGTGAGAGTTTAAGTTGCGCGATGGCCCAACTGTTTGTAAAGTAAGGACTTACCAAAGGTTCTTGCCTTCCATTCAGAAAGGCCATCGCATGACAGACTGTAT
>Ga0272441_10003478_pt1 | contig 29890 bp, 20 predicted proteins | sample SSMProp6N_FD_193582 | JGI IMG/M metagenome (GOLD analysis project Ga0272441, IMG submission 193582) | Marine sediment archaeal communities from Little Sippewissett salt marsh, Falmouth, MA, United States - SSM-Prop-6N | ecosystem: Environmental > Aquatic > Marine > Wetlands > Sediment ... | reverse complement strand
TTTCCTGGACATGCTCAGCGCCTACTCGGCGCTCAACTTCGGGCACGGCCATCCCGAGATCGTCGAGGCTTTCGTCAAGCAGGCGCAAAAGCTCACGCTCACCTCCCGGGCGTTCCACAACGATCAATTCGGCCCGTATTGCGAGATGATCACGAAGATGTGCGGGCTGGACATGGTCCTGCCCATGAACACCGGGGCCGAGGCGGTGGAGACGGCCCTGAAGACCGCGCGCAAATGGGGATACAAGGTCAAGGGCGTTGCCCCCGACAAGGCCGAGATCATCTGCCTGGAGGGCAACTTCCACGGCCGGACCATTACCATCGTGAGCTTCTCGGATGACGAGCAGTATCGCGACGGCTTCGGCCCGCTCACGCCGGGCTTCAGGATCATCCCCTTCGGCGACGCGGCGGCGCTGGAGAAGGCCATCACCCCCAACACCGTCGGGTTCCTTGTCGAACCGGTCCAGGGTGAGGGCGGCATTAACATTCCGCCGGATGGCTATCTGAGGCAATGCCGGGAGATCTGCACGAAGCACAACGTCCTGTTCATCGCCGACGAGATCCAGAGCGGGCTGGGGCGCACCGGCAAGCTGCTGGCGTGCGATCACGAGAACGTCAAGCCGGACATGCTGATCCTGGGCAAGGCCCTGGGCGGCGGGATGATGCCCGTCTCGGCCGTCCTCGCCAACCGCCCGGTCATGGAGGTCTTCCGGCCCGGCGATCACGGCAGCACGTTCGGCGGGAACCCGCTGGGCTGCGCGGTGGCGATCGCGGCCATGACCGTGCTCACGCGCGACAAGCTGCCCGAGCGGGCCGCCAAGCTTGGCGCGCCTTATCTTCAGCGCCTGCGACAGATCGATGCGCCGATCATCAAGGAAGTCCGCGGCCGCGGCCTGTTCATCGGCATCGAGCTGATCCCGGAGGCCGGCGGCGCGAAGAAGTACTGCAAAGCCCTGAAAGACGAAGGCATGCTCTGCAAGGAGACGAGCGACAACGTGATCCGCATCGCCCCGCCGCTCATCATCGAGCAGAAGGACCTGGACTGGGCGTTCGAGCGGATCGAGAAGGTTCTGACCGCGTAAGCTGAGGAGGGAATTCACCGCATAGGCACGAAGAGCGCAGAGGGGAAATAATAAGGAAAAAGAGAAGGAAGGCCTGTGTATCAGAGGGCCCCGAGCGTGCAGCATCGTCCGGCAGCAGGCAAGGGTACGAGGATGACTTCTGTCACTGCCCGAGACTCGTCGACATGGCACCGGCGCCTGCCAAACGCGTTCATTCTCCTCTCCTGGTGTTCTACTCTCCGCGTCCTCGGCGCCTCCGCGGTGAATCCTCTCGGTGAATCTGATGATCCCTGCGCGATCTGAAGCTGGAAAGGGCGAACACGATGGCCGTGAATCTGCAAGGGCGTAATCTGGTCTCGATCAGCGACCTGACGGCCGAGGAGCTCTGGGAAATCCTCAACACCGCCCAGACCATGAAGCTGGAGAACCTGCGCCGGCAGCCGCATCCGGTGCTGGCGGGCAAGACGCTGGGGATGATCTTCCAGAAGCCGTCCCTGCGCACCCGCGTCTCCTTCGAGGTCGGCATGACCCAACTGGGCGGTCACGCGATCTACCTCGCGCCGGGCGACATCAGCCTTGGCAAGCGGGAGACGACCGAGGACATCGCCCTGGTCCTGAGCCGGTATTGCGACCTCCTCATGGCCCGGGTGTTCGGTCACGAGATCATCGTCGATCTGGCCGAGCATGCGACGGTGCCGGTGATCAACGGCCTGTCGGACCGGGAGCATCCCTGCCAGATCCTCGCCGATCTCCAGACCATCTTCGAGAAGAAGGGCTGCCTCACCGGCCTGAACATAGTCTACAGCGGCGATGGCAACAACGTGGCCCATTCTCTGATGTATGGCGCGGCGCTGCTGGGCATGAATCTGACCGTCGTGACTCCGCCGGGCTATGAGCCGGATGCAGGCATTCTGAAGGAATCGCAGGCGATGGCGGAAGCCAATGCCTGCACCATCGCCGTCGGCAACGATCTGCTGCGGGCATGCGAAGGCGCCGATGTGATCTACACGGACGTGTGGGCGTCGATGGGGCAGGAGGCCGAAGCGGAAGAGCGCGGCAAGCTCTTCATGCCGTATCAGGTCAACCGCAAGCTGCTGGAAGTCGCCGACGAGCAGGTGATCATCATGCACTGCCTGCCCGCCCACTACGGCGAAGAGATCGAGTACGAAGTCTCGCGCACCGAACACTGCGTGATCTTCGACCAGGCGGAGAACCGCATGCATGCGCAGAAGGCGCTGATGGCGCTGATCGGCGGCTGATTGCCTCCCGCGGCGTTCTTAGATGTCTTCCAGAATGAAGTAATAACGGCCGTCGGCGATCTTCCGGAATGCCCCGGTGGCGAGATCGTTGTCATCGAAGGCGTCATCGATCAGCAGCATGTAGGCGTCATCGCGGGTTTCGCCTTCGCCGTTGAAATGAACGCCGAAGGCGGACTTGATGCCGAATGAATCAAGCTCCGCGTCCCACACGCCGCCGATCGGCGTGATCTCCTCCCACTTGGCCTCCTGCATGTAGGGCTCAAACCCGGCCGGGCAGACGCCGGAGTCGGAATCCTCCAGGTACCCGCCGGTGTCGAGCATGTATCGCCGGGCGCAGTTGGCGAAGATGCGCACGTCGGCGACGAAGGTGGCCCTCTCCACATCGCCGGTGACCCCCACGAACTGGGGAAGCACGATCGCCGCCAGGACGCCGAGGATGACCACGACGACGAGGATCTCGATGAGGGTGAAGCCGCCGGCCGGTTCTTTTTTCCTCGTCAGTTGCCTGGTCATGGTGCCGTCCCGTGAGCTGAGGTCATGCCGTCGTGCCGCGCCCCCTTCGCGAGGAGGGGTGCGCCCTTCCCATCGGGAAGAAGCATCGATTACGCATCGTCGAACCAGCCAAAAAACGCGCGGGGTTTGCCAGAGAACCCGCGCCGCCGCCCTTGCCCAGACGTCACAGACGGCAGCACCGGACGTTTCGACCTCCGGCCAGGGCAGGTCTGAGGCGGGGACAGATCGTCGCCGCGACGCAGGCCGGCGGCGGATCGTTTCCCCCACGGGCGGCGGGCGGCGATCACGCGGAAGAAAGCCCGGCAGATTCCTCCGCCGGGCCTCATCGTCAATCCGTCGTCTTTCCCCGGCCCGGGAAATTCAGTACGCCCGGGCCTTGATCTTCTCGATGTCGTCCTTGCCGAACATGTGCAGCAGCAGGGCGACCCGGATGAACTTGCCGCGATGGACCGCCTCCCAGTACATGGCCCGCGGGTCGGCGTCCACCTCGATCGGCAGCTCATCGCGCCGGGGCAGCGGGTGGAGAATGCACGCGCTGGGCTTCATCATCTTCGCCCGCTCGGTCGTCAGGCGGAAATCTTCATACCGTTGCCGCGTCTCCTCGCTCGTGGTGCCGTATTCATCCTGCATCCGCATCATGTAGATGGCGTCGATCTCCGGCAGTTTCCCGTCCATGTCGTCCGTGCGCTCGTAGGCGATGCCGCTCTCATCAAGGTACTCCGTGAGATCGTCGCCCATCTGCAGCTCGTCGGGGGCGATGAAGGTCTGCTTGATGCGGGGATACAGCGCCAGCAGGTAGGACAACGACCGGGCGGTTCGGGATCGCTTCAGATCACCGACGACCGCCACCTCGAAGGTCGCGTCCGTGCGGTTCAGGTCGAAATGGGAGACGAGGGTGTAGAGCTCCAGCAGGGCCTGGGTCGGGTGCTGGTCGCTGCCGCTGCCGCCGTTGAGAATGCGCGTGGGCAGGCCGCGATTGATGACCTCGAACGCGAAGCGCTCGATGACGGAGCGGTCGCCCTGGCGCATGATGACGGTGTCCACGAGTTCGGCCAGGGTCAGGAGCGTGTCGATCTCCGATTCGCCCTTGTAGATGGATGACATCTCCGGATCGCGGATCTCCTCGTTGATCATGCCCACCGTCTGCGCCGCCAGTGAGAACGAGGTGAACGTTCGCGTGGAGGGCTGCGTGAAGTACAGGGCGCAGGACTTGGTGGCCAGCAGGGTCCGGACATAGGCCCGCAACTGTTCGTTGTAGTGCGATGAGCGGATCAGCTCGGCCAGCTCGATGAGATGATCCAGCAACTCGCGGTCAAACTGCTGGGAGTAGATGACCGCCTGGAGGCAGCCCTCGGGGGCCACGAGGTAGCGGCCCTTCTCCCGAGGCGACATCGCGTCAAACTCCGGCCAGGTCAGGGTCTTGGGGTCCTTCATGGGTAGGGGCACTTCCACCATTACGTTGCTCATGGTCACGACCTTTCGCAGGCTGCTCGCGAAGGAGGAGAACGAGGGACTGCGGCCGCCACCCCTCAGCCACGTCGAGGCGGGCGGCGGCAACCGCCGAATCCTACCGCGCCGCGGGCGGCGAGGAACGCCGCACAGCCCGACAAGTTGGCGCGATCTTCTCGCCGCGGCCGATGAGCACCCGGGACGGTTCCGCCGTGCACCGGTTGGTGGTAGCCTTCTCGAGCCGTGGAGACCAGAGCCCACCAGAGACTGAAGCAACTGGCCATCGCGTTCCTGCGCGAGCATGGCTGCCACGCGGCGGCCGGCGAGGTCCGCTGCCCCATCAGCCGCTACCGGGTCGACGTGGCCGGTTACGCGGACACGATCGGCCGCGCGGGGCGGTCCATCGCCGCCGAGGGGCCTGATCTGACCGCCAACGGAAGCTCCAACGGCCGACGGCGCCGCCGGCGCTGCCCGCCGCGGACCATTCTCATCGAATGCAAGCAGTCCCGTGCCGACTTCCTCCGCGATCGGCGGGACGCCGGGCAGTTGCTGCGGCTGCGCGAGGACTTGAACCGCTTTCGGCGGTCCCTGGAGGAGAATCGGATCAAGGTGGAGGAGCCCCACCTCCGCCGGGCGGGCAGCGCCCTGTTCGCCGATCTGGAGGAATGGGATTTCGCCTCCAGCCGGCTGCCGGCCTACCGCGAGGTGCTGCGGCGCCTCCGCCGCCTCGACCAGATGCTGCACGGGGAGACGAAGTTCTGCATGGCGGCCCGCTACGCCCTGGCCGACCGGCTCTACATCGCCGCTCCCCGCGACCTGATTCAGCGGCGCGAGCTGCCCCCGGGCTGGGGGCTGCTGGAGTGCCCCCGCCAAGCCATGAAGGAGGCCGACCCCAACGCCGATCTGTTCGGCCGCTCGCTGCTGGAAGTGACGGTCCGATCGCCGATCCACACCCCGCGGGAAGAGCATCGCCAGCGGCTGCTGCGGAATATCGCGGTCTCGGCGAGCTGGGCCGCATCCAATGCCCTCGGCGTCCTGGCCTGAACGAACCTCCCGGAAGCCGGATCTGACGAGGCCGCGAGGAAGATCCGGCTTCCACCCCGCCTCAACGCCTCAACCCCGCCACCGATCACGCTTCCCCGACGCTCACGCGGCGCGAGGGGAACGCCAGGCTGACGATGACATTCACAATCAGGGCCACGATAAACCCGAGCGTGAGGTTGTAGATCTCCAGCCCGTGCAGCCAGTAATCCTCCGGCAGCCGGTTTACCGCCACCTGCTCGGCGATCCCCGCCTGGAGCTGCCCCCAGTAGTGCGGCCAGGTGAGGGCGATGGCGAAACCCACGAGCATGCCTGCGACGCAGCCCGCGTACGAGCTGCGCTTCCACAGCAGCAGGAGGATTACCTGCGGGGCGAAGGAGGCCCCGAGGACGGCCCAGCCGTAATCCAGAACGAACGTGAAGACCTCCACTTGGGCGTCGATGACCAGCAGGGCCGCCCCGATGCCCAGCAGGAAGACGATCGAACGGTTGACCAGCATGTGGCCGGTCCTGCCCGTGCGATCGAAGAGGCGGCTGTAGATGTCGTTGGCGCCGCTGCTGGCGGCGACGACGAGCTGACTGTCGGCGGTGGAGCAGATTGCCGCCAGAACCGCGGCCAGCACCATCCCGCTCATGACGCCGGGGATCAGGTTCTTCGCCGCCAGCACCAGGCCGGTATCGCCGATGCCGGCGACCGGATTCTCCGCGGCAAGCTGCGCCGCGTACACGCCGGTCCACTCCGCCCCGCCCTCGGTCATCGCCCGGACCACCAGGCCGACCGTCACCGCGCCCAGGTAGACCAGCGTCGCCCAGGTGGCGGAGATCACACCTCCCAGGACCGCCTGCCGGCGATCCTTCAACGCCATGAAGCGAACCAGCACATGCGGCTGCCCCGGATAACCGAGGTTGATTCCCAGCGCACCGCTGCCGAGCAGGAAGCCGATCAGCGCCGCCCCGGCCTTCTGCGGCCAGAAGGACAGGGCGTAGTCCCCGCCGACCTTCGACAGTTCCGCCTGCAGGAAATCCAGCCCTCCCGTGGAGCTGAGCAGGTAGATCGGAAACACCACCAGCGTGCCCACCATCAACAGGCCCTGAACGAAGTCGGTCCAGCACGCGGCGCGGAACCCGCCGATGACGGTGTAGAACAGGACGATCGCCGTTCCGATGAGCACGCCCGCCCAGTAGGGAAGACCGTCGAGGGCCGCCGCAAAGGACTTGCCCGCGGCGTTGAACTGGGCCGCCACATACAGCCACATCGCGGTCAGGATCACGATGACCGTCAGAATGCGCAGGATGGGGAGGCGCTCGCGGAAGGAGTGGGAGAAGAAGTCCGGCAGCGTCAGCGCCCCGACGCGCTCGGAATGCTGGCGCATGCGGCCGGCGATGAAGAACCAGTTGAAGAGAAAACCCAGGACACAACCGGGGATGATCCAATACGCCGTCACGCCCTCGCGGAACGCCCAGCCCACCAGGCCCAGCGTCACCCAGCCGGACTCGCTGGAGGCCGAGGCCGACAGGGCCGCCACCCACGGTCCCAGCGAGCGCCCGGCGAGAAAGTAGTCCGCATCGCTGCGCTTGGCGTACCGGGCCGAGTACACGCCGACGGCGACGATGAAGAGGGTGTAGATGGCGAAGGCAATCGCGAAGGTCATGCGCGGCTCCTCCGTGTTCTTCAGGATGTTGCGGTCCGCAACAGCCTACTGAGCGTTGCGCAGCCCTGCCAGAAGCGCCTGACGGCAGCCATGCAGTACCCTCCATTGTCTGAGGGGAAATCGCAGCTTTTCTCCGACGGACCGCCCACGAGGCTCATAGAATGAGGATGCTTGGGTCTTATTCGAATCAGATACCTGCATCTGATTGACGCGACATGACTTCTCATGCGACGACATCCTCCACGCTCAAGCGCACCTGGCGCATCACCGGTCAGGTGCAGGGGGTCGGTTTTCGGCCCTTCGTGTATCGCCTCGCCACCGAGCTGGGGCTTTCCGGCTCGGTGCGCAACGACCCGGCCGGCGTGTTGATCGAGGCTTGGGGACCGGGCCCGCGCCTCGATGAGCTTGAACACCGTGTGCGGCGCGAGGCGCCGGCCCTGGCCCAGGTCATCGCCGTGCAACGCCTCGCCGAGGAAGTTGCCGAAACGGGCGAGAGCGGCTTCCGGATCGTGGCCAGCGACCGCGAGCCGGCCGAGCGCGGTCGCGTCACCGTGGACTCGGCGGTGTGCGCCGATTGCCTGCGCGAGCTGTTCGATGAGTCCGATCGGCGTCATCGGCACGCCCTCATTAACTGCACCAACTGCGGCCCGCGCTACACGATCGTGCGCGACCTGCCGTATGACCGGCCCCTGACGACGATGGCGGGCTTTGCGATGTGCCCGGCGTGCGCGGGCGAGTATGCCGATCCCGCCGACCGCCGTTTCCACGCCCAGCCCACGTGCTGCGGGGACTGCGGGCCCCAGGTGAAGCTGATCGACGGCCGGGGCAGGGGATTGGCCGGCGACCCGTTCAGGGCCGCCGCCGAGCTCATCCGGTCCGGCCGGGTCATCGCCATGAAGGGGCTCGGCGGCTACCACCTCGTCGCCGACGCCCTCGACGAGCAGGCCGTCCGCCGCCTGCGGCTGGGCAAAAAGCGTGATTTTAAGCCGTTCGCGATCATGGTGAGAGACCTGGAATCAGCCGCGAGCTGGACGGAGTTGTCAGGCGAGGCCCGGGGGCTGCTCCAATCGGCAGTCTGCCCGATCGTGCTTGCTCGCCGATGTGCGGGTGATCCGATCCATGATCATGGACAACCGGCCACGGCCTCGATCGCCGAGTCTGTGGCCATGGCCTGCCACCGGCTCGGCATCATGCTGCCCTACACGCCGATGCAGCACCTGCTCTTCGCCGAGGGCCTGGGCCCCCTGGTGATGACCAGCGCCAACGAATCGGATGATCCGCTCATCAAGGACGACGATGAAGCGCTGGCCCGCCTCGGCGGCATGTGCGATGCGTTCCTGCTCCATGATCGACCGATCGAACGGGCGGTGGACGACTCGATCGTGCTCGACACGCCGCGGGGGATCCTGCCCATCCGCCGGGCGCGCGGGTACGTGCCGGCGCCCTTGCCGCTGCCGGTGGCGGCGGTCCGGCCCGGCCTGTGCGTGGGCGGCGAGTTGAAGAACGCCGTCGCCGTCGTGCGCGGCGAGGATGCCATCATCAGCCAGCATCTGGGTGACCTTTCCTACGCGCTGGCTTACCGGCGCTTCCGGCGGACGATCGAGGATCTGAAGCGCCTCTTCGATGTGGATGTGCAATGGATCGCCTGCGATGGGCACCCGCGCTATCTTTCGCACCGCGATGCGAAGCGCGCTGCGGCTTCCGCGAACCTCGATCTGATCCGCGTGCAGCATCATCACGCGCATTTCGCTTCCGTGCTCGCCGAACATGGCCGGACCGAGAAGGCCATCGGCCTCATTTGCGACGGGGTGGGCTACGGCGACGATGGCACTGCCTGGGGAGGCGAAGTGCTCATCGGCGATCTGGTCGGCTATCGGCGCGCCGGTCGCTTGCGGCCGTTGCGCCTGCCCGGCGGTGATGCGGCCGCAAAGCAGATTGGACGCTGCGCGCTGAGCTGGCTTGTCGATGTGCTTGGACCAGAGGGCGCCGAGCACCCGCTGGCGAGTCAGGCGATCTGCGATGATGGTCAGCGTCGGGACATCGCCTCGCTGCTTCAGCGCGATCTGAATTGCCCGCCGAGTTCGGGCATGGGGCGTCTTTTCGATGCCGCCGCCTCGCTGCTCGGCCTGGCCGAGTACAACCACTACGAGGCGATGAGCGGCCTGATGCTCGAGGCCGCCGCCGATGCGGCGCCTTCCCGACTCCCGGGTGAGGGCATCATTCCTCTGGCGAGCAGTGACCAGGCCGAGGGCTTCTTTGAACTCGATCACCGCCCGCTGTTGCTGCGCCTCATCGAGCTTGGCGAGCAGGGCGAGCCGGCCCCGTCGCTGGCGTGGTTCTTCCACGATGCCCTGGCCGATGGGATGTGCCGCGCGGCCCGGCTCGTCTCGGAACGGCTGAATATCCGGACCGTGGCCCTGAGCGGCGGTGTATTCTGCAACGCCCTGCTGACAGAGCTCACCGTGACCCGGCTCGAGGCGGCGGGCCTGGAAGTGCTCCTGCACCGCCACGTTCCGCCCAACGATGGGGGCCTAGCATACGGACAGGCGGCCATCGCCGCCGCAACACTGGCCGCAAACAAGCCATGAGGTGAATCCATGTGCCTGGCACTCCCGGCGAGGATTATCGAGAAGGACGGAGAGGACGGGTGGGTCGTCCTGGGCGATGCCCGCATGCGGGTGAACCTGATCATGACGCCCGAGGCGCAGATCGACGACTGGGTGCTCGTCCACGCCGGCTTCGCCATCCAGCAACTCAGCGAGGAGGATGCGCTGGAGACCTGGCAGATCATTAACGCGATGTCGGAGCGACCGGAGGAGGCCGCCACGTGAGCATCCGCGGGCAGATGACACGCCTGACCGATGAGCTGCACGCCTGCGCCGAGAGGCTCGACCGGCCGGCATCCTTCATGGAGGTGTGCGGGACGCACACGGTCAACGCCTGCCGCAGCGGCGTGCACTCTCTGATGCCGGCGAGTATCCGCCTGATCAGCGGGCCCGGCTGCCCGGTCTGCGTGACGGCCCAGCGCTACATCGATGCGCTCATCGCCCTGGGCCGGCGCGATGATGTCACGCTGACCACCTACGGCGACATGATGCGGGTGGCCGGCGCCGGCGGATCGCTGGAGCTGGCCCGCAGCGAAGGGGCGGATGTGCGCATCGTGACCAGCACGATGGAGGCGATCGAAATCGCCCGCCGCGAGCCGGCTCGACAGGTCGTTTTCGCCGCCGTCGGGTTCGAGACGACCGCCCCGGCGACGGCGGCGGCCGTCCTCGCCGCGAAGCGCCGGCAGTTGGGCAACTTCACCGTCCTGCCGTGCCACAAGCTGGTGATCCCGGCGATGATGACCCTGCTGGCTGATCCGGACGTCTGCATCGACGGCTTCCTCTGCCCGGGGCACGTGAGCGTCATCATCGGTGCTTCGGCGTACCGGCCGGTGGTGGAGCAGCACGCCAGGCCGTGCGTGGTCACCGGCTTCGAAGCGCTTCAGATCATGGAAGGGATCCTGCACCTGGCCCGCCAGCTTGCCGCCGGCCAAGCCAGGCTCGAGAACCTCTACCCGCAGGTGGTGAAGGATGAGGGCAATCCGCGTGCTCGGGCGCTCATCGACGAGGTCTTCGTACCTGGCGACTCGGCCTGGCGGGCCATCGGCATGATGAAGGACAGCGGCCTGGACCTGCGCGAGGAGTTCGCCGACCTCGATGCGTTCCGGCGATTCGACATCACGCTGGGCGAGGATCATGACCCGCCCGGCTGCCGATGCGGCGAGGTCATCACCGGCAAGTGCGCACCGGCGGATTGCCCCCTCTTCGGCGATGTGTGCACGCCCATTTATCCCGTGGGCCCGTGCATGGTCAGCTCCGAGGGATCCTGCCAGGCCTGGTTCAAGTATCGCCGCCGGGAGCTCAAGCGCGCCGCCGGCAGGCGGCCGAAGGAGACCATCGGATGACCCGCACCGAGCCCGGCCGGCCCGCCGTCAACCCACACGCCCAGCGCATCGTGCTTGCCCACGGCGGGGGGGGCCAGCTCACCGATGAACTGCTGGCGGAGATCATCCGGCCGCGCCTCGACAACGAGTGGCTCGGCGAGCTGGACGACTCGGCGGTCCTGTCCATCCCCGCCGGTGATCTGGCCTTCACGACCGACAGCTACGTGGTTCAGCCGCTGGAGTTTCCCGGCGGCGACATCGGCCGGCTCGCGGTTGCGGGCACGGTGAACGACCTGGCGGTGTGCGCGGCCGACCCGGCCTACATCTCTCTCTCCCTCATCCTCGAAGAGGGCCTGGAGCTTGACCTGCTCCGGCGCATCCTCGACTCGGTCGCGAAGACGGCGGAGGAGGCCGGCGTGCGCATTGTGACCGGCGATACCAAGGTCGTGGCGCGCGGGCAGGCCGATGGAATGTACATCAACACCGCCGGCGTGGGCCTGATCCCTCCCGGCCGACGCCTCGGCCTGCAGCACATCCGCGCCGGCGACGTCGTCCTCATCAGCGGTGAGATCGCCGACCACGGCCTGGCGGTCATGCTTCAGCGCGAGCAGTCGTCGGCGATCCGCAGCGAGTTGGAGAGCGATGTCGCGCCGCTGAACGAATTGGTCGGCAAGCTGCTGGCGGAAGTGCCGGACGTGGTCTTCCTTCGCGATCCGACGCGGGGCGGCCTGGCCGGCGTCATCTCCGACCTGGCCGAGCGAACCGGGCTCCATCTGGCAATCGACGAGACGGGCATTCCGATTCGGCAGGAGACGCTCTACGCGGCCGAGATGCTCGGTCTCGATCCGCTGGATGTGGCCAACGAAGGGAAGGTCGTGGTCGTGTGCCGCCCGGAGGCGGCCGATGCGGCCCTCCGGGCCATGCACGCCAATCCCCTGGGGCGGAAGGCGGCGATCATCGGTCGCTTTGAAGAGGTGGCGGACGGCTTGTGCGAGCTCCTCACGAGCGTCGGAGGCCGGCGGATCATCCAGAAACCGTACGGCGAAGAACTGCCGAGGATCTGCTGAGCGGCAGGCAACGCGGCAATCTGGTATCCTGCCGAGTTGCCTCGGCGCCGGTTCGCCGTGCGCATCATCCCCGTGAATGGGACCAAGCGATGCAAGACGGAAAGTATGTCATCCTCTACATCGACGATGATCAGGACTATCTCGACGCGGTGCGGGCAATCCTGGAATCCAACGGCTACGCGATGGTGGAGGCGCGAAGCGCCCAGGAAGGACTGAGGGTCTACAAGGCGGCCGAGCCCGATCTGATCATCGTGGATCTCATGATGGAAGAGGTGGATGCGGGCACCAGCTTTGTCAGGGATCTGAAGGCGTTGGGCGGCGATGTGCCGATCTACATGCTCTCCAGCGTGGGCGACAACCTGCACCTGGCGACCGATTACACCGCCCTGGGCCTGGCCGGCATCTTCCAGAAGCCTCTCAGCGCCGACACCCTCGTGGCCGTTTTGAAATCAAAGCTGAAGTAAGCCGGCACCGTCGCGGACCCGTTGCCGCGCCCAGGGGCTCAGGCGACATTACGCGCCGGCGCTCTCTGTCGCTGTTTCCGCCGGAAGCTCGATGACGAACGTGCTGCCCTCGTTGAGCCGGCTGATGACGAAAGTGCGGCCGGCGTGAGCTTCGATCACGCGGCGAACGATGGAAAGGCCCAAGCCGCTGCCCGTGATCTTGGACACCGCCGTGTCGTCGCGCTGGATGCGCACGAACTCGTTGAAGAGGCGGTTCTGATCGGCCTGGGAGATGCCGATGCCGTTGTCTTCCACCTCGATATGGACCACGGGCGGCCGGTGCACGGCGCGGACGATGATCTTCCCGCCGTCCGGCGTGTACTTGATGGCATTCGTGATGAAGTTGACCACCGCCTCCCGCAGAAGGCGCTCGATGCCCTTGACCTTCGGCAGCGGCCGGACCACTTCGAGCTTCATCGTGTGGTGATGGGCTTGGGCGAGTTCGTGGTGATCGTCGACCGCGCGGCGAAGCATGGCGGGCACATCGACGTCGGTCCATTGCGCGTCAATGCTGCCGGACTCGAGCGTGGAGAGCGTCTGGAGATCAGTGATGAAATCTGTGAGCCCGTCCAGCCGCGCCAGCGTGCGCTCCACCCATTGATCCTGCTGGTCGGTGAGCGGTCCGCCCAGCCCGGCGCGGAGGTTGGTGAGGAGCATCGTCGCGGCGCCCACCGGGGACTGCAGGTTGTGCAGGGCGATGTGCAGGAAGTCGCGGCGCATATCGGACAATCGCACGCAGGCCGCGTTCGTCTGCCGCATCTGCTCCTCGCCCTGGCGAAGCAGCTCCACGAGCGTGAGCAGGAGAAAGGCGGTGAGGCCGAACAACATGCCATAGACGAGGAGGACAGTCAGGGCGTACCGGCCGTCCAGAGCGCCGGTCCCGCCCGTGGCCCCGGGGACCTCGTGGGACGGGATGAGACCGGCCCATTCGCCCATGACGAGAGCGGCGAGCAGAACGTAAGCCAGCGTGGTGAACGTCACGGCCGCTCGCCGCGACAGCAGGACGCAACTGAGCATCACGTGAACGAGGTAGAAGGCGAGAAACGGCGAACGCGTTCCGCCCACCAGCCACGCCGCGACTGTGAGCGTCAGGAAGTCCAGCACGATCGCGGCGTACATCGTCGCCACCAGCCGCCGGTAGTCGGTCAGCGTCTGCTCCGGCTGGCGGTAACGCCTGGCGAGGAACCACGCCGCGGCGTTGTAGAGGGCGATGAAGACCGCCACCGCCAAGAGGCCGACCACATCGAGATTCGCGATCCCCACGAGATGCTTGGCGACGAAGGCTCCAACCACGATGACCACGGCCACGCACAGGCGGATCCACGTGTGCAGATACAAGCGGGCGCCGAGCAGCCGCCCGTGCATCATGAGCAGCGGGCCGACCTGCTGCTGCGGGCGGCCAAGGGGGTTGGAGCTCAACTTGGCGGTCATACTGTCATGCCGGTGTGCGGCGCCTTGTCCGGGCCGAAGATGATGCCGCAGGCTGCGGTGAAGACCGCCCGACGCACCGCCCCCTGGCGGTGAGCGGAACGCGCCGACGGATCTTCGCCAATCATTATAGAGTCGCCCGACGCCGGCGCGGAGGCGGCGGCTCCGGTCGTCCCCGAACCGGCGCGGCGGCTACAATCCATTCCCGTCCGAACGGCGCCTGGACCTCTTGTCCGGCAAGGAGCGGCCGCTGATGCATGAGCTGTCGATGGTGCAATCGCTTCTCGAACAGGTTCGCTCCTTCATGCCCGACGGCGCCGCGCTGCGGGAGATCCGCCTGGAAGTCGGCGGGCTGGAGCACCTGGAGGGGGAGGTGATGCAATCGGCGTTCGACGCACTGACCGAGGGATCCGACCTCCAGGGCGCGGCGTTGCGCATTACCCGCATCCCGGTCCGCCTGCGGTGCAGGTCCTGCCAACAGGAGTACGAGCCCGAGGACGCGGCCATCCTGCTTTGCCCCAATTGCGGTGCGGTCCGGCCGGAGATCCTCCAGGGAACGGGGGTTCTCCTCCGCAGCCTGGAAGTCGACCAGCCGGACGATTGATATGGAGATTGGTTGATGGAAATCCCGGTCGTTGAGAATGTGTTGAAACACAACGATCAGTTCGCCCAGCTCAACCGCGCGGCGCTGCGCCAGGCCGGGGTGTGCTGCCTGAACCTCATCGGCTCGCCCGGATGTGGCAAGACAACCCTCCTGGAGCGCACGCTGCGCTCGCTGCAGACGGACATGCGCATCGGCATGCTCACGGGCGACATCGCCACCACCCGGGATGCCCGGCGTCTGGCGCGATACTGCCGGGCGGTAAGCCAGATCAACACCGGCGGCGGCTGCCATCTGGACGCCAACCAGGTGCGCGAGGGGATGAGCCGACTGCCGCTGGGCGAGCTGGACCTGCTGATCATCGAGAACGTGGGCAATCTGATCTGCCCGGTGGGTTTCGACCTCGGCCAGGACGCGAAGGTGGGCATGTTCAGCGTGCCGGAGGGCGATGACAAGCCGGCCAAGCATCCCCGCATTGTGCTGGAGGCCGACCTGCTGCTGCTCAACAAGATTGACCTGCTGCCGCACGTCCCGTTCGACCTGGAGGCGTTCCGCCGGGACCTGGCCGCGATCCGCCAGGATGCGCCGCTCATCGAGTTCTCGGCGTCAACGGGGCAGGGCGCAGAAGCGTGGCTGGAATGGCTGGGCAACTTCGTCGCCACGCGCAAAGGCGACATGACTCCTGTCCCGCCCTGACCGGGTTCGGGCAATACCGACGGCCCCATCCGGATGCCGCCTCGGCGAGGATGAGGTCATCTGGACATCATTGGCGACAATCGCACCGTCATATCCGAAAAGCGGCTAGAATGGTTGGTTTCTTCCGCGAAAGAGAACAAGAAGGCACATGGGCGGTGGGGGCTCTGGACCGCCCGCCGCGCTTCGTGGAGTCGCCAGAGCTTCCGCCTGCGGGCAAGATGGGAGCGAACTCCGCGGAGAATGTCCGATCAGCGATTCCCGACTTGACCAACGAGGTGCTTCCATGACGATCGGAGCCGTAGCGCCGGAGAAGATCGAGGCGGTTCTTTCCGGATACGAACAGGCCCGCCAGAACCTGGTCCCGATCCTTCAGGACGTTCAGGGGCAATTGGGATATCTGCCCGAGGTGGCGGTGAGTCAGGTCGCAACGCATCTGGACCTCTCCGAGAACGATGTGTTCGGGGTGGCGACCTTCTACACCCAGTTCCGCTTCAAACCACCGGGTAAACACTGCATCAAGGTCTGCCAGGGAACCGCCTGTCACGTTCGCGGCAGCGGCCTGATCGTGGAGGAGGTTTCCCGGAAGCTGGGCGTTGCCGCGGGACAGACCACGAAGGACCTCAAGTTCAGCCTGGAGCGCGTGGCGTGCTACGGCTCCTGCGCCCTGGCGCCGGTGGTCGTGATCGACGAGAAGGTCCATGCCCGAATGACGCCGAAGAAGACCGCCGAGGCGATCGACGAGTACGAACAAGTTCCGGCGGCGGACGGATGAGGCCCGGCCGCGCGATGCCCGCAACACTTCCAGGCGAAAGGATCTGCAGCCCATGCATGTCGGAACCGCCAAGCTGACCTCGACTGAGCAATTGGAGTCCCTCCGCCAGAGCATCCGATCGGCGGAGGATCCTCAGCAACTGCGCATCATCGTCTGCGGGGGCACCGGCTGCCGCGCCGCGGGAAGCGCCGCGGTCGCCGAGGCGCTGGCCGAGGAACTCGCCCAGAGCGCGCCGGACATCGATGTCCAGCTCAAGCTCAGCGGCTGCCACGGGTTCTGCCAGCAGGGGCCGGTGGTCGTGCTTGAGCCGGAGGGCCTCTTCTACCGCGAGGTCGGCACGAAGAACCTGAAGCGCGATGTCACTGACATCACCAACACCACGATTCGCGAAGGCAAGCCCGTGCCGCGGCTGTTGTACCGCGACCCCAGGACCAGAGAGCCCATCACCCACTACCGGGACATTCCCTTCTACTCCCAGCAGAACCGGATCGTCCTCCGCCACAACGGCAAGATCGATCCCAACCGCATCGAAGACTACATCGCGGTGGAGGGGTACGCGGCCCTGGCCAAGGCCCTGACCATGGATCCGGAGGAGGTCATCGCCGAGATCACCGCCGCCGGCCTGAGAGGGCGCGGCGGAGGCGGATTCCCCGCCGGACGGAAGTGGGGCTTCTGCCGCCAGGCCCCCGATCGCTCCATGCGCTACATCATCTGCAACGCCGATGAGGGCGACCCCGGTGCGTTCATGGACCGATCGATCGTCGAGGGCGATCCGCATGCGGTGGTGGAGGGGATGATCATCGGGGCCTACGCGATCTCGCGCGGCGTCAGTCCGGCCCAGGGCTACGTGTACATTCGAGCCGAGTATCCCCTGGCGGTGCAGAACCTTCGTTGCGCTCTCGAGCAGGCCGAGGAGCTGGGGCTGCTCGGCGAGAACATCCTCGGAACCGACTTCAGCTTCCATGTCAAGATCAAGCAGGGGGCCGGCGCCTTCGTCTGCGGGGAGGAGACCGCCCTCATCGCCTCCATCGAGGGCAAGCGGGGCATGCCCCGGCCCCGGCCGCCGTTCCCGGCCGTCTGCGGTCTCTTCGGCAAGCCCACGAACATCAACAACGTGGAGACGTGGGCGAGCGTGCCCCGGATCATCCACAGCGGCGCCGACTGGTACGCCGGAATCGGGACCGAGCACAGCAAGGGCACGAAGGTCTTCAGCCTCGTGGGCAAGATCAACAACTCCGGCCTGATCGAAGTGCCGATGGGCATCCCTCTCCGCACCATCATCGAGGACATCGGGGGCGGCATTCCGGACGGCAAGGCGTTCAAGGCCGTTCAGACCGGCGGCCCCTCCGGCGGCTGCATCCCCGCCGAACACCTGGACATCCCCGTCGACTTCGAGCACCTGGCCGAGGTCGGCTCGATCATGGGATCCGGCGGCATGGTGGTCATGGACGACGAGTCCTGCATGGTCGACGTGGCCCGCTACTTCCTTTCCTTCACCGAGAGCGAATCGTGCGGTAAGTGCACGCCCTGCCGCATGGGAACGCAGCACCTGCTCCAGCTTCTCACCGACATCACCGAGGGTCGCGGCCGGCCCGAAGACATCGAGAAGCTCAAGAAGCTCAGCCGCACGGTGCAGGAGGGTTCCCTGTGCGGTTTGGGCCAGACCTCGCCCAACCCGGTGTTGACCACGATCCGGTACTTCGAGGAGGAGTACCGGGCGCACATCGAGGAGCAGCGCTGCCCGGCGGGGGTCTGCCGCGAGCTGATCGAGTTCGAGATCGACCCGGAGAAATGCACCGGCTGCGGCCTCTGCGTGATGTACTGCCCGGTCGATGCCATCGCCGGCGAGAAGAAGCAGCCGCACGTACTCGACACGGAGGCCTGCATCAGGTGCGGCTCCTGCCGCAGCGTCTGCCGATACGCGGCGGTCCTTGTGCACTGAGAGAAAGAAGAAGCGGCCGGCGAGACGCAGCCCTGACGATTGCCAACGACACTGACTGTGGAATACCTGATGGACACAATCACGCTCACGATCGACGGGAAGCAGGTTACGACCGAGGCGGGCAGGACGGTCCTTCAGGCCGCCCGGCAGGCCGGGATCGAGATCCCCACCATCTGCGCCCATGACGACCTGCCGGACTACGGCGCCTGCCGCATGTGCATCGTCGAGATTGACAATGTGCGCGGCTATCCCACCTCCTGCACCACGCCGGCCACCGACGGCATGGTGGTGCGCACGCAGAGCCCGCGGCTCGTGGAGCTGCGCAGCCAGATCCTGGAGCTGATGCTCTCCGGCCACCCCAACGCCTGCCTCGTCTGCGACGACCGCGAGGCGTGCGAGAAGTACCGGCCGCGAGTGACCAAGGCCGGCCGGTCGACGCGCTGCGGTTTCTGCTCGAACCGCGATGGCTGCATGGTCCGAGACATGACCCTGGCCTGCGATGCGCGCGATCTCAATCTTCCCACGCTCTACTGCCACTACAACCTCGAGCGCGATGACCCGTTCATGGATCGCGACCTGAACCTGTGCATCCTCTGCGGCCGCTGCTGGCGCATCTGCGAGGAGATTCACGGCAAGCCGGCCATCAGCATCAACAACCGCGGGCGATGGGCCAAGGTGGGCACCGCCTTCGGCCGCAGCTACGTGGATTCCGGCTGCACCTTCTGCGGCGCCTGCATCGACATCTGCCCCACGGGGACGCTCACCGATCGGTACGCCCGCTGGTATGGCCAGTCGGACCTGGGCTGGGTTTCGGCCTGCACCCTCTGCCCGATCGGCTGCTCCATGAAAGTCATGGTCAAGGACGATCGCGTCGTCTCCACCCGCATGCTCCGGTTCGATCACGCTTCAAGACTGTGCGCGATCGGCCGTTTCGCACATACGCAGCTCATGAACGCCCCCAAGCGGTTGCGGCACGTGATGATCAAGGAGAATGGCGAGCTGACGCCGGTGGGGTGGGAGGAGGCCATCGCCGCCATCGCCGAGAAGCTCGGTGGCTACCGCGACGGCCTCTTCGTCGCCATCGTCAACGAGTCCGACACGCGGGAGAACCGCCATCTGTACGAGCGGCTCGCCACGGAGGTCCTCGGCGGCCGCGTGGCGTTCGTGCCCGCCAACGGCAGCCTGGACGACATCCCCGACGCAGCGCTGCGGGACGAAATCGCCTCCGGCCGATTCAAGGCGGCGCTGGTGGCCGGTGATTTCCTCGATGAGCCGGCGCTGGAGAACATCGAATACGTTCTCCTCGCCGACTGCCTTCCCACGAAGACCATCGAGAAGGCCGATGCCCTCCTGCCCGTGGCCATCCTCTCCGAGGTTGAGGGGACGTTCCGCACCGCCGCGGGGGAGATCAGGGATCTGGGCCGGGCCGTGGCCGCGCCCGGCGACGCCCGCCCCGAGTGGATGATCGCGCGGGATCTGGCCGCGGCGATGGGGGCCGCAGATCTGGCCTTCGACTCCGCCGCCTCCATCACCGCCGCGCTGGACGGGGAGGAGGCGCCGGCACCGCCGGCCGGCTCGCCGCTGGACACGCTGCGCGAGATTCCCTCGCGCTTCCGGGGACATTACATCGCCGATTTCGTGCCGGCGCTGGAGGCGATGGACCTGCCCACCTCGCCGAAGGAGGCCCGGGCCCCGGTCACTGAAGGGTTCCGGATCGTCGAGAAAACCGAGGTCGTTCCCAACTTCTACCTGCTCACGGTGGAGGCGCCGACCGTCGCCCGGCACGCCAGGCCGGGGCAGTTCATCATCGTGATGGTCGAGGAGACTTCCGAGCGCGTGCCGTTCACCCTCGTGGACTGGGACGCACAGGCGGGCACGATCACCCTGGTGGTCGAAGAGGTCGGCCGATCCAGCGGTGAGATCGCCACTCTCAATGAAGGCGACCTGATCGCCCACATCACCGGACCGCTGGGCCTGCCGCTGCCTGTCGAGAAGGTGGGCACGGTCGTCCTCGGCGGCGGTTGCTACGGCATCGGCGCGATCTATCCGGTCGCCCGCGCCCTGAAGGAGGCGGGCAACACCGTGATCTGCGTCCTGGAAGCCTCCAGCGGCTTCCTGATGTACATGGACGAGAAGATGCGCGAGGTCTGCGATGAGCTGATCATCGCCACCAAGGACGGCAGCCGCGGCGTCAAGGGTGGCGTCCAGAAGATCTTCGTCGATCTCGTCAAGCGCGGCACCGCCGTCAACCAGTTCATCGCCGTCGGCTGCACATTCATGATGCGGATGGTCGCCGACGAGACACGTTCACTGGGCATACCGCTCCAGGTGGCGCTGAACCCGATCATGGTTGACGGAACGGGCATGTGCGGCGCCTGCCGCGTCTCCGTGGCCGAGGAGACGAAGTTCGCCTGCGTGGACGGGCCGTTCTTCGACGGCCATGACGTGGACTGGGACGAGCTGGCCTCGCGGCGCGGCGCCTACGCGAGAGTGGAGATCGAGGCTCTTCCGCAGACGGCATGCCATGTGGAGAAAACGACGCCGCTGACCGTCGCCGCAAGCTGAGGAGGCGCCGAGGAGCGCCGCCCGAGGCGCATCACCAATCGCGTGATGTAAACAGGAACACCGAATCCGCCGCCCCGTCGAGAAGACTGCGGGAAACAGATGACCATGGAAGACAAGGCACAGAAACCGAAGCGCGAGCCGAAGCCGAAGAAGGAGCGGCCGCCCCGCCAGCCCATGCCCGAGCAGAACCCTCGGCGCCGGGCCCGCAATTTCCAGGAGGTTCCCTACGGCTATCCGGCCGAGACGGCGCTGGTCGAGGCCTCGCGATGCCTGCAATGTAAGAAGCCGCTGTGCGTGGCCGGCTGTCCCGTGGGCATCGACATCCCCGGCTTCATCAAGCTCATCGCCGAGAGCAAGTTCCAGGAGGCCGCGATCAAGCTGCTCGAGCAGACCGCGCTGCCCGCCGTCTGCGGACGCGTCTGCCCCCAGGAGTCGCAGTGCGAGGAAAGGTGCGTGCTGGGCAAGAAGTTCGAGCCGGTCGCCATCGGCCGCCTGGAGCGATTCGCCGCCGATTACGTACGGGAGCACGGCGGCCTGCCGGACCCGGAAATCGCTCCGCCCACCGGCAAGAAGGTTGTCATCATCGGCGCCGGACCCGCGGGCATCACCGTGGCCGGCGATCTCGCCCGGCTGGGGCACAAGGTCGTCATGTTCGAAGCCCTGCACCTGACCGGCGGAGTGCTCATGTACGGCATTCCCCAGTTTCGTCTGCCCAAGGAGATCGTGCAGTACGAGATCAACAATCTCAAGAAGATGGGCGTGGAGATCCACACCGACTACGTGATCGGCAAGACCGAAACGGTGGACCAGCTCCTCAATGAGAAGGGCTATGACGCGGTCTTCGTGGGCTCCGGCGCGGGCCTGCCCATGTTCCTGAACATCCCCGGCGAAAACGCCATCGGCGTGTTCAGCGCCAACGAGTTCCTCACCCGCATCAACCTGATGAAGGCCTACGACTTCCCGAATTACGCGACCTCACCCATCCGCGCCAAACATGTGATCACCGTTGGCGGCGGGAACGTCGCCATGGACTCGGCCCGCTGCGCCTTGCGCCTCGGCGCCAAGTCCACCATCGTCTACCGCCGGGCCCGCGAGCAGATGCCCGCCCGAGAGGAGGAGATCCATCACGCCGAGCAGGAGGGCGTGGTCTTCCACCTCCTCACCAACCCCACCCGCGTGCTCGTCGATGACAAGAACCACGCAACGGGCATCGAGTGCCTGCAGATGGAACTGGGCGAGCCCGATGATTCCGGCCGGCGCCGGCCCGTGCCCATCAAGGGCAGCGAGTTTACGATTGATGCCGACACGATCGTGGTCGCGATCGGCAACAGCCCGAATCCGCTGATCCCCCAGACCTCGCCGGACCTCGAGACGACGCGGTGGGGAACGCTCGTGGCCGATGAGAAGACGATGCAGACATCGATCCCGGGCGTCTTCGCAGGCGGCGATGTGGTCTCCGGCGCTGCCACCGTCATCAGCGCCATGGGGCAAGCGAAGATCGCCGCCCGCGCGATTCACCGCTACGTCATGGGCGAGCCGCTCACCGACGAGAAAGAGGAATCGCCGGCGGAAGAAGAGGAACCGGAAGAGGCCCCGGCGAAGTAATACGAATCACAACTGGAATGCGGGCGTCAAACCGGTGGCGAGCCGTTTCCCCCTCCCTTGCAGGGAGGGGGCGCGGGGGTGGGTCATGCCTGTTGAACAGGCCGTCTGATCCATTACACCTCACCCCCTCCCTCGCCCTCCCCCTCGAAGGGGGAGGGAAACGCCCGCGCGCGTTCCAAGCGGGAACCGTATAAGCAGAGCAGGATGATCGATCGCTGCCTCCGCGAGTCGGTGCGATCAGGGTTGCGCGATCTCCACCTCGCCCGGGTGCCGCCACCAGGCGCGCCAGAGCAGGCTGGAACCTATCAGCAGGGCCGCCCCGATCGCCAGGTAGATCACACCAAGAATGGTCGGCGGCAGGCCGGCGTGGCGCAGCAGCCAGCCGGCGGCCATCATGAGCGCCACCGCGATCCATGTTCGCCACGAGAAGAACCCGCCGATGCAACGGCCATCGCCCCGCACCTGAATCCGCCCGATGACGCCCCGGGCGGCGCGACTCAAGATGAAGATCGCCTTGAGGGCGCCCAGGACGAGCGAGACAGCGATCAGCAGGGAGAGCAGCGCCGGGTCGGCATGAAGAAGCCAGCGCAGGCCGAACGCCCCCAGCATCGCCCCCACGGCGGTCCACATCACCGCCGCGAGCAGCAGATGCGTTCGCCGCGAGGCCGCGGGTTTGAATCTGGTCAACCACTTGGGCATAGGCAATCGGGTCGATTGTACGGCCCATCCATCGCTCACGCTCACCAGCTCTCGACCGAGTGACTGGTGCCGTGCTTCATCGAAGGGTGAGGCATGCCCACGTTGGCGCGTGGTTATCGCGCGTGGCGTCCTTCGCGCCAGCGCCACAAGGCGGGGCAGCCCCCCGGTCCCGCCGTCCCGCATTTCGACGTTTCGGCGCTTCGGCGTGCTGGCGTTTCGCCGCTCACTCCGGACAGTCGCCCCACGCCGCGAGCAGGGCCAGCAGGTCGGCGGTGTCGGTGTCATCGTCGCCATCGACATCGCCGTCCGGCGTGCCCCACGCACCGAGCAGGAACAACAGGTCGGCGGTGTCGACATCGCCGTCGCCATCGAAGTCCGCCGGGCACTCATGCTCGCACAGGTTCAGGTACACCCAGGCACTGCCGCCGTAGTTCGCCACCGCCATGTCGATCCAGTCGTCGGCATCCAGATCGGCCAGGCCCACGGAGCGCGGGTAACGCCCGCTGTTATAAGGAACGCCGGCGGCAAATGTCCCGTCGCCGTTGTTCAGCAGGATCCACGCGGTATCGGAGCCCGCATCGGCCAAGGCCATGTCGAGCCACTGATCACCATCCAGGTCCGCGAAGGCCACCGAGCTCGGGGCGACGCCGGCCGGATAGGACACCGCAGCGCCGAACGTCCCGTCGCCCTGGTTCAACAGGATGGAAGCCGTGTGGTTCCCCGGACCGACCACAGCGATGTCGAGCCAGTCATCGCAGTCCACATCGGCCAGCGCGACCGACAGGGGCGCATGATCCACCCCGTGACTGACGGGGTCGGCAAATGTGCCATTGCCGTTGTTCAGCCAGACCCAGACGTCCGCCGTCTCATTGTTCGCCACCACCATGTCGATGGATTCATCGCCGTTCAGATCAGCCAGCGCCACGCATCGCGGCTCCTCGCCCGCGGCGTACTTGACGACGAGCGCGAACGTGCCGTCCCCATTATTCAGCGCAATCGACACCTCATCGTTCCAGGCGTCAGCCACGGCCATGTCGCTCCATTCATCGCCATCGAGATCCGCCAGGGCCACCGAGCTCGGTTTGACGCCCTCGAGATAGTACACGGGGTAGCCGAAGGTTCCGTCGCCCTGGTTCAGCAGAATGGAAGCCGCGTGGCTGCCCTTGCCGACCGAGACGATGTCCGCCCGATCATCCCGGTTCACATCGGCGAGCGCGATGGACGAGATCGCCTGGTCCACGGGATACACGGCGGGGTCGGCGAAGGTGCCGTCGCCGTTGTTGAGCCGGGTCCACACATCTTCGCTATAGTCGTTCCCTACCGTCATGTCGATCCGATCATCGCCATTCAGGTCACCGAGCGCGAGGGAGTACGACGCTCCACCTGCGCGATAGCTGCTCGGCGCGGCGAACGCGCCATCCCCAATGTTCAAAAGGACCGACACGTCATGGTTCCAGTTGTTGACCACGGCGAGGTCGAGCCGGTCGTCCCCGTTCAGATCACCCGGGGCGACGGAGATCGGAGCGCCGTGCGCGCCGTAGTTGACGCGCTCGGCGAGCGTGCCGTCTCCGTTGTTCAGCAGGATCGACACGTCATCGCCGGTCCCGTTCGCCGTGACGATGTCCATCCACCCGTCTCCGTTCAGATCGCCGGCAGCGACGCCGCCCCCCTCACAGTCGGCGGCGTAGCTGACGGGGGAGGCGAACGTGCCGTCACCGTCGTTGATCAGGATCGACACACCATCGACTTCGGAGTAGACGACGGCGAGATCCATCCATGCATCCGCGTCCACGTCGACGGCGGTCACGGACAACCCTTCCTCGCCGATGTCGTAGCTCACCGCGGGGCCGAAGGTGCCGTCACCGTCATTCAACATCACGACCGCAAACGGGCTCCAGAGGTTTGTGACCGCCACATCGATCCACTCATCGCCGTTCAGATCGGCCAGGGCGATGGAGATGGGTCCGGATCCCGCGGCATAGCTGGCGACGGGACCGAACGTTCCGTCCCCCTTGTTGATCAGAATCGATACCTCGCGTGTATAGGGGTCGGTCACGGCCACATCCGCGGCGCCGTCGCGGTTCAGATCAGCCAGGGCCAGCGCGTATGGGTAGTACCCCACCGGATAGCAGACCGGATCGGCGAACGTGCCATCACCGTTGTTGATGAGAATGCACACCTCGGCGGCCAACGGGCTGGATACCGCCAGATCCGGGTGGTTGTCCCCATTGAGATCCGCGACGGCCACGCACGCTGGGCTCTCCACCGCATACGTCGCGGCCGGCGCGAACGTCCCATCACCGTTGTTGAGAAGGACAGACACATCATCGCCTGAATAGTCCGCCACGGCCATGTCCAGCCAGCCGTCCCCGTCCAGATCACCCAGCGCCCCGGAGTACGGCGCCTCGCCGACGGCGTACCGTGGGGCGGAGTGAAAGAGCGGATGTCCGCACTGGCCCGGCGCAGAGAGGCCCGGGATCAAAGCCAGTGTCGCCGCAACTGCCGTCATCATTTGAATCTGCATCGCTGCCTCCTGACGCCCTCCCGAGACCGGCGGCCCGGGCGGCGCGCTGCACGCGCAGTGCCTCCGGCCGGCCGGTTCAGACGGGCCTCCAGAAGGGGGTACGCCACCTGCGCCAGGCGCTGCGCGAACATCGAGCTTTTTTGCGAAATCGGCCGAAGGCAGCCCGGAATCGCCCGTCACGAAGCCAAGAAGGGGCAAACAGCCCGCCTGGTCGGCACGGCCGAGGCTCAATCGCCCCAGCCGCAACGCCCGCCCCGGCCCGTCATTTCGGCGTTTCGGCTTTTCGGCGTTTCCGCATTTCGGCGTTCCGCCGTTTACTCCGGGCATTCACCCCACGCCGCCAGCAGGGCGAGCAGGTCGGCGGTGTCCGTATCGCCATCACCATCGACATCACCATCCGGCGTGCCCCAAGCGCCGAGCAGGTGTAAGAGGTCGGCGGTATCGACATCGCCATCACCGTCGAAGTCGGCGGGACACTCTTCGCCCTCGCATTCATCGGGTATCCCGTTGTTGTTGGCGTCCTCGCTCGAGCCCTCCGCAATATCGCAGATGTCCAGTATATCGTTCGGCTGGCAGTCGGTCAGACCGTGGAACGCGTAAGTGGAATCACTGCCGACTGCGCCAATGATGGCCCTGCCATCGCAGACACTCAGGCCCTTTGGATAGCCGAGGAGACCATGTGCCCCAGCGTCCGATGCAAACAGTTTGGCCTGCAGTGTCCAGCCTGCGCCCGCCGTACGGTAGACATACACTGAACCATCACTGCTGCCGGTGTCGTCGTCACCGGGGGCGCTAACGAGAATCACATCACCATCCAGTGCAACGCATGTGCCGAAATGGTCGTCCTGTGCACCATCCGATGGTACGAGCTTACCTATCGGATTCCACATGGAGCCATCATGGCAAAAGAGGTACGCGGAGCCGGAGTTGGAGCCATTATCATCAGAGAAATGAGCACCGACGAGAGCGGTTGCTCCATCGACGGCGACCGATACTCCGAACGCGTCTTCTGCAGCGGCATCAGGAGCAACAAGCTTGGAATCGAACTCCCAATCCTGCCCGTCATAACGGAAGATGTACGCTGCACCCGCGTCCTGTTCCGGTTCGCCACCGTAATCGGCCCGGGCTCCTACGATGACCGTATCATCGCTCATTCCGAGGGAGTAGCCGAAGTAATCGCCGTACTTGCCGTCTGGAGCCGCGAGTTCGGCTTCCTCAACCCAGGTCGAGCCGTCGAAATGGAACACGTACGCGGAACCGGAGGCACCTGCGTTTCCGTTTGCCCATTTCGCACCGACGATGGCGATGTCGCCATTGATCGCGACGGCGCTTCCAACATCGTCGCCGCCAGAACACTCAGCGGGTACCACTTTGGCTTCCTCGATCCAACTCGAACCGTCGAAGCGAAAGATGTAGGCCGATCCGGTATCCAATAGTCCACCGCGACACGGATAGGGGTCAGGGCAGGCTCCGGCGATGACCAAATTCTCGCAGATCGCCACCGCGCTGCCGAAATTCCCCTCCGTTGGCGTGGAAGCCTCGATCCTGGCTTCCTCTATCCACTCCGAACCATCGAACCGGTAGATGTACGCGGCCCCGTATCCTTCGCTCGATGCACCGACAATGGCCAGGTCGTCGTAAATCGCCGTCGCGATCCCGAAATCGTTCCCGGGTCCAGACGGCACAAGCGTCCGGAGTTCCTCAGCCTGGCAGAATCCCAGCTCGCACTCATCCGGAATACCGTTGCTGTTGTCATCGGAGCTTGATCCATCGGCAATGTCACACTCGTCCGGGATCCAGTTCCCATTGCAGTCGTCGCACCAGGACTCGCCCGGACAGTCCGCGATGGTACAGACATCGCCGTAGCCATCGTCGTCACAATCCGCCTGATCCGGGTTGTAGTGGTAGGGGCAGTTGTCCTCGCCATCGGGGATCCCGTCGCCATCCTGATCGGGCTCCTCACCTTCAAAGAACAGGTCAAGATCGTCCCAGTAGACGGGGCTGGCGCCGTTGGCGAAGATGTCCACAGCGCCGATGTTCACAGCGCCGCCTCCGCTCACGCCTTCGGTCCAACTCTTGCTGGAGAGCAGGTTGCCGTCGTAATAGATGTCCTGCACATCGGCATCAAGATCGATCTCGACGCGCAGCTCGACCCATTGGCCGGTGATGAGCGCAAGCTGAGCGTTCTCTGACTCTGATTCGACATACCCTAAGAAGTCGAATCGAATCTGCGTGGAGAAGTTGTGAGTGCCAACCCCATAGGTGTTCAACAGGATGAAGTAACTCTCGCCCACAAAATCGTCTGGAATGTACTGCCAAGCGGTGAACGTGCAGTGCCCACTGGTATACCCCTCGAACTCGTGGACCATGTCCGTCGAGAGGGTGGATTCCAGAGAGTTGGGAGCGCTGCGGGCGTACAGGTCGGTGATATAGCCGTCAAAAATGGGGAGGCCTTCCCATCCATACCATCCGCCCTGCCCGTGCAAGCCGCTTCCAGTTTCATAGCTGTCGAAGTCTTCATACCAGTTGGCGCTGGCGCTAGCGGCCACGGCCGCCAGCACGGCCGCCGCGCCAAACGATAGCACAAGCATCTTCACGGTTTTCCTCTCCTTTCCGGCTCGTCCGCCGTCGCTCCCCGCAGCATATCCATGTATCTACACGTCCAGTAAATCAGATCGTTACCGGCTCGTCAAGGAGAAACCGCAAGGCAAGCGTGAACGCGGCATGGGGCCCCCTCGCCCGCCGACGGCACCCCGGCAGCCCGTCCCGGCCCGGCGGCCTCACGCTGTCGCAAGGGCGACAACAGCCCGAAATCGGCGTTCTTGATAGCGCCAGAGCGGTTGAGTCGGGTCGATTCCGGGCCTCGTCGGTTCGCGTCACTGCGCAGTCTACTGCGCAATCCGGACGCGGGTCTCACTGCAGAATTTCTGCCACACCCCCACCCGCGCGATGACTACCGCCTGCACCTATCCCGCCCGTCGGCAGCGCGGATTCTTGAAAGGACAGGGGCGGCGTTACAGACCTACGGGCAGTCGCCCCACGCGCCGAGGAGGGCGAGCAGGTCGGCGGTGTCCGTATCGCCATCGCCGTCCACATCACCATCCGGCGTGCCCCATGCGCCGAGAAGGAACAAGAGATCAGCGGTATCGACATCCCAGTCGCCGTCGAGATCGCCCGTGCATTCACACTCGTCGGGGATGCCGTTTTCGTTTTCATCCTGACTTGTGCCGTCGGCGATGTCGCACTCATCCGGAATGCCGTTTTCGTTGCAGTCTTCACTCGTGCCGTCGGCGAGATCGCATTCATCGGGGATGCCGTTGGCGTTGCAGTCATCGCCGGTGAGTCCGTCCAGGATGTACGCGGAGCCCGACTCGGAGCCGTGGTCATCGTCCTTGTAGGCGCCGACGATCGCAAAGCCGCCATCGACGGCCAGGGCATAACCGTACTGATCGTTCTCTTCGCCGTCCGAGGCCAGGAACTTGTTCACCTCGACCCAATCGGGTTCGACGAAGCGGTACACGTACATAGAGCCGGAACTGGAGCCGAGGTCATCATCGGCCCGCGCGCCGACGAGAATGACATCATCACTCACGCCGACGGCGAAGCCGAACTTGTCGCCCTCCGCGCCGTCGGAGGCGAGGAGCTTAATCTCCTCCGTCCAGGCGGCCCCATCGAAGCGATAGACATAAGCCGCGCCGGCCCCGTCGCCGAGGTCATCGTCCCACGCCGCGGCGATGACCGCGACATCTCCGCTGACAGTCACGGCATGGCCGAAGTAGTCCGACACCTCGGGATCCGAGGCGAGGAGCTTCGCTTTCTCCTGCCACGTCTGCCCGTCAAAGCGATAGACATAGGCCGCGCCGGCGCTGGTGCCACCATCGTCTTCGGACTTGGCCCCGACGATCGCGACATCGCCGCTGATCGCCACGGCGCAGGCGAATTCATCGCCCGCTTCCCCATCCGAGGCAAGCAGCTTCGCTTCCTCCTCCCAGACAGATCCATTGAAACGGTAGACATACGCCGAGCCGGAGTCGGCGCCGCTGTCATCATCATCCTGGGCGCCGACGATCAGCGCATCGCCGCTGATCGCCACGGCGCAGCCGAAGAGGTCGCCCGCCGCGCCATCGGAAGAAAGCAGTTTCGTCTCCTGGGACCAGGTCGCGCCGTTGAAGCGGAAGACGTAGGCCGATCCCGAATCGGCGCCGTTGCTGTCATCGCGCTTCGACCCGACGAGCGCGAGATCGCCGCTCATCGCCACCGCCGCGCCGAACTCATCGCCCGCCGCGCCATCGGAGGCGAGCAGCTTGTCCTCCTGCGCCCATACGCCGTCCTCGAAGCGGAAGACATAGGCCGAACCGGAATCCTCGCCGTGATCGTCATCATCATGTGCCCCGACGACGGCCGCGTCGCCGCTGATGGCCACGCTGCGGCCGAAGTAATCGCCCTCGGCGCCGTCGTCGGCCACGACCTTGTCCGTCTCGCGCGGGGCCCACAGATCGCATTCATCGGGCACGCCGTTCTCGTTGCAATCCAGGCTCGTCCCGTCGGCGATGTCGCACTCATCCGGAACGTCGTTGCCGTTGCAAT
>Ga0272441_10003477_pt1 | contig 29895 bp, 34 predicted proteins | sample SSMProp6N_FD_193582 | JGI IMG/M metagenome (GOLD analysis project Ga0272441, IMG submission 193582) | Marine sediment archaeal communities from Little Sippewissett salt marsh, Falmouth, MA, United States - SSM-Prop-6N | ecosystem: Environmental > Aquatic > Marine > Wetlands > Sediment ... | reverse complement strand
TAACAAGTTGTGTGAAATTTTAAGTTTAAGGAGCATTAAAAATGGAAAAATATTATATCATAAACAACTCTGATGGTGACACAACAGTTTCAGAAGTTACAAAAGAGGAGCTTCTCAAAAGAATAAATCCAGAAGACCCATACTACGGAGACAAGAGATTTCTACAAAAAATATCTAAGAACGACACAAACTATTGGGGAGACAATATCCTAATAATTAAAGGTAATATTATCACTCCAAAACCAAAAGAAAAGGTTGTTACTTATGATATTGAATAAACTTAAAACATCACACAACAGCGAATGTACGGTTCAGATTGTTAAAAACAATCTTCACCCAAATCGCTAAAGCGACTTCGTACATTCGCAAACGTTGTAGTCAATTCAAGGAGACTTTTATGGTTATAGAAAATCTGACTCGGTATACACCATCAGGAAAACAGACAGAGAAGTACGTTCCACATGATATGTGGGAAAACGAGCAAGGCGAGTGGGTCAAATTTGAGGATGTCAAGGAGTTGCTGAAACCAGCGCAAAAAGAAGCCTACTCAAACAGCCTACAACAGCTAAAGGCTGAAATTCGTTCACTTGCCTATAAGTATCCTATAAGTATCGTTGTGCAGGAATTGAAACATTGGATTTTTTAGATAAATTAGACGAACTATCAGCCGTTTAGCGGACGTTGTAAGAAATTTTGGAGGTATTTATGAATTTTGAAGAGTGGTTTAAAAAGGATGGTGAGTGATGGAAGAAAAAAATAAAATCTTCATGGTTGGCACAAGAAAAGGCCAGTTTGAGCTTATAACTGAGGATAAGAAAATATGCTTGTGGATGTACGACACATTGCAATATGAATACTTTTTAAGGTCACAAGTAAAAGGTGAAATCAATAATGGCAAGGGAGGACGGTAAATGAGGCAAAAAATAAAAAATGGAGACCAAGCTTATTGTAATGGAGCATGGGTAATGTGGGATGAAAATAAAGCGGAGTGGGAATTAATTCGCTTGGAAGATGACATCTATTTCAATGGAGAACCCGTACAGGATTGCTGGAATGAGCCTTATGTTGATAACGATTAATACATCGGACGTGGCCTTTATCATGCGCCTAAATGGATACGACAAACGCAAAGGTAATTGGAGAAAACACCTGCTTAAAGCTATGCCTGAACTTAATCGGGCTATGAAAAAGGAATTTGAGAAAGATGAAAACTTCATGAAAGGAGCAGAAAATGGCTGAAAATATGATTACATGGACACCAAATAAACTTAAACGCTTTAAAAAAGCCTATAATGCGTATGAAGAGGATACTTTCATGTTCGATGGCAATGAATTCGTTAAAGGCTATGCCAAATGCCTGATTGAATACCTTGAAGGCCGACTCAGAAGCACACGTGAGCTTGACGGAGAGGATAGATTTTAAGGGAAAGTTTTGCTCGGAAACCAACAAAAATCAACAAGGAGGCTCAAAATGAAATGCTGTAAGTGCGAAGAAGAAGTAGAGGAATACGTCAAAGACCAAAATGGGGAAAACTATTGCAAAGATTGCGCTGATGACCTCATGGCTTGCGCGAACTGTAGCGATTTAATCCCTGAAGGTGACGAGCGGACTGTCAATGGTGAGACATATTGCGAAACTTGCTATGATGAACTGTTTACTACTTGTGAAGAGTGCGGGGACGTAGTGCTGATAGACGCCACATCCTATATTGAATATAACGGTAGAACCGTTTGTGAAAGCTGTATTGAAAACGAATACTTTACTTGCGAAGGGTGTGGAGAATTATTTCCAGTTTGCATAATGTGGGGAGAATACTTTTGTGAAGGTTGTTGCCCCGTAAATAATTTACGTGACGCTTCTTACAAGCCAAAACCAAAATTTCTTGGAAACACTTACCCGCATCTTGGATGGGAATTGGAAGTGGAGTGCGAAAACGCTCCTTTCAATAAAATAATAGACCATCTAATTAATACAGATGGAAACATCTACCTGAAAGAAGACGGGAGCCTATCAAATGAAGGCATTGAAATCGTCCATGAACCACATTCCTATGAATGGATGATTGAAAACGCCTCTAAATTGGAGGAACTCCTTAAAATAAGAGAATGGGGAGCACGCTCTTATAACACCACTACTTGTGGTATGCATGTGCATATCGACAAAAGCCTTTTTACTAATACCCATTTGTACAGGTTTATGAAATTCGTGTATGAGAACAAGGCTTATATCAAGACAATATCACAACGAAACCAGAAGAATTTAAACGCCTGGGCTTCATTAGATGGTCAATCTGATAACGATTTGAAGCAAACAGCTGAGGAAAAACGAAATATAAAGACGACTAGATATGTAGCCGTCAATATAAATGATGTCACCGTGGAAATGAGGATATTCAGAGGAAATTTAAGCCCGGCATCTTTCTTCAAAAACCTGGAGTTCTGCTATGCACTGTTTCATTATTCCGAAAACATTGAACAGGAAAACGTCAGTACGACCTCGTTCAACGAATATGTGTGGGAAAATAAACAAAAATATCCCCATCTTTACAATTTCATTGAAACCAAAAACTTAAAATAAGGAGCTTAAATAAATGTGTATAATCATATATCAACCAAAAGGGAAAAATATCCCCAAAAAACACCTGAAAGAGTCCTGGATTTCCAATTCCGATGGAGCCGGAATGATGTGGGCACATGATGGAAAACTGCACATCCATAAGGAACTGAATAATTTTAGAAAGTTCTATAAGGTTTATCGCAATGTGGTAACTAAGTTAGAGTGCAGCATAGTGGTTCACTTCAGAATAGGCACGTCCGGGAAACTGGATGAAGTAAATTGCCATCCATTTTATGTGAATGAAGACCTGGCTTTTTGTCATAATGGAATAATGCCCTACAGTGTGCCAAAAGATTCGGTCATATCTGATACCGTAATCTTTAACCGCAAAATCCTTCAAAATTTAAAACCAAGCTTCCTTGACGATGAGGCAATTGTTGAGCTTATATCAGGATACATTGACGGCTCAAAACTGGCTTTCATGAATAAGCATGGGGAAGTGAAACTCATAAATGAAGACGAAGGCAATTGGAATAATGGAATATGGTACTCTAATCATAGCTATGAGAAATCAAAAGTATCCAAATATGACGGGGACATGTGGTATAATAACTCAAGCAATTATTGCAAAAATTGCGGAACCTATATGTATTACGGGGTCAACGATTATTGCGTCAATTGCCAAGAAAAATTAAAAGGTGGCGAAACTTACCAAGAAAAATTAAAAGGTGATAAGGCCGGCCTATGGAAAAATACATGGGATGACGTTTGCGATATATGCGGAAAAGCCTCTGAACACCTGATTACCACTGATGCCGGCCAGCTTTGCGTAAGCTGCTATACCAATATAGAGGAAGGAGTTATATAATGCTTAAATGTAATATATGCGGGGAAATGGCTACAAGGTCTATAGGAGCAGAATTTTATTGCGATAGCTGCTATAAAATGCGTATGCCAAAGTGCTCTGTTTGTGGAAATTCTAAAACCGCTTTCAGATTGATAAATAATGAACTCGTACCAATATGTGATGAGTGCTTGAAAGCAAATTATTTTTCATGTATGGATTGCGGTTCTTTTCACTCCAATGAAATTAAAATATTACTTGGAGGAAGAATAATATGCAAAAACTGCCGTAAAAATAACTACTTCGTTTGCAGTGAATGTGGAGACGTTAAACACAAAAGATTTGGCAGATGTGGGCTTAAAAGTGAAATTCTATGCTCAATATGCTTTTCCCATAAGTATTTTATTTGCCATACTTGCCACAATGTATTTGAAAACTCGCAACAACATTTTAATGATGAAATAGATGACCACCAATGTTTAAAATGCTTTAACGGTCATTTATATGAGTACAATTATTCCCCTCCAACAGTGTTTTATGGGAAAGGGGAGTTTTTCATGGGTTTTGAACTCGAAATGGAAAATGTGAGTTACGAAAATGAAAATGTGCGAAAACAGATAACCAAATACAAGAAAATGACGGATTTCGTCTATGCAAAAAGAGACGGAAGCCTTAATAGGGGGTTTGAAATAGTCTCCCACCCATTTACTTGGGAATGGCTTAAACAAAATAGAAGCCTCATAAATGACTTGACATCGGCAAAACATAACGGCTTCAGGGCTTATGACACGGATACTTGCGGCATGCACGTTCATTTGTCAAAAAACACCATGTCTTCAGTGCATTTGATGAAATTCCTTAAATTTTTCTTTGAAAATCCTGATTTCGTAGCGGTCGTGTCTCAAAGGAAATTGAAATACTTGAAAAGATGGGCCTCGTTAGAAGATGACCCGGAACAGACAATAATCTACAAGGCTAAGACAAAGAATGACGCTTTAAAGTATGTCGCCGTAAGCCTTAGAAAAACTGAAACAGTGGAAATCAGGATATTCAGGGGAACCCTAAACTATGGGTCGATAATGAAAAACCTTGAATTTGCGCATTCAATATATGAATACACAAAGGCGTGTAAGGTTTCCGAAGTTTCTGTGAAAGGATATATCAAATATCTGAAAGAAAAAAGCAAGCAATATCCCCACATAAATGAATTTATCAGCAAGAAGTGGAAATTGTACAAAGTGAATAAAAGGATGGAGATAGCCGATTATCTCAAGAATACTAACCCGATACAGTTAATGGCATCACCTCGGTTATTATCAAATACGGAATCAATAATAGGGCGGAAAGGTAATCCTCCATCCAAGAAAAACGCTATGGCGGAAATAATAACCAAATCTGATAAAAGAAATCACACTTTACATTAAGGAGCTTAATATGTGCATAATTATATATCAACCAAAAGGCGAAAAAGACATACCCAAAGAACATTTTGACGAGTGTTGGACATCTAACCCTCATGGAATGGGATTTTGCTTCCTAAAAGGGAATAATATCTGGTATTACAAAAACACTGAATACAGAAAAGAAGCGTGGGACAAATACAAGGAAATTGCCGCAAAATACGAAACGCCGATAATAATGCATTTCCGTATGGGAACAAGCGGAAACAGAGACTCGGTTAATTGCCATCCCTTTGTAATAGACGAAGACAATATGTTTTGTCATAACGGCGTGATAAAAATTGATCGCAAAGATGAAACTAAATCGGATACTTACACTTTCAATGAAATGATTCTAAAGAAATTGCCGAGAAATTTTATATTCAATGAAGCAATCAAAAAACTAATAGCCAAGAGCATTGACAGAGATAAAATGGCATTTCTACATTCTTCCGGGAAGGTTACAATAATAAATAAAGACCTGGGACACTGGAAGGATGGCAGATGGTACTCAAACTATTCCTATGTAAAAACAAATTTTTGTGGATATAACAAAACATGGTACAAAGAAACCACGCCATGGAAAAATACTCATTGGTCGAAACGCTGCCTAAATAACCTTGTAAAAACCGAAACCTACTATAATAAAAAGGGGGTATGATGGACGCCATAAGTAAATTTGCAAATAGCCAATCAAAGGCCATAATGAAGATGCGTGGACAATTATTTATATCCACCAAAGATTATGCCGAAAAAGTCGGGGTCTCCCATAGGTATATTCAAAAGCTTTGCAAAGAAGGCCGCATTGAAGGGGCTTATAAGGTCGGCTTGTATTGGGCGGTTCCCTCTGGATTTAATTACTTGATGACAAGAAGAAAAATCGGGAAACCATTAACTAAAAGGTATTACATGAGATATACGGGAAATCATAAGGAAACGGCAGCCATAATTGCTTATGGGGTCGTAAGAAACGGCATAAGCCGTAGATGGAGCGGCCCATATAGGCATTTTTCAGCAGTACAGAAGATACTGAGGAAATTTAATATCATTTTAACCAATGAACGAATAGGAGAATGGAAAGGAACTGAAGATGGCGCATATTAACACACCATTAACAGGCATGTCGCTTGAAAAAGATGGGGAAGGATACTTATTGAAGCTGGATTTCGATGATAAAGGAAAGTATTTCGAGACCAAAGAAGAAGCCTTCATATACACAAGTGAAAAAGTAAGCGAAATGATGGCTTATCAGATACGCGTGTTAAACGAATGTCTTAATGTTCATGAAGCCGTATCGACAAAATTATTCAAACCAGATAAACCAAAGAGGAGGAAAAATGGAAATAAGAAATAGTTATGAGAAAGCAAGAGGGTGCGGTTTCAGGAAAAAGGGAGGGGTTTACTTTGTGGCCCCATCATTAGGACAGATATGCCCTGCCCTGCCTTATAAATTGGAAATATGTCCAGCTTGCGGAGGAGGAATAAAACCGGCAAGAGGATGGACGTGGGTAAACGCAAAAATGCTTTTCCCCCGTATTGAGTGCGGAATATGCAACGAGTGTTTCGTGAGAGAAGAAGAAGCCGGGCTTATATGGATAGGAGAAAAATTCTACAAAACGCCGGCAGAATTTCTTGAAGAAGCGAAAATCATGGGCGTTTCGAGACGTATTAAAGCTGTTCCAAGAGGGTTTCAACTGGGCCAGACTTATGTACTTCTAGCCCATAGGAAATGTATTCCTGAAAATAATGAACTGAAACCGGGTATATTCACCGCATTTAAGCCGAAAGCGATTGAGTACATAGTGAAAGGAGAAGAAACAGAAGAGCAGTTAGAGGCAATCGTTAAACGCGGTATTGACCTTGTGAATGTCATACCAATAAAGGAGGGGGCATGAAACGGCAACTCTCCATATCCATTGAGGAAAACGTGTTTGATAAACTGAAAACAGAAGGCTTCAAAAGAGGCCTTTCTGTATCAGGAATAGTAAATGAGGCTATTAGGTATTATTTTGCCAAAATCCAGCGTGAATTTGACAAGCTGTTTAATCAGGAATTTTAGCCAAAACACAATACTCACCCGTCTGATTGCGATGGGGAAGACTTACAACCTCAAATGTCTTGCTTCCGTACATTGAAATTACAATGTCTTCCTCACGCAATCTGATGAATTCTCCCACATTTAAAGATAAAATATCCGATTCCGACCACCGATTATTCCCCAGCACATCTACACTTCTACCATTAGGCGTAATCTCAAACTGCTCCGGGGCCACCGGTTGCGGTTTCTCAAGTTTCACCGTCTTATTGTTGGCATCAAGTATTTCAGGCTTAGAGGGCTGTTTCTGTGCGTCTAATAAGGCCTCTTTCTCCTTCCTCAACTTTCCAATACGGTAATTCCTTCTACGGCAAAAGTTCTTTTTCTCACGCTCAAGCTCAATAATTTGCTTATCTATCTCAATAATGCGTTTTTCGTCCATTTTTCAACTCCTTTTGTCAAAAAGGCAAATCATCGGAAGGATCGCTGCCCCCCAAACCCATGTCCTGTTGTTCTGAAGGCTGGTTTAACTGGTTTTGAGAGGCTGTGGGCTGGTTCATTGACACCTCCGGCATTTGAGGCTGTTGGCCGGCTGAAATACCCTGAACGTCATTGGCCACAATTTCAGTGACATACCGCTTGTTTCCGTTTTGGTCATCATAAGTTCTAGTGGTCAACTCACCCTCAATATAAACTAACGAACCCTTTTTTAAGTAATTTACCACGTAATCAGCCTTGCCCCTCCAGGCAACTATCTTGTGAAACTGGGGAGAAGTTTTCTTGGTTTGAGGGTTGTATTTATTTGTGGCAATACTAAAATTTGCGACATTGTTCCCATTCGGAGTCTGCCTCTTCTCCGGATCGGAACTTATGTTCCCAGCAAGTATGACAAGATTTTTTGAAAACATATTACTCCTTTCATTTTTTCAATTAAGGCGGCGATGACAAATGATGCCACCGCACACCAGATGAACCATTTGAATTTACTTCTCATGATATTTCTTTTTTTAGAACCCCGCAAGCCTCAGCCCATGAGTTTCCGACTATACTGTCCCTTATAGCTTTAAGTCTCTCACGACAACCCGGACAGTATTTTGCCCGTTTGCTCACCACATTCGGCTTACCGCATATCTGACAAACCTTCTCTATTTTTACCAGCTCATATCCCTTGGCTAATGCCAAGGTTTTTAGATTTGCCAGCGTTATTGTACGCACGGTGCGTTTCTTTGCCATCTTTTACTCCTTTTTGTAAAGGTTAATTAAATTCCAAATGAGCATGCAGCTTATTCGGTTTTACCTTGAAATAAAACTCCTTTCCCAACCTCTTGGTTCCTTCTTTCTGAAGGCGGCCCTGCTCCTCTTCTGTAAGATGCCGAATTCGGTAATCCAATCCATCTCCACGATAATGAGCGGATTTTAGCATGTGCCTACCATCAGAACCAGACGTGATAACACAGGCCTTTCCCATCTCTTGAAAAATCTGAGAAATTATCATATGCCCTACCACTATCTCTGCCGATAGGCCCCTAAGCGATACCCCGGGTTTAATACTTTGCATATTCTTGCTCCAGTTTTATTTTGATTAATTCCAAATTCTCAGGCGATCTTTTCAGATACGAATGTTTCTTCCGGTTCAATTTTTCGTATGCATCTTTTCCTAGCTTTTGCTTCACGAATTCTGCGAAAGCTAAGGGGTCGTGATGTCCCCGGAAATGACATGCTCCGCATAAAATCATCGAGTTCCCCGTATCCCATCTCACCTGCCATTTGCCCCTGCTCACTATATGCGCCCACTGAAGACTGCCGGTCGTCTTCCCACACCATTGACAAGTCATCTTGTCTCTTTTCCTCACCACTTCTCTGCATAATTCATCAAGCTCCTTCTTCAAAGATTTGCGCCGCTTTTTCGCATCCAACATGCTTAAAGCCTTTTTCTTGGAAATGACAGTATTCGCTTTCTTCAATGTTAGTTTTCAGTTTAACACATTCATCGTAAGATACACAATAACGACACCCTACGCCATGATATTTAGACTTGCCGGCACATAAATGCTCAGGGACATCCAAAAGCAATTGCCTAATAGACCAATTAATGATTTTTTTGCTACGCATCCCATACTTGGCTTAATTGATACCATTCTTTTAACCACTCCTTGTCCGGAACACCGTCTATGTCAACATTCTCAAATAAATGCTTCACATGAGGGTTTCTTTCCAGCGCATCCCAAAACCTGTCGTCCCTCTCAAGAGGTATTTCGTTTTCCATGTCCCGAAAAGCCATCTCGCTTTCCATACCCCTTACTTCATGCCATGCTTTAAGTATTTGGCGGTCAGTAGGAACACGTTCATTTTTGTGAAACGCTATTGAAAAGCACTCTTCAAGCCTGTCACAAGGAATATCTTTCAAAACCTCTTCGGCAACCTTCGCCATGTCCATTATCTTCGCGCCAGACACTTCCCTTCTCTCGGAAGTGTAACTCCTGGCTAAAAGCTTGCAGATTATTTCATATTTTTCGCTCATAAGAATTGTTTTATCCCTACCTCTACTTTAGGGTATTCAGATTCCCACCATCTTTGGTTAATCCAAGACTGTAAATGTTTCCATTCAGGGCAAAAAGCTTCCGCCGTTGCGCATTTCTTTCTGTGTTCAATCTCTTTCTCTAACCCGGGAAGAAGGTTTGGCAATTGCTCTTTCCAATCAGAGTGCTTTTTTCTGAAGTTGTTGAACTCTGTTTCCAACCCCCTCTTCTTTCCAGGAAATATCTTCCTAAAAATGTCAAATGAATTCAAATCTTCATCGGTAAAACCCGCGCTCTTTTTGGGCGGGCGCAGAATTTTAAATATCTCATTCAGTTTTTCATCTGCACTCAGTTTTTGAAACTCATCGAGCTGCATTATTTCCCCCTATACTTTCGCACCATCTTTTGTAAAGTTCTGAAAAATACTTGTTCCCGGAAGGCGACCAGGGCTGCTGCTTTAGCCATTCCTGACTGGCCATCCATTCCTCTGTTGTCGTATGGTTCTTCACCCTGTCACATATCACGCCTTTAACAAAATCCATTGAGTAACTCTTCTGTGTGAAACTATCTGTAGGGATATTGTTTGAAGCCGCCGGCTCTGAAGGCCGGCCAGTCCTCTTCTGGAATGAATCCGGGTCGTCCTGGTCAGTCGCGATGTTAAAGAACTTGAGTAAAAAATACTTTTCAGCATAAGTAAGAGCCTTACCAACCCCCTTTTCAGCATCATCAACACCCTGCCCAACCCATGTGCATTTTATCTGGTCTTTTACATCTTCTCCATTTACCCACGTAAATGACATATGCAGAATGGTTAAAAGACGGGGAGCACCTTTCGCTGTTTGCCCTTCTCTTACTTCCACGCTTTCCACATTTGGTATCAGGAGTACCTTGTGTTCGTCCATCGCAGCCCTTAAAGACCCAAGAGTCTGAGAGCTTGACACATACTTAAACTGATACCCTGAATTATCCTTTTTCAAATAAGAACAGGTGGCTCTTATTGCAAGCAATTTTTCATGTATATTCATTCTAGTCCCCTAAAATAACCGGATTTATCGCCTATTTCCTTTAATACCATCTTTTCAGCCTGTAATTCCCACGCTCCATTGGAAACTTCAGGAAATTTATCTGAGATGAAATTCCACTGTTTCGTCTGCCATAGAGTTTTCTCCGCATCCAATTCAGCCAGCCTTCTGGCAAGCGGAAGAGCCTCTTTCTTCATGTCAAAAAAACGACTCTGGAATTTCATTATCTCTCCCCTATATTCATCAGGGATTTTTATTTCTTTCGTCATACTACCTCCTTACAAAAGGATTGTTTTTTAATCTTCTAACTTTGTCAGCGTAATAAAAAGCTGTTAATTTAACAAAGGAATCGAGTTTTCTCAGGAAATCCTTTGAGTAATCCTTGTACTCAGGCATGCCCGTTTCTTTGTCAATCCTTAGTACGCCTATATTTGCGTCAGAGCCACATAGCTTCATCTCAACGCAAGCGAATTTATAAGCCGCTATCTGCTTCCCATAGCCGGCATAAAAATCCTTGCTCGTCTTGAAATCAACTACGGTCTCCTTACCATCCAATTTGCATAACAAGTCAAGAGTGCCGGCATACCCATGAGACTTTGATATTACGGTAAGCTCGGATTCAATAAACTCGACATTATGCTCACGCTCCCATTCCCGGAAAGCCTCAAAAGCTGTCTTAGCCTTTTCATTTACATTGCTATCAGGCATGTCACCGTATTTGATGTATCTCTCTATCAAATTATGGGCGGTTGTGCCTATATCCGCAGCATCCGTTTTCACATTTCTCCACTCATAGCGAGCTGAATTTAAAATCTCACTTATCTGCCTGTCGTCTATCCTGTGCTCTTCATCTTCGTTCAACTGCTGTGACATATACTCAATGGCGCAGTTGACACCCCACTGAATAAGCGCATTCCCCTTGTCAAGAACTCCTAAAATTGTTGTCACGCTAGGATACGCGACCCCTTTGATAACGTATGCTCTCCCCATTATAACTCCTTTCTTATCATTTCTTGGAAAATCTCCACCACTCTTATTTGTTTTGGAGCATGCCCACCCGCAACTTTATAAATTGTCGAGTACGACACGCCGTATTTCATGGCAAGCCTCCAAACACCCTGCCCCGATAACTGCCATTTTTGTATAATTCTACGTATTTCGTTTGACATAAGCTTCCTTTTCGTGCCGAAAAAATTTTTTCGAATATAAATATATCTCTTTTTTCAAAAATGTCAAGCCCATAAATGTGATTATATGGGCGTTAATCCTTTATGAAATATAAACGGTCTTTTTCCCTAAGATTTCTTATGCCGGCATTTATAAGCTTTTCGGCTCGAGAATCAACGTATCTTCGAGTAAGCCTCTCCGCTTCCTTAGCATAAAAAAGAGCTTCCATTGTTTCTTTTGAGGTTATAGCTTTTTCGGATAATAAATCTGATTTGGCAATAATGCTTCTCAAGTATTCGTCAACAACACCTACATCACCCTTGTTAAGAGCCTCAAAGTATTTCCACTTCAATTCAACATCATGCCTATGCTTAATATCAGCTTGAACATTTTTGATTTTGTCTATTTGGGATTTAATCTTTTTGAGAGGAATTCTTTTTCCTTCAGGAGTATGGGTCTTGACCCCAAGCGTATAAACGTCCTTTAAAAACTGTAACTCATCCATTCTTTCGGGCCTGGTAACTCTAAATATCCTTCTGGCAATTGGAAAAGATGATATTTTGTCTATCATCGGCTTGTCTAGTTCCGACCTTTCATCATCGCTTAAAGTGGATAGAGTAGCATCAATAGGCATCAACATTAAATCTGTTATGACATTCTTGGGAAGAACCTTGTGAAAAGCCTCCTTAGACCTCTCTGGGGATAATCCTGTCAAACTTCCAAACTGCACCCACATGGCTTCAGTATCGTGCCAGTATTCTGAGGCATCAGACATCTCTGCCCTTGATTTTTTAAATATCTGCCGCCCTCGCCAACTGTCAAAGTTAGAAACGTAAGTGATTATAGCATTATAAATAGGCGGAAGCTCCTTTAACATTCCTAAAGGTACTGCGTCATAAAAGGCTAGTTTTATCTTAGAAACATCAAACTCATCGGTAATAATAAAATCAGCCAATTCTTCCGCAAATGAAGCAAATAGCCTCTGCCCCTGGTCTTTTTGAAACTTAAAGTAAGAATACCTCATTTCCCCGGTAGTGGGGTCTTTAAACTTCATGTATGTAGGAATTATCCAGCCAGAAGTGTTCTCCCTGACACCGATCTTTTCTTCTCTATCCTCGTCAGCGTATAACCTCATTAATTTAAGCAAAAACGCAAAAATCATTATCTGAGCCGCTTTATATGTCGCCACCCCAACCGTTTTTTTATTCATAAACTCCTGCGCCACGCCTCTTGTTCCTTGTATGGATGCGTTGAGATACGGAATAGCATTATCAAGAGTTTTTGCTAAAATACCTCCTTGGGCAAAGTCAAGATTGGCTCTTGCCCTATAAGCGGCCTCCTGCTTACTCATTCCCATGTCTACAAACCGTTTCATGAGAGCCACCCTGGTTAACATCTCACTCCTGTTTCCAAGCCAGCCAGCAATATCGGAGAAGTTCTCCAGCCATTTAGCCATCGGAGGGTCGCCCTCCCCCCTCTTAAATAAAAACCCCTGTGTAGTAAGAAACTCCATAGAGCCGCCATATCTAATGTAATCTTCAGCCAACCCTTTAAGGTCTCTCACGTCCTTACTGACAGAAATCATATCTTTTGCCAACTTAAATGCTCCGAAAGGCATAAATTTACCGTAAGCCTTGTGCTGTTTAAAAATTACATACGCAAAGTCTCTCATAAGGTTAGTTATAAAAAACTCCGGGTTATAACCAGTAGCCAAAGCTTTTAGAATAGGTGAGCCGCCCAGCTTTAGAAAGTTCGCAACCAAAGGAGAAACTTGCGGGTCTTGTAATTGCCAATATTGGGCAATTTCATTAGGCATAAGCAATGAGCCTTCCTCAACATTCCCTTCCTCATCTTTATGAAATGAACTTATCCGTGTATGCTCCGCTTCTATGTTGGGAAGGGTTTTGGGGGCCTTCTTAAAAACAGGTCTTTCAATCTTTGCGCCCAATTCATTATTAGGATTTTCTTCCACATATTCGTATAGAGCTTTGGCTGCTCTATTTTTAAATATCCGGGATTGGGTTCTCAAGGCTACTTGTTCCATTAAGAACAATGGGTCATTTACCATCGCCTCTTCGCTACCCTCTTTTAAAGCCTTAATGCCGCTGTCATGAACCGAAACAGCCTTCTTACCCCTAACCTCTATATGGGAATCATCTATGTGATGAATAAACATCCTTGGAGAATAATGTTTGTGGTTGGCCAATAAAACGTCTCTCGTTTTAGTGTCTATTAACCCTTCCTTATGAAGTTCTAATAACTGGCTCTCCATAAATTCCCAATATCTTGTGGCCGATTCTTCCAGTCTGGACATTAATTCAGGGTCTAAATGCCGCACCTGGTCATATAGATGTTGTAATTTTTCCGTTTCAAGACCCTTGGTGTGCTTTATTTTAACCGCCAGGTCTTCTTTCATCCATCTCTGCTGTTTTCTCCTGAGTGCTTCCAAAGCTTTTTGACGACCCTTATCGGAAAACCTTTCACTAGAGAGTATCTTTTGCCTTTCAGCCTCCAACTCCTTTATTTTAACTTCTTGCGGCAGATATTTTTTCTGCTTCATTTTTAATCTACGGATGATTTTATCCCTGGCCTCCTCCGTATAGAGTTTGGAGTTTTTGACTTTCTCGATTTGAGCATCTATTGCGTGATAAGCCCTGCTTTTCTGTTTTAGATATTTTGTTTCTACCAATTTATCCACTTCTTCAGTCCTCTTATACTGCAAATAAAGGGCGAATAAGTTTCTTTCATTGGATTTTATTTTTTCAAACACCTTTTTTTTGGCTTCATTTACTATATGCTGCGCCAGTCCCGAAGCCCCCCTGCTGGTTCTCAGGTACATAATCACTCTTTGCCCGGACTCGGTATTAGCCAAATGCTTGACGATTGGATAATTGTTATCCGCAACCCAATGGCCAAACCTGTCTACCAAGCCGCTAAAAGAAAGCCTGTTTTTAGCCTTTAACTGTTCCCCTTGAGAAAGCCCTATCGCATAAGTGGCGCGGGCCTCTTTATCCAAGCCCTCAATAACCTTTTTTTCCGCTCCGCCTTTATTGGAATCATATGGTATGTATTCATCTTTTTCCTCTTGAACTATGAGCGGGTCGCCTTTTTTATCCACTAAAGACAAGTCCGGGCTGCTTTTAGCTATTCTTTTTAACTCTTTTTTGCGTTTCTTCGCTTTTAATTTTTTCTTTTGAGACTTGCTGAAGAAAACTCGACCGAAATCCATCCTAAGAGAAGGTTCTTCCCCATTAAATACGGAGTTTATATCAGCTATTATGTGGTCAGCCGTATTGTCATCAACGCTGTAACGCCTTCTAAAATTATAGTCGATTTCATCTTTAGACACTCCAAAAAAACTGGGATTAACTTCAACCAGTACGCCCCCATCATTACCTTCTGGAGTGTCAACCACTTTATTTACGTATTTTTTAAGCACCTCTATTTGAGACTCATTCGGCTTAGTAGATAAAACAATCTTATTGTCACCCACCATTATATTTCCCATTCGGGAGAATTCTTTTACCGCCTCCCATCCAACAATCTCTTTTCCCTGTTCTCGAAACACTGCGTCTATTGCTTTCGGGTCTTCAGATGTTAGCATATGCCCATCTGGAGTTATATAACTGGCCTTCAGAATGTCCTTGGTTTTACTAAGAGTCTTCTCGACAGCTTTTTGCGTGTTTTCATCATCCTTTTTTGAGGGAAGGGCTTTACTCTTATAAAGAAACCTTGCGAAAATGCTCTCAGACGGCTGCGGAGGCTCCTCCTTGATGTTCACATCAGACATTACATTCTCAATGTCCCTGATTACCGTGCTAATAGCGGTTTTCATTGGGTAACTATTGGCCCAATCATCCTCTAAAGACTTCCTTACCAAGTGTAAATTGGTAAGCCAGTGCCCCCTCATTTCTTTTATCATTATATTCGGCTCAGAGCCGGCTATCCTCTGGCGATAATCCAGGAGACTTCTTATAGCATCTAACTGCTCGTCAGTAGGCTTTGTTGACATTTCTATTATATTATGAGGCTGAGAAACGCGAATGTTACCCATATTGAGAAATGTACTGACAGCCTCATCTGCCTGTGCCCCAATATCCTTTTTGTTCTCAAAAGAGTATTTGGCTTTCTTGAAAATATTATGGACAGTCCGGTGAGGATATGCCTGTTTTCCCTTCTGATTGGTCATTTTAATCTGCTTGCCATTAGGAGCGATAAACCCCGTCTCTTCCCAATCTTTGGTGTATCCGAATTTTTTCTCCGCTTCTTCCTGAATAATCGGCTCTAATTTAGCGTTTTTAATATCCCTTCTCTTACTAAGCCTGACTATATAAGGCGAAAAATAGGTTTTCCTTCTTCCAATTAACAAGCCTTCAGATAACCTCTCTTTTACATCCGTTAATATGTCTTCGACTGAAATTGTATAAGGATATTCTTTATAAGACCCGGGGTCGAATTCCTCTATCTCTCCAATAGGGTTAACGGCTATTTTAATGTCAATACCCCTATCCATCTTTCTGGCCTTATTGATATATTCTTTTAAGACTCCCTTTTGTTTATCAGAGAACATCTTGCTAAGAGTTGAAACCTTCATGAACCCAGCATTAATACGGATATTTCCCATATCCATAAACTTTTGGGCCGCCCTGAAATCAGGCATCGCTCTTTCAATTAATCCGTATTTATACAAATAAGGAGCTATATCATTGTGTAAATCAGGGTCTTCTTTTTCGCCTGTGCGATTGAAATTAATCATCTTGCCATTAGACGTAATCCAACCAGCATTAAAATAAGATTTCGTAATACCAAACGCCTGTTCTATTTCTTTTTGAGCCTTCCTTTCTCTTTGGGGTTCCGTGCCATCTAGGTCTTGAGTAACCCGGCCAGTCTCTTGCCATTCATGGTAAGCGTCTACAAATCTCCTTCTCTCAGGTTTTTCCACTACCTTCTCTTTCTTAACTGCTACCTTCTCTTTCTTGGCCACTACCCTCTCTTTCTTAACTGCCACCTTTTTCTTCTTGCTGAACCGAATATCTGGGTCTTTCGTAGGCCGCATATTGTATATGGACTTAATCTGGTTAGGCTCAAAAGCCACCCACACCTTATGCAGTATCGGCCCAATATGTATGCCGCCCTGATGAGTGATGCCGTCATAGCCCATCTTCTCAACCATGTCACGCACCATCTCCACATCCTCAGCCATCTTTTTTAGTTCAAAAAACGTAAATTCGCCCTTTGTCTTGCCCAACTTCTTCTGTTGAGCTTGTTCAATTGAGTTTTTGCGGATTTTGTTTAATTGTTTAGATGTAAGACTGGCCGCTCCCCCTAACCTTTGAATAGTAGCTTGCTCTATCTTGCTAATATCCTTTTCAGTGGGAACAAATTTCTTGGCCATCATATTTTTAAGCTCTTTACCACCATATTTCATGACGTCTTTGTAGTTTATCTTGTCAAAATCAGCGTCAATCGGATTCTTTATGTTCAAATAAGCCGGGTAAATGCCCATCTGAGTAGGCTTATGCCATCCAACTATATAGCCAGTGATGTCTTCCCCATCAATATTGTAAGCTTTTACTATGTGAGTGCCCGGCCCTTTATGCTTTTGAAAGAAGTCCATAGCCTCTTTTTTATTGTAAAAGACCTTAAACTGTTTTACCCCTCTACCATCTTCCCCGACATACGTGTTTGCTAACTCAGGGCGAGAGGTAAAATAAAACCCTTTCCCCACTAAGTTGTTTTTCCTTATAAATTTTTTGCTAAAAATAGAGAAAGTAGCCGTTGGAGTGCCATGAGATACGACCAGCATATTCCCATCTTTATCCCTGACCTTGGAGTCTTTAAAATACCTCTTAAACTCAGGCGTATCGTACTGAGGGGCTTTAATCAGGCTCTTAGAGTATCTCAGGTCAGGGTCATTATAAGGTTGCTCCCGGGTCGTCTTAGGCCTGTTTCTGGGCAAGTCTCCTATCTGCTTCAACATGTCTGTCATGACATAAGAAACATCCTTCTTGGCTACCCCCATTTTCTGAAGAGTATTACCCATTGCAAGCCATACTTTTTCAGAAGCGGTTCTCTGCCTTTTTTTGCCGCCGGAAAAGATATACCTATTACCGGAATGGGCAAAATACTCCTGCATTAAAACCTCTAAACCAGCTCCTTTTTGCTTTTTCTCAGCCTCCCGCATCTCATCCAGGTAAAGTTCAGATAATTCCTTCATAAAAGGTGTATTAAGATTTTCCTCAAACGCCTCTTTAAACGCGCTTTTTACTCTTACCCCTTTTTCATCAATCACAGTTCCAGCGGTCTTCTCTATTCCATAATGGACTATTTCGTGAGAAAGAACGTCTGCCAAGCTTTTGGTGCTGAGATTACTATTTATTATAATTGTTCCATCAGAGTCCTCGCTAAATGATTTCTGATAACCCCCCTCGACATCATCAGAAAACTTCTTAAAAGTTCCATCTGCTTCAGTGTATCCACTACCCACTTTAATGTCAAGATTGCGTACTAAGTCTGATTTAAGACCCATTTTTTCCAAATGTTCCGTTGTCAGGCTTTTAAAGGTTCTGGTTTTTACTTTGGGAGCCGGAATTTTCTCACTCGGAACACCTTCCCTCGGGTTTAAAATCTGGTCTTTTTCGATTTTTTCCAAGTCATCCAGCCGTTTATAAAGATATTCCTTAGCATCCCTGCTTTCTTCCCATACAGACTTAACCCTTTCATCTTTTAACTGAGCCTGAAGACCCTTTCTTATTTCAGACGTGACAGTCGCATCATGGGTTTCTACCGCCTTATTGTAATTTTCCTCTATTATCCCCTTGTATTCGTTCCATTCTTCTTCTTTTAACTGTTTTTCCCTTATCCTTAAGGTAGCAAGCTCTTTTTTGTTTTTCCTGCGCTCTTTGCGGCTAACCCCTTCTTTCTCCTGAGTCTTCTGAATTTCACCAATTCTGTTCTGAACCTTGTTTTTTTCCTCAGCCAGTGTTTTTGTCACCTGATAATCTATTATGCTGGGAATCTCCACTTCCCCAACTTCTTGACCAACAGTTCTCTTTAACTCACCTTTTTCCACTTTTTGAGAAATCTCTTCCCGCTTCTCCTGTATCGCTTCTTCCGCCTCCCTCTTCTTTATTTCCATGCCTACTTCGGAAACAGCCTTAATTGTCTCTCCGAAATGACTGGGAATTCCAACGCCCCCCATTACAGCGGCTACAGGAGCCGTAGTGAAAAAGATTTTCTTAAATGTTTCCTTATTGAGAGCCTTATATTTCCGCTTTGCATATTGTTTTAATGCGGTGGCTTTCTCTAATTCACCTCTTTCCCGTAAACGGTCATACTGAATATTGTAGCCAATATTTCTTGTGAACCCTGGGCCAAATGTCTGAATCCCTTCTTCAAGAATTTCCGTAAATATACCGGCGGGATAACCAAGCAAAGCCGCAAGCACCTTTGCCTTGGCGCGAGTTACACCAGACTTTACAGCTTTATTTACCGCGCCCTTGATAATCTTATTCTTGCCGGGAAACAAAAGCAGTCTGCTAGAATAGGTCTCCGCCAAGCCGTTGCCAATGCCGTTTATATTCATTAAAGCGGCTTTTATATCGTCATCCAGCTTCACACCCGATTGTTTCTCAAATTCTTCTAATTCCGTTCTTTCTTCTACCATTTGATTGTGAATTGACAAGGGGTATGCCGCAGCAGCTTCCAAGGTATAATACATATTATCCATGACGGAGTACATGACAGCTTCACCCATTTTTATTGGATGTTTTACATATCTGGTAAGAATTTCATCAACACTTCCATCTGATAACAATTTGTTGGATTTTTCCAATTCTTTTTGAGCATGCTCAAAGACGGGCTTCCAGTCTTTGTCCACATTTTCCCTAAATTTATTAGACAGCTCCATCCACCAATCACTTTGCTTTATCTGACTTCCTAAGAATTTGGACAATGCGCCACGAGTTCTTATTACTATGTTGTCATCTATGTTTCTTTCATTTTCAGGTTTCGCAATGGCCTCTGAGTATCTATCCTCAATCTTTTTCAGCATTTGCGTCTGAATTGGTTTTGCAGTTATAGCCAGCGTGTTTGGAATATCAGCTATCGCCTTAATAGACCTCATAATAGCCGCGTCATTAACAGCAACTATATTCCCGACCACATCGGTCATATTTTCCACCCAATTTTGCCTGTACTCGGGTTCGGCTGTAGATACAGCATCCACCTCATTTTCAAGGGCTTCAGCCTTTTGAAGAACTTCTGTAGAGGAAGGAGCCGCTTCTTTTACTAATTTCTCTTCCTTAGAAACTCCCGGGGCGGGAGGCTCTTCGTAAACCCCGCTAGGCTTTTGAAGTGAAGGGAGAGGTTTTTCCTCATAAACCTCATCTTTTTCTGGTGGCATATCTGCTTTTTCAGCATAAGAAGTGGAAGCAGCCGCTTTAGGAAAAGGAACCGGTATCTCAACATCCTTGAATACAGGTCTTTCAGGCTCTTCCTCCACCCCCTCTTCTTCGGGGAATATTACAGGCCCGGGGCGTTCTGAAAATTCCGGTTTTTCCCTTTCTACAGGAGCTTCTGCGGAGGTTATAGCGTCAATTTCGGGTTCTTTAGCGGCCTCAATCTCTTTTTCAGTATAGATTGGAGTGCCTATGGTATATTGCTTTGGAGGCTCTGTTTCTAACGGCTCCCCTTCGGCTTCAAGCCATTCCCACGCTGACGACTGCTTGGCGGTTTCTGCTTTTTCCTCTTCAGCCTCTTCCTCATCAAGCCATTCCCACGCTGACGACTGCTTGGCAGTCTTTAAATTTCCCCCTTTAGCGGGTATTACCGTTTCTTCTTCCTCATCAAGCCATTCCCAAGCCATGATATTCCTAATTTATGGGAAAAACACCTCTAGGTGTTCGCACATATTTATCTTTAAATTTGTCTTTATTGTCTCTAACATAAGAGCTAAAACCCTCCTGCATATCTTCTGGAGCCATATAAGGATTCTCTTTGCTTCCTTCCCCCGTAATATTTTTTTCTGAAAAGCCGCCTTCTCCCGAGACCCCTTTTCTTCCGGGTTGGCCAGCTCCAACAGTTTCGATATCTTCCCAAGGGGAGTCTATGTTATATTTATCAGCTATAATATCAGCAACTCTTTTGGGAACATGTTGAATTATTGTACTTAATTGTTCTTTTGCGTATCGACTCACTGAATCCAGCCGCTTAATATCAGCCTCAGTAAGTTTACCTGTATATATTTCCTTGGCTATATTTTCCGCAATTTCAGGACTCATTTTCACTTCACCAGGAATCTTTTTTTCATATTGTTCCATAGCTTTTGCAATGCCCAATGCTCTTGCAATATGCGCTTTATGTAAAGTCACTGTATTATTATATAAATCCTCGCCAACCCTTTTTTTTAAATTGGCTTGTATCCCTTCATCTCTTAAAATCTCTTTAACTTTATCAGAATCTTGCCACATCTCGCCCAACAATGCTGTTGCCGCTTCCCCCGCTTTGGCAATTTTCGCATCCATATACTTGGTAACTTCAGAAGCCGCATAAGATATGTCCCCTTTCTTTTTACGGGCCTCCGCCTTTCTCTGGGCTAACTCCTGTTTCTCAAGTCTAAATTCTTCCGAGGTAAAAGCTTTGTCAATTACAGACTGTATTTCTTCGTTAGTCAAGGCGTTTAATCCTCTAATTTTATTATCTTGCATTACAGCTTGATATACTTCTTCGCTGGATGGAACACTACCCGTTGTATTGGCTATTTCCATTAATTTCCCGCTTATTTCACCCATTACATGACTGGCTATCATGCGCTTAACTCTTGCCGGATAGTTTTCAGAAAAGTTTTTATCGTATAATTCGGTCATTGTTATGCCGGGAGTCATTATTGGGGAAGTATTTGGATAAGGGTCGTTGTATTGTGAATTGACCCTTTCTTTTTCAGTACGATAAGTATGCATGTTAGTGTTAATTAATTTTACAAGATCATCTGAAGTGTCTTCGGACATCATGATGTCAATATAGCCCTTTGAAACTCTAGGGGTCAGTCCCATCTGCTTTAAAAGATTCTCTCTTTTATCACTATCCACATCTCTGGGAGGTGCTTTCTTTTCAGGAGGGGGTGGCACTTTCTTTTCAGTAGGGAGAGGCTCTGGCGCATCTTCAGGAGCAACCAGACTGTCCCGCGTTACTGTGGATGCTTTCTTATCTGGAGAAACCTTCTCTTCATCCCACTCATAACCTTCAGGAGTGACCATTTGTCCTGGCGTTCCTGCGGGACTCCTGGATTCTTCCGCACTTAAATCCCCATCTCCCCCCTCTTCCTCCTCCACATCTTCAGCCATTTCTGCTTCTAAAGCTTCTTTTTCTTGTGTAGTTGGCTCAGGGACTTTCCCAGAAGTCGGTTCTTCTACTAGAGATGTTTCTTTTTCAGCCATATTTACACGTGATACAGGTTCTTTATCACCCTCTCCTTCTCTACCCACTCCTTTCTTAACATCTTCATCAGAGAGAGATTGAAGCCATCCACCTTTTTTGCGTTTTTCCTTTACATCCCCGGATAAACTTTTACCTGTTTCCTTTTTATATTTCTCAATGTCCTCTTTTTTGCCATGGTTTAAAAGGAAATACTCCTCCATGCCTGTTTGTTTAGCAAACTCGTATGCAGTTATATACTTCCTATCAGCAAGGCTTTTTGCTTTTGATAATTTATCCTTTATTCTTTCCCCTAAATTATACCCTTTCTCAAAACGCTCCGGAGCTTTTCTTAAAAAATCGCCACCAAGCTTTCCTATGCGTTCATAAAAATCAGCGGTAGACGTGTCTGGCTGTATGTTAGGCCTATATAATGAAATAGCCATTATTTAATCCCCCTTGAAATGCTAATAAGCTTTCCTTGTAGTTCAGGCGCAGAATTCAAATTAGCGAGAAGACTGTCTAAAAACTTGGTTCTCATTTCTTGGGAAGTCACTTTCTTTTCCCAACCAAATTTTTCCCTTTGCAGACCCAGTTCTTCTTCCTTTAAACCCAGTTGTCTTGAATACTGCTGGCCCTGCTGCATTAATTCCGCTCTTCTCAAAGCAAACTCAGCGGCAGACTCTTTTCTCTGCGCTCCAAATGTTCTCTCGAACATGTCCATTTCCATCTCTCTAGCCAATCTTGCAGATTTTCTCTGCTCTTTCATGGCATAAAAACTCATTACGCCTTGAAAAATGTCTCCGACAATAGGTACTCCTACTGAGGCAAAGCCAAGGCCGGTTTCTAATAGTTTCCCGCTATTTGATAATGGTTCTCCCATACCTTACTCCTATATAATTTTACGCCATATTTGTTCTATTAAAACCAGCTGCGCCGCCCATTACAGGAGTAGCCTTCGCAGCCTCCGCAGCCTTCGTTATTTCTGCGTATTTCATGCTCTCATCAAAATCCGTGTTGGTTACATCTTTCCAAGCTTTTTCAAGAGCTTTCCTACCAATCATACGGGCGGTTAAAGCATATGCGTCTCTATAATTCAATCCTCCGTCCAAAACAAAAGACGTAAATACAGAGATTGCGGCTCCGCTTGGGCGCACATATTCCATATTAACCCTGGATGTTTTAATCCGCCCCGCCTGGGAAAACTTTCCAATAACATCTCTGGAACACAGTGCTTTGGAAGAAAATGCTTCAGCAGCTATTTCTTCGCCATAAATATCTGTAAAAACTTCTACCAAGTCGTCACGCATCTTCAGGCCGGCTTCCCCTAAATCTGTAAACCCATCTTTACCTTTGGTTTTTTCATAATCTTCAAACATTTTGGAAACTTTACTTTCAAGAGAAGCTTTGTTTCCAGCAAGTTGGACAACGCCCCTATCTGCCGCTGGCGTGAAAGCATCGGAATATTCTTCAAATAAATCCTTTAAATCTTGTTTATAATTTTCACTTTCATAATCAGGTAGTTCAACATCACCAAAGCTGGTAGCAAATCCGCCTCTTTCAAAGACTCCCTCATCAGGACGTCCCGAACCTGAACCCACATGTACTTCTTTAGCGGAATCGCCTTGTGTAAGGTCTTTGCCCATTACTTTGCCGTCTTTATAACCGGTTATCTTGAAAAGAGAATCTATGCCATTTTCCCTCTGGACAACCACGTCTCCAGCTTTTAACCCGCTTTCATTCCACTTCGCCTGAGTATTGATGTCATAAAAGTCGCCCGTTTTAACACCTTCCTTAATTAAGTTGTTTATGGTATCAGGGCTGTTTAATGCCTTAGACCAATCGCTAGCACCCCAATCTTTTGTTTGCTCTAGCAACCCCTTCTCTTCACCGCTTTTTCCAGTGGATGTAGAGGTTTTCATTTCGTCAGATAGATAATTTCTCTCATAAGTGTCAGTTGTGTCAGTTGTAGGATTATAACTCTCTACGACCGTTCTCATTACCTCGCCTTTAGAGTTTTTCCATTCGGTCTTGGTTATATTATTCCCGTCTTTATCAGCAGTCGTTGTAGTTTGAGCAAACTGCTTCCAGTAGCCATCAGATTCCGGGTCAGCCCTGTTCCACGCATCACTTTCATTGGCGGTTACTTCGGTGTCATCTATTCCCAGAGCATTGTTAAAAAACAGGCTTGTAATCATAAGGTCTAAACCCTCTTGGCCCATGACACCGGCGAAAGAAAACTTATCTACCCCTTTATCAAACCCCAAAGAGCCTAGATACGCCTTCTTAGAATCATCCGTCATCATGTGAACACCAAAAGAATATGGGTCGTTGGCAAGGGAAATGGTTTCCAGAGTATTTCCAGCCCATGACTTAAACTCAGAAGAGCCGGCTTCCATGCCCCTTATTTTGGCTAATTCTTCTAATTGAGATTTAATAAAAGGGTCTTTCATGGCTTTATCATAATCAATGGAACCATCGGAATCTTGAATATTTTTAAGCATCCCCATTGTGGCCCATGACTGTATGTTTGCCACCGTGTCCCCAAGCCTGTCATTTTGGTAAGACGTCTCAATGTCCTTGGGGTCGATGTTTACCCCCCTGGCACTCCATATTTTTTCCGCTTCTGCAAAATTCCCAGTAGCCAGAGCGTCTTTCAGGTTTTCAGTCTGATTTTCCCATAAAAACCTTCTTTCGGCTTGGTCAATCGTCTCACCTTCCAGTTGAAATCTCTTTTGGTCAGCGGCGGACATATTATCCCATTGGTATTCTTCCCAACTCTGTTCAATACCCCATTGACGTGCTTGCTCAAGCCATTTATCCCTGTCTAATCCCCAGTATTTTTCTTTAAGATTAAACTCTGCCCCCCAAGTTTCCTTCGCTAGTTTAAGTTCAGCTGAGTCAATATTGTATTTATCAATAATCTGTTCTTCAGTTAACTCCACTCCCTTTGCGGAAATACCCAATTCAGCTAATTTGGCGGCAGATGCTTCAGCTCTCTCCGCAGCACCGGTCTCAAATTCGGTGATGGCCTTCGCCCTTGTAGCTGCTTGCTGGCGTTGAAGCCTGGCTTCTTCCATTGACGCTAATTCCGGTGAGAGTCCTTTCTGCGCCGATTCCTGCCGCATTTCAGCTTTTTCAGCGGCTTCCTGCTGGCTTAACTGTGTCTCTAAACTCTCTCTAGCCATCTGTGTAGCTTCGCTCTTACCAGCGGCCAATGCTCCAAGACGATTAAATCCTTCTTCCATAGCATCTGCGCCCGGGCCTTTTACGTCTGATTTTGTTCCAGTGGTTATATCACCAGTAATACCACTGGTATCTGTAAGATCATTATCAACTTTTCCATAGCGTGCGCCAGCGGCGGCTTCAGCCAAATCACCACTCGCTTTAACATCAGTTACCATTTCTCCGGGGTCATCTTTTGTACCATCTATTATCCGTCCGGCTTCAAAGACATTACCAGTGCTTGACTTTTTATTACCTATCCCAATATCCCCAACAGCGTATTTTTGGTTAATAGGAGTTCCGTATGGAGTTCTAGCCACATCATCATCAGTCCCTTCCTCATAACCCGGCATAGTCCTGGAGACTACTTCAGAGCCAGTCCCCTTCTTGTACCCTTTAACAACATTGGAGCCAGTACCAAATTGATAACCGGGCAAAACCCTTCCATTAACAGGTTCCTCTCCCGCCAGCTTCTCTATCTCGCTCCTGACATTGGCAGGGCCACCCGCCCGATTAACCATATCTGCTTCAATGACTTGTTCCCCCTCATGAACCACTCCCGCTACTCGGTCTTTTTGAAGCTGATTATCATTACCCAAACCAGTAAACCTCTGACCAGTTCCTATCTGTGGAGCACCGGGAAAAGGCGGTGCATAGGAACCATTTACTGATTGAGCGAGTGGCCCATACTTAGCCCTCATCTCATCAATGAATTCTTGCAATATGTCAGGCATAAAGCCTCCTTAAAATACTTCGCCAAGGATGACGATATTAGTTGATGTCGTACCGGTCTTGTTAATTTGCCTGAAAGCTATATTATGTATTTCCCCACATTTTAGCTTCATAGCAACAGAACTTGTCTGTCCAAACGGAATACCGGTAACGGTTTCTTCATCATTATTGCCCTTGTTTATCAGGATGGCTCGCTGTAAAAAGTTGTATCCCGATGCGGTGGCTTCGGCCTTTTTGGTATCTATATTGACATTTCCGGCTGCAAGGTCGGCAGATATGTCAACCGCCATTGTATAAGTAAGACCATTATTCATTTCTTAACTCCTATTGTTAAATGTATATTCTTTTTTGCCTAAAATCCCCATTTTTTTCAATTATTTGTTTGTAGAATTCTACATTAAACCCATTGAAGCAGGGTCTCCCCCCATCTTCTGAACCACCCAAATCATGCCTTTTTCAATTTTAGTTATTGATTCCCGGTGTTCATCGGACTCTTCTCCTATCCTAGTCTTAAATCGTTGAACTGCTTCATGGGTTTTGTTACACGTTTCTTTATCGACCTTGCTGTCAAGCACTTTTCTCAACGTGTTTATACCATTAGTTTTTTTTGCGTGAAATATATTTAAAACAGTAAGTCCTAACATCACCATTGAAGTAAAAAATGCTATGAATAAAGGGCTTTGCATATCTATTTTCATTATTTACTCACTTTCATTATTCTAATTCTTACCGTTCTGGGCGCGGTTTCAGCATGACTGCCACGTATAATTCTAGCTTGTGCCTTTATCTTATACCCTTTGTTTAAGTTCATTTCATGCAATATTGAGCATGACTCTTTCTTGTCAAAATCATCAAACAGTATATTGTATTCAAAATTACCGTCAATCGCTTGCCACGGAACATAAGGAACCCTGCTATTCCAAGTGATTATCATGAACTTTCCGCCGTCTTTATAGTGACAAACCTTTGTTCTGCTCCTGAAGCTGAAAATCTGAGAGTGATGGTGTCATTATTCATCTCTTCGGGCGACAACGGAATAGCATAAACCCCTGAAGGCCCGTCAATCTCGTAAATAGTCCCGCTTAATGCGTTCCAAGTATTCCAGTCATCAACAGAATAGGTCTTAGTAAAATCGCTATCCGTAAGATTAGGATACGGCTCAGTCGGGTCTGCGGCATCAGACATCACAAAATGAAAATCATTTACAGCAACACCCTTCTTATATCCAGATGAGAAATAGACCCATGCGTCATCACCCCTGTCCCTAATAGCCTCAAGACTATCGGTTGTCCTGTCATAAGCAGCGGCTCCCGCAGTAATAGCGGCAATATTATCCAGCATATCAGTTATAGACACGCCAAGCGCCGTATCATCAGGGTCTCCAATCCTGTCGCTTATAGCCTCCTGAGAATCGGTAAGCCTATCAAATGCGGCAGAACCAGCGGTAATACCAGCCATTGCGTCTAAATTGTCAGCAAGGGTCGCTCCTTCGCCACCAATATCCTGCGGAGTTCCAATTTTTGCCTGAATATCCTCCGTGTCATCCTGAATGTCATCCAAACGATTCTGAGCCTCACCCATTGAGTCTGCATCAGTATGGTCAGCAAGTGCCGCATCCCAAACAGCATCAGCGTTTTCACCTGCTGTGGGAATAGCGTCAATCTGGTCAGAAAGCGTTTCAAGGGTGTCGCCATCGGCCCCGGTTCTGGCTATATAGGTATTACCAGAATCATCTGCCTTTATAGGGAATGCCGTGGATTCGTCATATTTAGCACTCGTAATAGCGTCATCATCAATTAATACGCCGTTTGTCCCGGTGATAATGTCTAAATCAGCCTGCGCCGTATCCTGTTTGGCCTCATTAGCAACCGTATTTCCTTCATCGTCAAGCACGTGAAGTTTTCCACTTGTACTAACTCCTGTCGCATCAGTACCATCAATGTATTTTAGGTCTGAGGCAACATAACCAGCAGTTCCATTCTCAAGTGCTAATTCGAGATTATCGGCGGCAGTCGAATCACCACTGATTGCCACTACATCAACTTCCAAATTATCAGAACCATCAACAATAGAGTTATAAACTTTTGTGGGTACAATATCATATGCAACAGAGCGAAAAGGTAAAACACCAGTACAATAGCCAACTACAGTAAGAATACCTTCTTCATCATTATTGTAACTTGCTCCACCAGAAGCTGGCAACTCTAACTCATAATATCCTTGGTCTGTATGAGTCCAATCATAATCCCCACCAGTTGTGGGGGTGACTGCTGTAGTAGTAATTGTCCCATCAGCCTTTTCTAATATAACATCTATTTCCATGCCAGCTTGGTCATAGGTTAAGGCTTCTTCCCTAGTCTTAAAATCAGTATCATCAATACATGGCCCAAGTATTACTTTTATAGCTGTATCTACTGGTTTCATTGGCATAATATCACCTATTGTTTGTTAAATCCTATCCTGTAAAACCACGGATGCCCGGTAATTGCTTCTTCCCAAAAATCAGCCTGTTCATAATTATCGTAAACTGTTGTAATATAACATTCCGATCTGTAAGAGTCTTTAGTAACCGCTATATACTCGATTATTCCATCCAGCCATTCGGTAGCATCAGCCACATTTCTGCCAATAAATAAATTCCCAGTATTGGCAAGCGTTCCGTTTAATGTGTCCGAATCTTCTTCAGAGCCATCAACGTACAATTTTATTGTGGTTCCGTTTCTTGTGGCTGCTACTGTGTACCAGGTATCTGTAGACATCGTGGTGGTGCTTGTAAGCGTTACTTGGCTTCCCGCCCCACTTGCCACTATAAGCTCTATGGCAGTGTCATTCAGCCTTATCTCATATTGGTAAGTGGAAGGCGTTTCCTCCTTATCAAGTATCTGTTGCAGTCCTGTGACCTTATCAACTTTAAAACGAGTCTCTATAAGTAAATCACTTGTTAAATCAAGCACATCAGCGTCAGGAACTATATTGTAGTCATTGGAGCCATTAAATTCCTGTTGAGTAAGTACCTGTCCTTCTTTTAATCGTGGCTGATTTGAATAGACATACGCCCCTTCATTCTGATTGGAAGTAGAGTCGTAAAACTCCGCACCCGCATTATCCCCTTCTGCCATATGATAAAATGCTGAGTAATCAGAGTCATAAACAGAGAATTGACCGTAAGTGCTATCTACAATGTAAGGTTCTTCGTGGTTGTCTACCGCACCCCAATAGACTGTTAGGTTTTTGGTTATATCGACATAAATAACTATCTGTGATTTCTGGTTGACTTTATCCCATCTGACAATATGAAAAGGTATTTCCTCTCCATCCTGAACAAATCTCAAATCCCTTCCATCGGTTTGAGCTTCATCCCAAATATCCCCGTCTGAGTCAATATCCACATCTGTGATATTTAAAGCAATATCGGTAAGTCCAGAACATTGATAATTGCATTTTAAGGTGATGTTATGTCCCCATTTTTCAGGAGCAGAAACAGGGTTGTCTCCTACTGCACTGCTTGAATTAAAAGTCCGATAATCAGTATATGAATTTTGCAGTAAATAATCAGCCTTAAACCAGCTCGCTGAAAATGCGCTGTCAGCCAGCCGCACCTCGTCAATAGTACCATCAAAACTATCTGTGGCCGTCCCCGAACCAGGTTTATGCCCGATATTAAGATTATTTGCCGTTAAATCTATCTGCCCCGTACTACTCTGAGTAGCTACCTGTGAGCCGTTGTAGTATAGGTACATATCCGAGCCGTCCCAAGCGGCATGAACAAGAGTCCATGTATCCGTACTCGGAAGTGTTCCATACGTTAAATCCTCGGATGTAAGTCCTGCCAGTTCAAAGAGGAAATCCGACCCTTGCTTGCGTAGTGAATACTGGTCATCTGAATTACCCTTTTGAAACACCCTGCGGTTATTCCCGCCGCCCCACGCATCGGGATTTATC
>Ga0272441_10003476_pt1 | contig 29903 bp, 25 predicted proteins | sample SSMProp6N_FD_193582 | JGI IMG/M metagenome (GOLD analysis project Ga0272441, IMG submission 193582) | Marine sediment archaeal communities from Little Sippewissett salt marsh, Falmouth, MA, United States - SSM-Prop-6N | ecosystem: Environmental > Aquatic > Marine > Wetlands > Sediment ... | reverse complement strand
CCGGATCTTTCGATCACCGGTTGTTATTCACCTATACACCACCGACGGCGATCTCGACACGCCGGTTTTTAGCGCGGCCCTCGGGGGTACTGTTGTCTGCAATTGGGTTTGTTTTTCCGTACCACAGCAGGGCCATTTGATCCCTACTGACGCCCTGCTGCTCAAGATAATTGGCGACACTTTCGACTCTTCTCTGCGACAGCGGCAGGTTGTATTCTTCGCTGCCGACACTGTCGGTGAAACCGGCCATGACCACGTTGGCTTTCGGATTGTTTTTCAGAAAATCGGCCATCTTGTTCAGTTCGGGCTTATATTCCGGCAGGACATCGTATTTGCCGAATTCGAAATGGACATTAGGCATCTTCACGCCGGCGATGCGGGTTTCGGTGGTGGTGACAATCTCTTTAGTGGAATCGACCACATAAAGGAACCCGGCTCCGTACACGGGGTTTCTGTACACGTCATCGAAGGGGATCACCCGCGAACAGGCGTTAAGCGCCGCCATGTCTTCCAGCAGCTTCTGCGGTTTGCCGGGCTTGGCCGAACTGATGAAATAGAGGCAGACGTCGTGATTTTGAACGACGTCCCGGGCGGCGTCCATGGGCCAGAGTTTCTTCGGGGCGACGCGCTGGTAGGTGCCGTCGGTGAAAATAAACACCGCCGTTCGGCCCGACAACTTCGCGAGGATCGGATTGAGCCGGTCGATGCCGTCGGCCAGCGGGGTGGTCTGCTGGACGATGCCGCCTGAGGATCTGGTGGTCGGCAGGCTGTCGACCGCCTGGGTGTAGGTTGGCTTGTCATAAGGCGCCATTGCGTAGTACTCCTTCCAGGGCGTGAACGTGTACAATCCGGCGTTCCAGCCGAGGTCCGGAAGAATGGCGTTCTGTTGACGCAAGATTTCCCTGGCCGCTTCGACCTTCTGCCCGCCTGTGGCGGGATAGGTGTCGGCCATGGACCTCGAGGTGTCGAAGAGCACGATGAAGTTGTCGGCCTGCTTGATGAAGTTCTCCTTTACGACGACTTCTTCCACAATATCCTTTTCTTCGATAATCTCAAAGGCCGAAACAGAGCTCACGGCAATAAATAATAGACTTAAGAAAAATGCGGTTACAGCGGTTTTCCTTTTCATCATCATCATCCTTTCTCTCAAAATGTGCGGTTCTAAAACCGATGCTGGTGCTAAAGGGTCGCGAACTCGATAGCTTGAACAGAAAACCTCGTCTTTTGGCCCATCTTCTGCGTTGCGCTTGTGCTCGCATACGTAATGTATGCAATCTTCCATACGCCTGGGAGTAAACCCAAAGCCTTCGCAATTTTGATCAATTTATTTCGCCCCCGATCCTAAACACGTTGTTAATTGAATCTGTTTTTAACTTCCCCATTTTCTTTGTTGTGCTGCACGGCAAAAAATCTCAAAAGCGTTGTATCGGCACCTCCTTTCTCTTTCCTGTCTGCTGAAATATGATTAAACGCTGCTTTATCACTAAACTCTCTCCCAACGACCCATTTTTTGGGGAACAAATGGAACATTCGAATCTTCATCAATTGTGATGACGGTTTACCTGCCGACCGATAGAGCGTACAAAGAAGAACCGGCATCTCTCCCCGAATCCGAAATCCTAACCGGTTGTCGTCCGGTTAGGCGGCAAGGGCGTTATCGATGGCCGCCACGCCGCTCTTGGATCCGTCATAAACGGAGAGGGACAAATCTATGAAATTTTCAAGGATCGTAGAAGAAGAGTTGTATATATTTCTGAACGTTATAGTGGAGTCATAGTATGTACACGGATGTCAATTGTCAAACATTTTTACTCCATACAGAGGTGCGGCGTATCGTCGATCGCGATGAGACAAAATATAAAATACTATAAATAGTTTAAATTAATACAATAAACACGATTCGGCGCAGAACCGTCAAGGAGTGGAAGAGACGCTGCGCTGCTGTTCGATAACGGTTAAAAGCCTTTCCCCGTTAGAACGGGAGGCCGGGTCGGCGATCATCTTCTCGGCCAGCTGCTGCGCTTTTTCGAACTGCTGCCGTTGCAGGTAAAAAACGGCCAGGGCGTAAATGTATTCGGGTTGGTTCGGTTCGATGGCAAGGGCTTGCTTCAAGGCATTTTCGGCTTCGGGGTCCCTTTGCAGCTGCTGCAGCAGAAGTCCGAGGTTGTAGTGTATCCGGGAGCGCCGCGGCAGCCCCTGCGCTGCCTGAAAAAGGACATCGGCCGCCTCTTGGTATTTTTTTTCCTCCACCAGCAGCAGGCCCAGCGAATATTTGATGTCATACAGCTCGGGATTAGCCGTCGCCACCTCGCGGAGCAGTTGTTCGGCCGCCGCGTTTTCCCCCAGCCGGTTGTACAACATGGCCAGGTTCACCTTGGCCGGGTAGAACTCCCGGTCAATTTCGATGGCCTTGCGGTAGTTTTCAATCGCTTTCTCATACTGACCGGTATTCGAATAAAGGTTCCCGAGGTTGTGCCGCGATGCGGGAAAATCGCCCGTGTAGGCCATTGCTTGCCGGTATTCGTCGATCTGGGTGAGAAATCGTTTTCGTACGGCCGCCGACATCTCCGCCGATGGGACTGTCGTCAGGAGCCGCGCCGCTTCAATGCGAACGGCCTTTACCGGATCGTAGAGAAGCGGCGCCGCGACCTCGAGGCGCTTGCGCGGGTCTTCTTCCGGAAAGTGTCGCAGGGCGGTGTAGCGCATGAGCGCCTCCTCGTCGGAGAGCGCCCGCAGATAAGCCTGTCTGCTTTCTTTGCCGGGATAGGCCGACAGGCTCGACAGGGCCGTGGCCCGTACGATGGTCGGATACAACCGGTCGTCTGCCAGGCGGACAAGCTCGGGCAGGGCTTCCGGTACGAGCCGGCGACCGTCGGCGAGAATGGTGCCGTAATGGGGCCTTTTGCGCTGGCCGTACCATTTGCCCATGGACTCCACCGACCAGTCGGTGGTCTTGTCCACGTGGCAGCGGTTGCAGGCATTGGGCGTCTCGATTGTCCGGCTGAGGTCGGGCCGCGGGATGCGGAAGCTGTGGTCCGGACGGTAATCGATGCCCATGTAATAGCGGCCGGGCATGTGGCATTGCTCGCACTGGGCGCCGGTGCCGACCTCGAACAGCACTTCACCGGTGCCGGATTTGACCGGTTCTCCCTTTTCCCCCTTTTTCTTGTGAAAGTGGTGGTCCTTGGTGTCGTAGACGGCCGCCTTGTGACATTGGAGGCAAAGCGCGTTGCCATCGCGGATGCGTTTGATGCTGTGCACATCGTGGCAGTCGCTGCAGCGAACGCCCTGTTTGTACATTTTGCTCTGCATGAAGGAGCCGTAGACATAGACCTCTTCAAGGATCTGCCCGTCCGGGAAGTAATTTCCCTCGGTCAGCAGCTGCGGAATGGCATAATCGAGGAAGTCGATATTGGCGTGGGGGTTGTTGCCGAGCGATGAGCGGCGGGAATGACACGGGGCGCACAATTCGATTTGCGCGCGTGAGCTCAGACCGCTGGTTTTGACCACGAGAGCGTGGTTTTCTACGACCGGCCGGCCCATCTCCGGTGTTTCGGCCCACCGGACATGCGCGGAGCCCGGACCGTGGCAGGCCTCGCAGCCGACGCTGATCTCAGACCAGGTGGTATGGTAGGTGTCGGTTTCGAGATCGTAGTTTTTCTCGAGGTTGGTGGAGTGGCATTCGGCACACATGCCGTTCCAGTTCTGGCCCTGCCGGGTCCAGCTCAGCCAATCCTCGGGGTCTAGCGGCCGGTCCGGGTAGAGGTGGTACCAGCGCTTCTTTTTGACGTCCCAGGCGATGGGCAGACATTGCAGTCGTCCGCCGGGAAACGGAATCAGATACTGCTGCAGCGGGTACCAGCCGAAGGTGTGGGTAATCTCAAATTCCGCTAATTTACCGTCCGGTCCCGGGGTGGAGACAAAATAGCGGCCGTCTTTCCGGTAGAATCTTGACGTGACACCGAAGTGCTCGAACTCGGCGTTGTCGAAGTCGCCGAGCACGGTATCGGCCGTGGCCTCGGCCATGGCCCGATCGTGATGGGACCCCCGCCACTTGTCGTATTCCGGCTTGTGACAGGACTGGCACTTGGCGCTGCCGACGAAGGCAGCCGCGGGTTTGCCTGCGGTTCGGGCGGAGGAATCGGAAAGGTTGCGCTCTCTTATAAGGTACAGCGGAAGCGAGAAGATGACGACAACAGTGGCCACCACCCCCGCCGTTTTCCAGTACGCGAGTGTGCTCTTCTTCGTTACGTCTTCGCCGTTCGACTTCAGTATGTCGCCTTTCGGTGTCACCCCTTTTTTGCCCCTCCGTGCCCGAACGCCACTTGCTCCGGCCTGAATTCACTCCTGCGGATCGTTCGACCGGTATCGACCTGGACCACCTCGTTTTCGATCGTTATCGGATAGATGTCCAGCGGGCGGGGTGCCGGGGAGCGGACGACCGCACCGCGGATGTCGAATGCCGACGAATGACAAGGACATATAAACTGTTGGTCCTCTGTCATCCAGGGCACGGTGCATCCCAGATGTGTACAGCGCCGGGAAATGGCCAGAAAACCGCCGTCTTCCAGGCGGGCCAGGTAGAAATGCCCGCGGGGAAACGCCGTGACCGAATTTTGGGTAAACCCATCCACCGGCCCGGCTGTTACGATCGCACCGAAGTCACCCTCGGGTGTGGAAGACCGGCGCGGTCTCAAAAAGGACGTGACGATCCAGACCAGTTCGCCCAACACGACCAGGCCCAGGCCGAACCAGAGTTTCGTCAGAAAATTGCGTCTCGGCAGAGCCGCTGTCGTTTCTTTTTCGACGTGCTTTTTGGGCACCGGACGTCTTTTCCCCAATTCTAAGTCCTCAATTAAACTGTTTTACAGCCACGGCCACACCAGTTTCATGCCGGCCCCGCGAAACCACACCCCGGTGATGGTCATGATGATAAATGCCGCGAGAAGAAAGATAAAGACCGTCTGGACGGTCTCGTTTCGGGATGCTGAAACCCGCCGTCTCAGCATCCGGTAAAAAAGCGCGATCGCAGCCAGCAGAATACCGAACGGAATCAAACCGTCTCCGATGACCGCCGGAATACTGGAAAATCGATTGCCGGGACGCGTGAGCCAGTCGTCGAGGAGGATCAAAACCGGCGTGACCGCCAGGGCGGTAGAGGCGGCGACGATCCCTGCGATGCGTCCGGTCCGGGACGCAAACCAGATGCCGCCGGTGTCGGTTTCATACCTCAGATAAGGTAGCGTGAGAAGGGCTGCCGCGGCTACCAGCGGAACGATAAAAACCGCGAAAAGGGGATGCAGGTGCAGCAAAAGTTCCTGGAGTCCGGCAAAGTACCAGGGGGCCTTGGTGGGGTTGGGGCTCAGCCCCGGGTTGGCCGGATCGTCCAGCGGCGCATCGAAGAAAATCGCCAGCAGCATGACGACGGCGATGAGGGCCGTAGCGACAACTGTCTCGCGCAGCAGGAGATCCGGCAGGGTCGGCACTCTCTTGGGCGGGTCGAGCGGCGCCTCGCCCGGTGCGTGGGGGATGACCAATCCGCCGGCTTTGCGCACCCGCCAGAAGTGAAAGCCCATCAATAAGAAGAGCAGGATCGGAACGACAGCGGTGTGGACGGCGAAGAAGATCCTCAGGGTCGCCGGTCCGATGTCGGGTCCGCCGCGGATCAGCTTCTGGACGGCAAAGCCGAACCAGGGAACGTACTCCAGCATGCCGGTCGAAACGGTTACGGCCCAGTAGGCTAACTGGTCCCAGGGAAGCAGGTACCCGCTGAAATTGGCAATCAGCACAAAACAAAACAGGGTCAAGCCGATGATCCAGTTGAACTGTCGCGGCGGATGAAACGCGCCCGTGAAAAACACCCGCAGCATGTGCAGCAGCACCACCAAAACGAGCAGGTGGGCGCACCAGTGATGCATGTTGCGTATCAATCGACCGAACGGCACGCCGGCCACCAGGGATTGAATCGATGCATAGGCGGCGGCGGGTGTCGGTTCGTACGCGAATTTCAGCAGCACGCCGGTCCCGATCTGAAGCAGCACCAGCACGGCCGCCATTCCCCCCAGGCCCCAGGTGAGCGAAAAGCGCAGCGTATCCACCGGGACGGTTGCCGGGCGAAAATGCAGGACCAGGTTTCTGAAGAGATACCGCTTGCGCTCCGCATCGGTGCGGGGGATCACGGGATCGGACAGGATCGAGAGACGGATTCGCGTGAAGAACCCGGGATCGGCATGTGGTCGGTCTGGCGGAGATGTCATGGGCCGGTGCGATGGGCTGAGTCGATGAATGGCATGATGAGCGCTAGTCCAGAGGAACGAACACCACCTCGAAGGTCTGGCCCGCCGCGGGCTGGTAGTAAAGGCCTTCGAGCACGTTTTGACGGGGATTGTAGATCAGCGTGTAGGTTGCCCCGGGATAACCGACATCCTGCAGTTCGATGAAGACCTTCAAGCCGTCGGCGCTCCGCGACGCGTCTGCCCGGGCGACGTTGATCGGACGGGGATTGAAATACCCGGCATCGATTTTGCCGGCGGCATCGATGCCGCGGATCTCGATCACGTAGCCGCCGTCCGGGCGGCGCCAGCGGCCGATCAAGGGTTGGAAACCGTGCGCGGCATCCTGTGAGTCGGCCTGGGAGGCGGCGGGCCCGGTTGCGACGACCGGAGCTTCAGAGCGTTCGGCGCCGATTCTGTTCCTGAAAAAATAATAACCGGTCAGCGCGGTCACACAAACCACGGCCAACAGAACCATGCGCCCAACCCGATTGGATCTGCCTTTTTTGCCCGAAGCCTTGATTTTGGCGTGTTTTGTTTTGTTACCCTTGGAAGTCATTTCGGTATCGCTTCAATCCTTTTTATTTTTGTCTCTTTTTCCGGATGATATACACCGCAATGCCGACGATGATCAGGCCCACGATGATGCTGACGCGGTCATCGAAATATAGGCCGTAGAGCAAATCGAGCAGGCCCAGAGCGGCAAAGAGAAAAGGTAGCGTGCGATTCATTTGCGCTTGCACCGCTGCCGGTCTATTCGAGCCGTTCCAACAGATCGCAGAGCAACCTCACGCCGAAACCGGTCCCGCCCGGCCCGCAGTAGTCGCTGCCGTTTTTGCGGTAGGCCGGACCCGCGATGTCGATGTGGGCCCAGGGCGTCTGACCGATGAACTCTTTCAAGAAGAGTGCCGCGGTGACGGCACCGCCCCAGCGCGTGGCGGGCATGTTGTTGATATCCGCCAGTTCGCTTTTCAGCTGGTCTTTGTAATCCTCCGGCAGCGGCATCCGCCAGCAGCGCTCGTGGGTCTTTTCGGCCGACTGAAGGATCGCGGCGGCCAACGGTTCGTTATTCGAGAAGAGCCCGGCCATTCCTTGACCCAGCGCCATTACGCAGGCACCGGTCAGCGTGGCCACGTCGATCAGGAAATCCGGTTTGTGACGGGCAACGGCATAGGCGATCGCATCGGCCAGGATCAATCGGCCTTCCGCGTCGGTGTTGCCGATCTCGACCGTTTTGCCGTTATAGGCGCGGATGATGTCCCCCGGTCGGGTGGCCGAGCCGGACAGCATGTTTTCCACCAGCGGAACGATTCCGATAACCCGCAGTTTCGGTTTGAGGCGGGCGATTGCAAGGAGTGCGGCCGCCGCTGCTGCCGCCCCGGCCATATCGGACTTCATCATGCTCAGTGTTTTCGAGGTCTTCAGGTTCAGGCCTCCGGAGTCGAAGGTCACGCCTTTGCCGACGATGACAACGGTTTTTCGCACCCCCTTCGGAGCATGGACAAGCTCGACCATGGCGGGCGCGTTTCGGCTTGCGGCCGACACGGCAATGATGGCGCCGAACTTTCCCTTTTTAAGTTCTTTTTGACCGAACGTTTTGACCTGGAGTCCGGCACTACGTGCACGGCCGGCGATCGAGCGGGCTAACGCGGCCGGCGTCTTGTCGTTGGCCGGCATATTGACCCAGTCCCGGGCCATCAAGCTGCCCTGGCAGATCTCCCGTACCCGGATCGACATTTTGCCGCAGGCCCTGGCGGTCTCCGGCGGCACCAGCAGGTCAATCCGTTTCAGGGGTCGGCTGTCCTTGTCGGTTTTGTAAGCGACAAAGCGGTGGTTGGCCAGAGCGGCACCCTCCAGCAGCGATTCGATGACCGCTTCCTGTGCGATCTCCGGGAGGTCGAGGCTGGGAACGACGACGGCAATGTTGCGCAATTTTTTCTGCAGGGCCTGCTTGACGACGCGGCCGGCGGCGGACCGCAAAACTTCCCGGTCCGCCTCGGCGGCCGGTCCGATGCCGGTAAAAATAACGCGATGTGCCTTGGCGCCGGGCGGATCATACAGCACGATTTCGTCTCCCTTCGCGCCCTTGAACTCGTTCAGTTTTTGAATGCGCGCCACCATCGAGGAGAGCAGGGGATGATCGTGCAGTTCGGCATCCTCACAGACCGGAATGACCAGCATGTCGGTGTCGGATGCAGCCGGTTCCAGAGATTTCAGATAGAGCATGGATGTCTCTCTGCGTTTGGTCGGCCGATGGCCAAGGGTGTATTAGAAACGGCAGCATAGCGGCGGCGCCCTATCCTGTCAAGCGCGAAGCATTGCATCCACATATTCTCGACGAAAACAAGGATCCCGAGGCGGGGCTTTGGCCGCAACCAAATCCGTGTTCAGATGCACGGATTCAAAGTTTTGCATTTGGAACTCGGAATTAATTGGTTCCTCAACCGGCTCAACGGGCTTAACGGGCTCAACGGACACAACCGCTGCCCGCTTCAATCCGGCTGCTCGGCTTCAGGTAAAGGTTGACCGAGAACCGTTGCATCTTATCTCCCGACTCGGTGCGCTGCGAACGTCAGGCCGCTGCCAGGGTCTTGAGGCGGGTGATCGTCTCCCACGAAAAGGATTCCCTGCGGCAGGGAAAGATGGCGTTGTTGGTGAAGATGGGGTCCGCAGCCAGATCGTAGCGGGATGCGGCGACGGCGACGGGCCACAAATCGGTGTGGGGGATGGGGGAGTAATGGGCCAGGATCGGCGTGACGCCGTTGTCCTTGACGATCTGGATCGACGCCGCAAGCTCCTCAAAGGACTGTCCGGGCAGTCCCGCCAGGAGGTAGGCCCCGATCTGGCGTTTCTCGAACCCGGCCTGCTTCAGACAGTCGGCTGCCCGTTGGAATTCGTCGGCCGTCACCTTCTGCTCCCGTTCCGCACGCCGGGATGTACCGGCGGTCTCCAGTCCGAGCCGCACAGTTTCGAATCCGGTTCGCTTCATCAGCCGCGCGACGGCCGGGGTGATCCAGCGGATGTGCAGGGCATTGGGGGTGTGGAAGCGTATTTTCGGGCCGTACCGGATCATGCCTTCGAAAAGCGGCGCCGCGTGCTGTTCGGACTGCATCAGCAGGGCGTCATCGTAAAACACGAAATCCCGCACGCCGAAATCGCGGTGCCAGCGGCAGATTTCATCCACGACTCCTTCCGGGCTGCGGGTCATGCGATCGGGGTTCAATTTTTTCGCTGCGCAGTAGGCACAGGCGAACGGGCAGCCTTTGGCGGTCAGCAGCGGAACGTAACCGATGCGGTGCTGCAGATCGTACGCCGGGTGCGGATAGGTGTCCAGGTCCTGCGGGGCAAAGCGTGCGGCCGGCTTGAATCCGGTGACATCTGCCACCATATCGAGGAGCACGGCCTCGGCGGCGCCGCTGATAACCCGGTCGGCACCGGCGGTGCGCTGGGCGTGCTCGCGGCAGAGCGTGGCGTAGATACCGCCGAGAATCAGCGGCACATCCGCAAAGATGTCGCGCAAAACACCGATAGTCTCTTGGACGCCCGAATACCAGTAGGTCATCATCGAGGTGACCAGGATCATATCGGGGCAGGGGAGCGACTGCAGATCTTCCCGCAGCCATTCGGGTTTAATACCGTAGCGGGAGAAGCGGCGGGGGACGTCCGGCAGCGCCGCCGGTTTCGGCAGGCGGGTTTTCAGATAAGGTCCGCGGCCGCAGCGACGCTGCGGATCGGTCGCCGATGCGCGGGGATGGAAACGGTCCAGGCAGTCGATGTAAGAGACCGCGCAGCCGTGTTGCCGCAGCAGTGCGGCCAGCACCAGCAGCCCCAGAGGCTTGGCCCAGAAGTCGTAGGCGGCGAAGTCGTGGATCCACGGGTTGACCAGGAGGATGTGGGGAGCGGCTGTCATTCGGATGGCCGGCTAACCCTTAACCCGGTTAAACCGGAAATTACAAAACCCAAATACCTAATTCCAAATAAATCACAATGACCAAAATTTAAAATCCCAAATGCGAATCTGATCATAAGAAAGAACGGTTTTTGACGTTTTGCAAGTTCATCAATTTTCGAGATTGTCCTCATCGCGGTTCGGGAAGTACTGCATCGAGGTCTTTTTGAGTTCGCGGCGGCTGAACAGCAGGGCGTATTCGGCAACGCCCGATTTTTCGGCCATTTTGCGGGCCGTTTCGCGGCATGAGGCCTCGTCGCGGGCGTGGATCATGGTGTAGAGGTTGTAGGGCCAGTCGCCGGTGGGATTGCGCCGGTAGCAGTGCGACACCTGCCTGAAACTTGCCATGATTTTGCCCACGGTTTCAATCCGGTCTTCCTCCACTTGCCACGCGACCATGGCGTTGGCGGTAAAACCGGATTTCTGGTGGCGGATGGTGGCCCCGAAGCGGCGGATGACACCGCGAGCGCATAGTTTCTGCAGTATCTCCAGCAGCCGCTCTTCCGGGATGTCCAGACTCTTTGCAATCTGCCGGTAGGGGCGGCTGGTGACCTCGATGTTACCCTGAATGGCGGCGATGACCCTTTTTTCGATTTCCGTCAGCATGGCGCTTTTTATCACCCGTTTATGGGACCGGTGTCAATGCCTTTGTTTCTCCGGAAAAAGCCGCCGGATGTCGGCCTCGGTTGCCCGGCAGATGCCGCGCTCGGTGATGAAACCGGTCACCAGGCGGGCGGGCGTCACGTCGAAGGCATAGTTGACCGCCGGGCTGCTCTGTGGCGGCACCAGCACACGGCGGAGTGCACCGCCCTCGCTGCCCTGAACAAAGCGGATTTCATCCGGGTCGCGTTCTTCCACGGGTATCTCTTCGAGTCCGTCACGCAGCTGCCAGTCGAAGGTGCTCGAGGGGAGGGCCACGTAGAAGGGCACTCCGTTGTCGCGGGCCGCGAGGGCCTTGAGGTAAGTACCGATTTTGTTGGCCACATCGCCGGTGCAGGTGGTGCGGTCGGTGCCGACGATAACGATGTCCACCAGGCCGTGCTGCATCAGGTGTCCACCGGTGTTGTCGGCGATCAGCGTGTGGGGCACGCCGTGTTTGGACAGCTCCCAGGCCGTCAGGCGCGCACCCTGGTTGAGAGGACGGGTCTCGCCGACCCAAACGTGAACCGGAACGCCGCGATCATGGGCGGCGTAAACCGGTGCTGTGGCCGTTCCGTATTCGACGCAGGCCAGCCAGCCGGCATTGCAGTGGGTCAACACATTGACGGGACGGTCGTGATGGCGTTCGCGGATGGCCGTGATCAACGCCAGCCCGTGCTCCCCGATGCTGCGGCAGTTTTCGACTTCCTCTTCGGCGATGGCGGCGACTTCGTCGCGGGCGATGCCGATCGAATCGGCTTCCGACGGATTTTTCGCAAGAGCGGCCAGCATGCGATTTACGGCCCAGGCCAGGTTGACGGCCGTCGGCCGGGCCTCTTTGAGCATGTGGCCGGCTCGTGCGGCGGCGTCCGGATCACCCGGGGCCCGCCGCACGGCCAGGTACACCCCGGAGGCGGCCGTGACCCCGATCAAGGGCGCGCCCCGAACCGCCATTTCTTTGATGGCCAGAACCGCGTCCGAGACATCCGCCAGCTCCATGATGACCAGCTCATGGGGCAGCCACCGCTGGTCGATGATCCTGACCGTGCCGCTCTTCTCATCCAGCCAGATCGGCCGCATCGGTTTGCCGTCGACGTTCATGTGATCTTCCTTTCTAGCCGTTTAAATCTTTCATAAATTTCATCCACGGTCCACGATATCGTGGACCGTGGATGAAATTTATTCGACGAACAGCGGCACGATCTGGAATTTTTCGACGTCCACCAGGCCCCGGTCGGTGAGCTTAAGGGCCGGTATGACCGGAAGGGCCAGGAAAGACAGTGTCATAAACGGGTCACCGAGCGGGCTGCCGAGAAAGTGTGTTGCCGCGATCAGACGATCGAGCCCAGCGGCGACCTCAGCAAGCGGCGCCTCCGACATCAAGCCGGCGATCGGCAGCGCCAGTTGGGCCAAAAGACGGCCGTCGGACACCACTGCCAGTCCGCCGGCCATCTTGACGATCGTTTCGACGGCAGCCGACATGTCGCGGTCGCCGACACCGGCGACGATGATGTTGTGGGCGTCGTGGGCCACGCTCGAGGCGATGGCCCCCTGCTTTAGACCCAGGCCCTTGACGAAGGCCGCGGCGGTGCGGCCGGTGCCGCTGTGCCGGTCGACGACCGCTATCTTTAGCAGGTCCCGGCCGGGATCCGATACCGCCCGGCCGTCTTCGATCCGGGCTTCGGTGACAATCGAACGGGTGATGATCTGTTCGGGAACGATCTCGATGACCCGCACCCGTCGGCCGGTTGCCGCAATCGAAAAATCGAGCGCACCGGACGGTACCCGCATGGCAGGGGGCGCTCCGATCGGCCGGGGTGTTTCGATACCGTCGACGATGCGGCCGTCGATCGCCACGAGCCGTCCCCGGCTGTAGACCCGGCCGACCTTCAGGTCGTGCAGGTCTTCGATCACCAGCAGGTCGGCCCGGCGTCCCGGGGCCACCGCTCCCAGGTGCCGGAGACCGAAGAATTCGGCCGGGTTGAGCGTTGCCATCTGAACGGCGACGACCGGATCCAGACCCTGGTCGACGGCGCTGCGGACGATGAAATCGATGTGCCCCTCGGTCAGCAGGTCGTGCGCGTGCCGGTCGTCGGTGCACCACATCATGCGGCGGCAGGTGTGCGGATTGACCAGCGGCAGCAGGGCCGCCAGGTTTTTGGCGGCCGTGCCTTCGCGCACCATGATGTGCATGCCGGCTTTCAATTTTTCGCGCGCCTCCGCCAGGGTCGTGCACTCATGGTCGCTGGATATGCCGGCGGCGACATAGGCATTCAAATCGACGCCGGTCAGACCCGGGGCGTGACCGTCGACCGGTTTATGTGCACCTTCGGCCAGGGCGATTTTGCGCAGTACCTCGGGATCGGCGCCCAGCACGCCGGGATAGTTCATCATTTCCGCCAACCCTAATATTCGGTCCTCCTTCATGAACGGCTGCAGATCGTCGGCCATCAGCCGGGCGCCCGCGGTTTCCATATCGGTGGCCGGCACGCAGGAGGGGAGCATGAAAAAGATGTTGACCGGCTGACCCTCGCTTGCGGCGAGCATGTACCGGATCCCTTCGACACCCAGCACGTTGGCGATCTCATGCGGGTCGGCGATCACGGTGGTGGTGCCGTGCGCTGCAACCGCCCGGGCGAACCCGGTGATTCCGGTCATGGCACTCTCGATGTGAACGTGGGCGTCGATGAATCCCGGGGTCACGATGCGACCGTCGAGGTCGACGGTTTGCCTGGCCCGGTAGGGGCCGATGCCGACGATGGTCCCGTTTTTGACGGCGACGTCGCCCGGCATGATCTCACCAGAAAAAACGTCGACGATGCGGCCGCCTTTGAGCAGCAGATCGGCCGGCGTTTCGCCGCGCGCGCAGCGGATGGCCTCAGCGTCGATCATGGGTGTTTGTCCTTAGTCCCGACGGTGCGCGCCAGGGCGTTGACGCGTTCCATGATCGGTCCCAGATCGAGGTGCAGCGGCTGTCTGTCTCTCACCAACAGGCGGCCGTCGACGACGACCGTGGTGACGTCGCTGCCCCTGGCGGCATAGACCACGTGTGAGACCGGATGGTACATCGGCACCAGGTGCGGCTGTCGGGTGTCGATGACGATCAGGTCGGCTTTCTTGCCGGCTTCGAGTGAACCGATGTCGTTTTCCATGCCGATGGCGCGGGCCCCGCCGCGTGTGGCCAGGGTGAGGACGGCCTGTGCGTCGGCCGCCGTCGGCTGCATGTCGCGTACTTTGTGCAGTTTGGCGGTGATGTCCATGGTCTGAAACAGGTCGAGGGTGTTGTTGCTGGCACAGCCGTCCGTGCCGAGACCCACGGCGATTCCCGCGGACAGAAGACCGGTGAGCGGAGCGATGCCGGCACCCAGCTTCATGTTGCTTTCGGGACAGTGGGCCACGGCCGCCCTGCGGTCAGCCACAACCGCCATGTCGTCCTCGTCTACCCACACCGCATGCACCAGCAGGGTTGCGGCGTCGATCAGCTCCAGCCGGTCAAGGTAGCCGATGGGGGTCGTGCCGTGATGCGCGCGGATTCGCTCGTGTTCGTCGCGGGTCTCGGCCGCATGAATCTGAAAGAGCAGGCCGTGCTTCTGCGCCAGCTTTTTGGCCGATGTCAGGGTTTCCGCGGAACAGGTGTAGGGGGAGTGACAGAAAACCGACGCCCGTATGCGCGAATCCCGGCCGGTCCACCTTTCGGCGAAGCGGCCGGCAACCGTGATGTTTTCCTTCGGATCGGGGATTCCCGGGGCCGGAAAGTCGATCACCCCCTGGCCCAGGACGGCGCGCAGACCGCAGGCCGCAACCGATTCGGCCACCGTCTCTTCCAGGAAGTAGCCGTCGCAGCAGGTCGTGGTTCCCGACAGCAGCATCTCCGCGCAGGCCAGAACCGCCCCCATTGAGACGCTTTCGGCTGTCATGTGAGCAGCCTCGGCCGGAAAGATGTGATTGTCGAGCCACTGCTGCAGGGGCAGATCATCGGCCAGCCCGCGAAAGAGGGTCATGGGCAGGTGGGTGTGGGAATTGACCAGGCCGGGCAGAATCAGGCCGCCGCCGGCATCGATGACCATCTTCGCATCGGGGAGGTCCTTTTCGTCTGTCAGAGGTTCAACGCGGACAATCCGGTCGGCCTCGGTGCAGATCAACCCGTTTTCGATGATCTCGAACCGATCGTTGACGGTGACCACGGTACCGTTGTGGACAATGATGTCGTAAGGCATTCGACCTCTCAAAACCTAATTCGGACCATTTTCTTAAAGCAGTACATCATGAAATTAGGTGAGCCGGAAAATAGTCTCCTATCGACCGAATCCCTTCCAGCTTTTCAAATGAAGCTCTGCCCGGCGGAATCAATTGATTTCTCATTTCACCGGGAATTGCCGGGTCGCGGCGGCCTCCCGGGAGCGAACCCGGGCGGCAATGCGGTTGACATCCGCCATCACCCGGCGCTCGTCGAGGCTGAGCAGACGGCCGTTCTCCATTACCACCCGGCCGTTGACGACGACCGTGCCGACATCGCTGCCGCGGACTGCGTAGACCAAATGCGAGACCGGATTGTACATCGGGGTCAGGTGGGGGCGGGCCGTGTCGACGACAATCAGGTCGGCGGCCTTGCCCGCTTCCAGGGATCCGGTCACCTGTTCGAGCCCCAGGGCGCGGGCGCCTGCGATGGTGCTCATCCGCAGCACGGTGGCGGCATCCAGGGCCGTGGGGTCGAGCGTGCTGACCTTGTGCAGTTTGGCGGCCGTGTCCATTTCCAGGAAAAGATCGAGATTGTTGTTGCTGGCGCAGCCGTCCGTGCCGATCGCCACGCAGACACCGGCCCGCAGAAGCTCGGGCACCGGTGCGATTCCGGAGGCGAGCTTCATGTTGCTTTCGGGGTTGTGGACGACCTTGACGTCGCGGGCCTTCAAAAGGGCGATGTCCTCTTCGTTCAGAACAACGCAGTGGCAGGCGAGCAGGTTGGGGCCGAGAACGCCCAGATCGGCCAGCCAGGCAACCGGCGTCCGGCCGTAAGTGTCCAGAATCCGGTCGACTTCGCTGCGGGTTTCCGACAGGTGGGTGACCAGCGACAGGCTTTTTTCACGCGCCAGGGCCGCGGCGCGCTGGAGCAGGTCGGCGGCGCACAGGTAAGGGGAGTGGGGCTCGACGGCGACGGTGATCAGCGGATCGTGCTGCCAGGTCTCGATCATGTGCTCGACATAGGCGAACCCCTTTTCGAGCGAACCGTAATTGGGAGAGGGGAAATCGTACAGCACCTCGCCCACAACCGCCCTCACGCCGGCCGTGCTCGCGGCGCGTGCAACCGCGTCTTCAAAAAGATACATGTCACAGAAACAGGTGGTGCCCGAACGGATCATTTCGGCGCAGGCCAGCAGCGTGCCGCGGTAGACCGTTTCTTCGTCGAGCTGCGCTTCGGCCGGAAAAATGTGATCGTCGAGCCATGTCATCAGGGGCAGGTCGTCGGCCAGACCCCTGAAACAAGTCATGGCGGCGTGCGTGTGGGCGTTGATCAGACCGGGCATGATGATGCCGCCGCCGGCGTCGATGCGGCGCACGACCGACCAGTCGGTAAAGTCCGACGCCGGTCCGATTGCCAGAATGCGGTCGCCGGCCACGGCTACGGCCCCGTCCTCGATCCGCGTGTCGGCGGCATCCATGGTCAGCACGATGCCATTTGAGATCAAGAGGTCAGCCGACTGGGGAATCATCTTCGATGTGCTCCACGACGTAGTGTAACAGGGCCGCCACTTTGGGCGCGGTCGCGCGGGCCACCGCGATGATCTCCTCCATAGTGGCCGGCAGCGGTGCATCCGGATCGCTGATGTTGGTGATGGTCGAAAGACCCAGAATCCTCATGCCGGCGTGTTGGGCGGCAATGACCTCCTGAACGGTCGAAAATCCAACGGCGTCCGCACCGATAATTTTGAGGTAGCGCACCTCGGCCGGGGTTTCCAGAGACGGTCCCTTCAAGCCGGCGTACACACCGGTCTGAAGACGGACCTGCGCCGTGCGGGCGCCTTCGGCGGCCAGCCGCCGCAGGCGCGGGTCGTAGGCACGGCTCATGTCGGGAAACCGCACGCCCCAGTTTTCCTCGTTGGGGCCGACGAGCGGATTGGCGCCCGTCAGGTTGATGTGGTCGCTGATACCCATTAGATCACCGGGCCGAAAGCGCGGATTCAAACCTCCGGCGGCGTTGGTCAGAATCAGGTATTCGACGCCGAGTTGCTGCATCACCCGGACGGGGAAGGCGACCGCACGCGGCGAGTAGCCCTCGTAGAGGTGAAAACGGCCCTGCATGATCATCACCGGTCGTCCGGCGATGGCGCCAAAAAGCAGTCGGCCGGGATGGCTTTCAACCGTCGACACCGGAAAGTGCGGCAGGTCCCCGAAGGAATAGGCGGCCGAGATCGGGATCGATGCGATACTCTCCCCCAGGCCCGTGCCGGTGAAAAGACCGATTAGCGGGTCTCGATCCAGACGGGCGCGCAAGAAGTCTGCGGTTTCCGTTACCTCGTGTCTATCGTACGCCATAATGTTTTGCTGCAAGCCAATTCGATCGTTAAACAAATGAGTAAGCCGTGCGTTTTATAATTCAGCCGGAAGATGCCGTCAACCCCGCAAATTCTGTCAAAACGGCTCGATGATGTCGTTGACATTCGTTCGCGTTTGTGGTGTATAGGCAAATTGTGCGCCGACAAGTCAGGGGCACCGCCGCACTCGAATCGCAGCACGCAGGGAGATCTGAACATGATACCGGACACACCGCCTGAACACCCCGACATCACCCCGGAAATGTGGACCGACATCAACGCCGTTATCACGGCCAATCACCGCAGGCCCGGCGCGGTGATCACCGCACTGCGGGAGTGTCAGAACGTCGTCGGCTACCTACCGGTCGAGCTGATCGATTACATCAGCGACGGGCTCGATATTTCGAGCAGCGAGGTCTTCGGCGTGGCGTCCTTTTATGCCCTTTTTTCGATGAAACCCAAAGGGCGGCACCTGATCCGGGTCTGCACGGGCACGGCCTGCTACGTCAAGGGCATCAAGGAAGTCCTGTCGCGGATTACAAACACATACAAAATAAAGGAAGGCGACACCACCGAAGATCGGCGTTTCTCCCTGGAGGCGGTCCGGTGCCTGGGGGCTTGCGGGTTGGCGCCCGTCATGATCGTCGATTCTGACACCCATGGTGCGATATCCTCGGACGCCGTGATCGACGTCCTTCATAAGTACGAGTAGCAGATGGTGGCAGCCCGATGAGAATCTACGAGGTCAAGGACATCCTCAAGGCAACGCTGTTGACCGGTGAGGACCAGTTGGAGCGGACCGTTATCGGCGCCGGAGGAGCGGATATCATGGAAGCTTTTTTAGCTGCCGCCGCCAAGGACGCCGTCATTCTGACCGGACTCACCGGCGACGACGTGATCCGTACCGCCAAGGTTGCCGATGTGGGGGCGGTGGTCTTCGTCCGGGGCAAAAAGCCGCAGGATAGTGCGATCGAACTGGCACGGTCCTTTAACCTGGTCACCATGAGCACCGGCTATTCCCTGTTCGTGGCCAGCGGAAAACTCTACATGAGCGGATTGAGGGGACTGGACGGGTCCTGGTAACTTGATCAAAATATTGAGTTTGCGAACCTGCAAGGAGATGCTGAATGGCGAAGTTGTCGGTTAACGACCTGGAGAAGATCAAATCGGATTCGGCCCCGGCGATCGCATTTCAGGACAGGACCTACTGCTTGATTTGCGGAGGGACGGGTTGTCACGCCACCGGCAGCATTGCCGTCAAAACCGCCCTGGAGCAGGAAATTGAGGCCAAGGGGATTGCGGACCGGGTCAAGGTCGTGGAGACCGGCTGCAACGGGTTTTGCGCCATGGGGCCGCTCCTGGTCGTGCATCCGGGCGACATCTTCTACCAGAAGCTGACGGCGGACGACATTCCGGAATTGGTCGAAAGCCAGCTGGTGAAGGGACAGACGGTCGAAAGACTGTTCTACAAAGATCCGGTCAGCAAGCAGCGGATCGCCTCCCAGAACGATATCCCCTTCTTTGCCCACCAGATGCCGCGGGCTCTGCGCAACAAGGGACTGATCAACCCGGAGGACATCAACGACTACATCGGTCGCGACGGCTATTTCGGCGCCGCCCGGGCGCTCTTCGAGATGACTCCCGAGGAGATCACCGAACAGATGAAGATTTCCGGCCTCCGGGGTCGGGGCGGTGCCGGTTTTCCCACCGGCGTCAAATGGGATTTCGCACGCAAGAGCGGTGGGGCGGTCAAGTTTGTGCTCTGCAATGCCGATGAAGGCGACCCGGGCGCGTTCATGGACCGCAGCATCCTCGAGGCCGACCCGCATGCCGTTCTGGAAGGAATGATCGTGGCCGCCAAGGCCATCGCTTCCAACCAGGGGTACATTTACGTGAGGACCGAGTACCCGCTGGCGGTGCGCCGGCTGGGAATTGCCATCGATCAGGCCAAGGAATACGGCCTGCTGGGCGAGAACATTCTCGGTTCGGGCTTCGACTTCAACATCGATATCTACCAGGGAGCCGGCGCCTTTGTCTGCGGCGAGGAAACCGCGCTGATGCGATCGATCGAAGGCCGGCGCGGCATGCCGCGTCCCCGACCGCCGTTTCCGGCTCACAAGGGCCTTTGGGACAAGCCGACCATTCTCAACAACGTGGAGACGTTCGCCAACGTGCCTCAGATCATGCTGCAGGGCGGGGCGTGGTACGCGAGTGTCGGCACTGAAACCAGCAAGGGCACCAAGGTGTTTGCCCTCTCGGGCGACGTGAACAACATCGGGCTGGTCGAGGTACCCATGGGGACCCCACTGCGCAAGATCGTCTACGACATCGGCGGCGGCATCCCCAAGAAAAAAAAGTTCAAGGCGGTGCAGCTCGGCGGCCCCTCCGGCGGCTGCATTCCGGAGCAGTTTATCGACACGCCGGTCGACTTCGAGGCCATCGTCAAGGTCGGCGCCATCATGGGCTCGGGCGGCGCCATCGTCATGGACGAAAACACCTGCATGGTCGACATGGCCCGTTTCTTCATGGAGTTCGTGCAGGACGAATCGTGCGGCAAGTGCACGCCCTGCCGCGAAGGGACCCGGCGTCTGCTGCAGGTCCTGGAAAAGATCTGTGAGGGGCATGGAAAACCGGAGGACATCCAAATCCTGGAAGAGCTCTCCGATGTGATCCGCTCGGCTTCCTTGTGCGGGCTGGGGCAGACCGGTCCCAATCCGGTGCTGTCGACCCTGCGGTATTTCAAGGACGAATACAATGCGCACATTTATGAGAAACGCTGCCCGGCCAAACGCTGTGTCGCGCTGCTCAAGTTCGAAGTGGATCCGGATGTCTGCACCAAGTGCGGGGCCTGTTTCAGGGCCTGTCCGACCGAGGCGATCGCCTGGAAGAAGAAGGAAGTGGCCCGCATCGACAAAGAAAAATGCATCCAGTGCATGACCTGCTTTGAAAAATGTAAATTCGATGCAATCTCATAATATGTCAACCATGACGGGGTAGTACACATGATAGAAGCGGTTATTATAATGGGAGGTTTGGGGTTGCTGGTCGGAGCCGGCCTGGCCTTCGCTTCGAAAATTTTCTACGTCTACGTCGACCCCACGATCCTGGCGGTTGAAGAAGCCTTGCCGGGGGCCAACTGCGGCGGTTGCGGTCTGCCGGGATGCAGCGCCAACGCCGAGGCGATCGTGGCCGGCCGGGCGGCGCCTAACTCCTGCGTCGCGGCCAGCGAGGATGTCGCCATGGAAATCGCCGCGATCCTGGGGGTGAGCGTGGAGGCCAAAGAACCCGACATCGCCCGGCCTGGTTGTACCTACGGCGTTGCCAAGGCCGACACGAAGTTTATCTACGACGGCTTGAGCGACTGCCGTGCCGCAAGCCTGATGAGCGGCGGGATGAAGGTGTGCACCATCGGCTGCCTCGGACTGGGCTCTTGCGCCCGGGTGTGCCCCTTCGACGCCATCACCATGGGCCCCGAAGGGCTCCCGGTGGTCGACGAGGTGCGCTGCACCGGCTGCGGGACCTGCGAGCGCGTCTGCCCCAAACATATCATCACGCTGTCATCGGTTACCCGACGCATCCTGAAGGAGTATAAGACCGACGAGTGCACCACCCCCTGCCAGCGGGCGTGCCCGGCCGGAATCGACATTTGTGAATACATCCGTCAGATCACCCTGGGCGAGTATCACCGTGCCGTGCAGGTGATCAAGGAACGCAACCCCTTTCCCGCCGTCATCGGCCGGATCTGCCCGCGACCATGCGAAAACGAGTGCCGCCGGCAGTTCGTCGATCAACCGGTGGCAATCAATTTCTTGAAACGGTTCGCGGCCGACTACGAAAAACAGACCGGAGAGAGGGTCCTGCCGTTCAAGGCACCGGATACAGGTCGCCGGGTCGCGGTCATCGGCGGCGGGGTCGAAGGGCTGTCATCGGCCTTTTTCCTGGCCCGGCTGGGTCATACCCCCACGGTTTACGAGGCCACTTCCAAGCTCGGCGGGCTTCTGAGAAGTGCGATTGCCGCCGAACGTCTTCCCGCCGAGGTCCTCGACTGGGATATCGACGGCGTAATGGAGATGGGGGTCACGGCGGAGACCGGTGCGGCCCTCGGTAAGGACATCACCATCGCGTCATTGCTCGCTGACGGCTACGAGGCGGTTCTGCTGACACTGGGCGGCTGGGACAGCCGCCTGGCACGCGGGGGTCTCCGGGAGGTGGAATCACCGGTTCCGGGGGTCTACCTGATGCTCGATTTTGTAAAAAATGCGGGACAAGACGGAACGGCGGTTCGGTTGAGCGGCGACACCGTCATTTACGGCGGCGGCCGGCTCGCGCTCGAGGCGGCCCGGGTTTCCAGGACTCGGGGCCAGGGTGCCGTCAAGGTTGTGCTCAGAGAGACCCGAGCCGGTTGTGGACTTGAAGAAGCCGAAATAGAGGCGCTGACCGATGAAAACGTAAAGTTTTACTTTAATACCGGAATCGTCCGGCTGCTCGGTGAAGGCGACCGGCTGACGATGCTCGATGTGGTCGATCTGGTGAACGGCGAGACAGCCTCAATCAGCGCCGGCACCCTTGTGCTGGCCAGCGGTCGGGTGCCCGAACTCGCCATCGTCAAGGAGGTCGCCGCAGAAGAGGCCGGTGACGAAGAAAGCGCCGCTCCGGCGATGCCGACCGCTTCTGCCGTGCGCTGGACGGGTATCAGCCCATACAAGGAAGCGGCCTTTCACACCCAAACCGGCCTTTTTTCCAGCGGCGACGTCTTCACCGATTACAGCGCGGCCATCCGGGCGATTGGCGCCGGCCGGCGCATCGCCGCCTCCGTACACGAGATCATGTACGGCATCCCGCTGGATCTGCCCGACAACGTGGTAACCCCGAACGCGTATATCCAGAACGTCGATCACGTCGAGAACGTCAGGCCGGCGGCACGCCGCATCATGCCGTTGTGCGAAGCGCAAGGACCGGCCGGGTACACGGAACTCGAACTCGGATTCGATGAGAACACCGCGCGGTTCGAGGCCGGGCGCTGTCTGCAATGCGGCCTTATCTGCTACCGCCAGGTCCCCGAACCGCAGCGAAAGGCAGGCTGACAGACTCCCATGGCAACCGAGAAAGGCATCGTCACCCGGGTCGGTTCGGCAACCGCTTGGGTCAAGACCTCCCGCACGAGCGCCTGCGAAGGATGCGCCTCCCGCCAGTCGTGCCATCTCAAGGGGGACGACGACGCGGAGATGGAGGTGGAGGCCTTCAACGACGCAAGGGCCGTGGTTGGTGACCGGATCGTGCTTCGGGTGGCATCCGGCGCTTTGCTCAAAGTTTCTTTCATGCTCTACGTTTTTCCGATCCTGCTCCTGATTTTAGGCGCGATCGTCGGCCAGATACTGGGCCCGGCGCTGCACTATGATCCATCTTCTTTCTCCCTTCTCCTGGGCGGCGTCTGCTTCGTGCTCGCTTTCATCCTGATCCGGGTGCGCAGCAGCCGCATGGCCCGCAAGACCGAATACCGCCCGCGGATCGTCAGAGTCCTCAAGTAAGGCACTTTTCAAGGACAATTTCTTCCGGACGAGAGCCTTTTTTGAAAGAGGTTCTTTTGGAGACGTCGGTTTTCTAATTGACGGCGCCCGTTTATTTCGTTAACTTATCGCATTGTGGTGGTTAACGAAAAGAAAGAACGACTATGGGCGACACCAAAGGACAAATCCTGCACCTGTTGCGGACAGAGGGCGACACCGTTTCTGGGGAAATCCTCAGCACCGCCCTGGGCCTTTCCCGGACGGCAATCTGGAAGCAGGTCCGGAAACTGCAGGAACTCGGCTATGCGATCGAGGCGTCTGCCAAAGGCTACCGTCTCGACGGTTCGCCGGACACGCCGCTGCCGTGGGAATTTCGCGGACGCGAAGAGACGATGCACTATTTTCCGGAAGTCTCCTCGACCATGGACATCGCCCGCAAGCTGGCTCGCGACGGGTGCCCGCCTTTTTCGGTGGTGGTCGCCGACCGCCAGACGAAAGGCCGCGGGCGACTGCAGCGCAGCTGGCATTCGGAACCGGGCGGCCTCTACTTCACGGTGGTCCTGCGTCCCTCGCTCCCGCCGCTGCTGAGCCCGCGCGTGAGTTTTTGTGCCGCACTGGTCCTGGCCCTGACGCTGAAGCGCCTCTACGATGTGGCGGCTGCCGTCAAGTGGCCCAACGACATACTGGTGAAGGAACGCAAGCTGGCGGGCATGCTGTCGGAAATGGAGGCCGAAACCGACCGGATTGCCTACGTCAATGTGGGCATCGGTCTCAACGTCAACAACGACCCGTCCGGGGCGGCGGCCGTTGCGACGACCCTCAAGGAGATTCTGGGCCGACCGGCATCGCGCATCCGCCTTTTGCAGGCTTACCTGGAGGCGCTGGAGGCGCGGCTGGCGACGATCGAAGAGGCGGACATCATAGCGGAATGGAAGACCCACAGCGTCACCCTCGGCCGCCGGGTCGAAATCGTCACCCAGCGTGAAACCGTGGCCGGAACGGCGGTCGATGTGGATGAACACGGGTCGTTGATCCTTCAGCTCGCCGACGGTTCACGCAGGACCGTCATTTACGGCGACTGTTTTCACCTGTGAGCCGAGGTCCTTCGAGGAGACGACCGTTGACGGCTTGTCAAGAACCAGCCACTCTCGATGAACCTTGAGATCGTATTGATCGTCTACAGACGACGAGAGGAGAAAAACGGGCATGAGCCGATCGAGAACCCCGCCGCTGCGCATGATCGTTTTTGCGGCCCTTTTTGCGGCCCTGACGGCAGTAGGCGCCTTTCTGGCTCTGCCGATCGGGCCGGTTCCGATCGTCCTGCAGAATCTGTTCGTATATCTGGCGGGGCTGCTGCTGGGCGCTCGCTGGGGTCTGGCCAGCGTGGGAATCTACCTGCTGGCCGGCACCTGCGGCCTGCCGGTTTTTGCCGGCGGCACGGGCGGCATCGGTCGTTTTCTGGGCCCTACCGGCGGATACCTGATCGGCTATCTGCCGGCGGTGTTTCTGATCGGCTGGATCTCTCAAAAAGCCGGCCGGCGTCCGTTGGGGGACGTGGCGGCCATGCTGTGCGGCACTGCGGCGCTCTATGCTTGCGGTCTCCTGGGTCTTAAGCTGCTGACCGGCCTGTCTTGGCCCAAAGCGCTGGCGGCCGGCATGCTGCCCTTCCTGCCGGGGGATGCCGTGAAAATTGCCGTGGCGGTTCCCATCGCCCGGGCCCTGCGCCCGATTATCGGCCGTGCGGGTCCGACCGACGGCCAACAACCCGAAACCCGCAAATAGAAACTTGACACTAAAAACTTGAAACTTGAAACTTGAAACTCGAAACTCAGAACCCATAGTCCGTAATCCATAGTCCGCAACCCACAACCCGTAACCCAGCCGATCATGCCCATCATCGACATCGACACCCTTTGTTTTCGCTATCCGGACGGTACCCTCGGTCTCGACCGGATCAGCCTGGGAATCGAAAAAGGCACTCTGGTGGTTATCATCGGCCCCAATGGCTCGGGCAAGACGACTCTCCTGAAACACCTCAACGGTTTGCTGCGGCCTCAATCGGGCACCGTCAGGATCGACGGCGTGACTGTGGCGAGTGACCTGCGCCGGGCCCGCCGGTTGGTGGGGATGATCTTTCAGGACGCCGACAGCCAGATCGTCGGCGAGACCGTGGCCGCGGATGTGGCCTTCGGGCCGGAGAACCTGAGTCTGCCCGCGGCCGAAGTCGGTGCGCGGGTGGAGGCGGCCCTCGATACGGTGGGTTTGACGACTCTCGCCGATCAGACGCCGCAGGCCCTTTCCGGTGGTGAGAAGCGCCGGCTGTCGATCGCCGGGGTTCTGGCCATGCACCCGCAGATTGTCGCCTTCGATGAACCCTTTGCCGGCCTCGACTATCCGGGCACCCGGCAGGTGCTGCGCGAAATGCTGCGGCTGCAGCAGGCCGGGCACACCCTGGTGGTGGCCACCCATGACCTTGAAAAAATCATTTACCACGCCGACCGGCTGATCTTGATGAACGCTGGCCGCCTCGTCAAAGACGGGCCGCCAGCCGGCATCGTCGGAGAGGTCGAGTCCTTCGGCGTGCGGGCGCCGTGCGTGTCCCGGCTCGGCCTGGAGGCAGAGTCGTGGCTCAGCTGAACGCGTTCGGGTACCGGCCCGGAAGGTCCGTGCTTCACGGGCTGGATGTTCGCTTCAAATTTGGTGCCCTGTTCATGCTCATGCTGACGGCGATGAACTGTGAACCCCTGCCGCTGGCCGTGATGTCGCTGATCTCGGCCGTGGCGGCGCGACGCCTCGGCCTTTCGCTGCGGGGGATTCTCACCGAGCTGCGGTATTTCCTGCTGCTGCTTGGGCTGATTTTTACCGCGAGGGCCTTTACCACTCCCGGCACTCCGCTGCCGGATTTGCCGTGGCTGCCGGTCTCCCGGGAGGGGATGCAGGCCGGTGCCGTGACCGTCTGGCGGCTCTTCCTGGTCGTTTTTTTCGGGCTCCTGTTCGTGGCGACCACGCGCGCGGCGGCCATCAAAGCGGCCGTGGTGTGGTTCCTGCGGCCCTTTCCGGGGCTTCCCGCTCAACGGATCGGCACCATGTTGGGGCTTGTGCTGCGCTTCATTCCGTTGGTCTTCCTGCAGGCCGGTGCGACCCTGGATGCACAGCGTGCCCGCGGCGTCGAATCCCGCCGAAATCCGTTCTATCGTCTTACCTGTTTTGCGATTCCCTTCCTGCGGCGACTGTTTCTGTCGGCCGACCGGTTCACCGAAGCCATGGAAGCCAGGTGTTACACGGAGATACGCACCGACCCGGTGCTCCTGGCCCGTCCGCGGGACTGGTGGATCTTAAGCGGCGTTACCGGCGCGATCGGTCTGCTGTGGCTGATGTAACGGGTTTGTCATTTTGAATTTTGGTCATTGTGATTTGTTTGTTATTTGTAATTTGCGATTTGGATTTTTTCACCGAAACTTAAACGTTTCCTCTTCGATCAAACTGGCCGCTTTTCAGGCCAGCGGCTGGGCTGAACCCTGAACCCTTGTAATTGTTGTCACGAGATATTTGCGCCCTTTCGATGATCTGAATTTGACACACACGGGTTGTTAGTGTAAATCTGGGCCGTTTTCGTCGCCGTTCTTCCGAGTGCTCGCTTTGCGGCAGACACGGTGTGTAAAGCCAATTCGGGCAGGGGAGGGGTTCAGGTTTGAAAATTGTGATCGTCGGGGCCGGTGAGGTCGGATTTCACATTGCCAGTCATCTCGCCCATGAAAACAAGGACGTGGTGGTGGTCGACAAAAACGCCGATGCCCTGCGCCGGGTATCCGAAAACATCGATGTCCAGGTGATCCACGGATCCGGCAGCAGCCCGGTGGTGCTCATGGAAGCCGGTATCAAGTCGGCCGAAATTCTTTTAGCGGTGACAAACAAGGATGAGACCAATCTGGTGGCCTGCCTGATGGCCAGCATGCTCTCGTCCTCCACGAAAAAGCTGGCCCGCATTCGCAACGCGGATTATGACGACTATCACGAGCACTTCCAGCAACACGCTCCCCACATCGACACCGTTATCAATCCCGAGATCGAGGTGGTCAAGACCATCGACCGCCTGATGCAGGTGCCCGGTGCGGTGGACGTCGGCGAGTTCGCCGACGGGCGCATCAAGTTCATCGGTGTTTACCTTGAAAAGACGGCCCGCTTGGCAGGGGTCCAGCTTTCCGACCTGCCGTCGATGCTCGGCGATGAACGACCGTTGATTGCAGCCGTGGTGCGCGAGGACGAACTCATCATTCCCCACGGCAATGACCGGCTGATGGCCGGCGACCTGGTCTATTTCATCAGCGAGGAAGACAAGCTCTACGCTGCCCTTTCGGTATTCGACAAACACGCCCAACCGCTTAACCGGGTGCTCATCATCGGCGGCGGCCGCATCGGGTTTCGATTGGCTGCCTTGCTCGATCAGCGCTCGATTCAGAGCAAGATCATCGAAAGAAACCCCGAACGCTGCAGCCTGCTGGCCCAAAAACTCAACAAGGTGGTGGTGCTCTGTGGCGACGGGTCCGACCAGAGCCTGCTGGCCGAGGAGAATATCCAGGACATCGATGTGGTGATCACGCTTACCGACGACGAGGAGACCAATATCCTGGCCTCCCTTCTGGCGCGCCGCATGGGTGCCCGCAAGACGATCACCAAGATCAGCAAGTTCAGCTATCTGTCCCTGATGACCACCATCGGCATCGAGCAGGTGGTCAGTCCGCGGCTGTCGGCCATCAACTCCATTCTGCAACACATACGGCGCGGAAAAGTCATTTCGGCCATATCGATCAAGGGCGAGCAGGCCGAGGTCATGGAAGCTGTGGCCATGGAAACCTCCGACATCGTCTCTAAACCCCTCAAACGCATCTCCTTTCCAAAAGGGGCGATTGTGGCCGGCATCATTCGCCAGGAGAAAATCATCATCCCCTCCGGAGAGAGCGTTATCGAACCCGGCGACCGGATCATCATCTTCGCCACCCGGAAGGCGATCCCCGGTATCGAGAAGATTATGGCGGTCAAGCTGGAGTTCTTCTAAAAATGCGCTGGCGCTACATCCTCAACATTGTCGGCATCCTGAATCTTTTCTTCGGCCTGACGATGGTCTTCCCGCTGCTCTGCGGCCTGTTCTACAAGGATACAAGCGTCATCCCGCTGCTGGAATCGATGGTTTTTACGGTCGGTGGCGGCGCATTGCTCCACCTGTTTTTCAGAGGAGCCAAGGCGGAGGTGATCACCCAGCGTGAGGGCATGGCCATTGTGGCCATTGCCTGGACGGTCATCGGGTTGACCGGCGCGCTGCCGTTCTACCTGGGGATCGAAAACTGCAGTTTCGTGGACGCCTTTTTCGAGTCGGTCAGCGGGGCGACCACCACCGGTGCCTCGATTTTGACCGATATCGAATCGGTTTCCAAGGGGCTGCTCTTCTGGCGTAGCTTTATCCAGTGGCTGGGCGGCATGGGCATCATCGTGCTCTCGGTCGCGATCCTGCCGTTTCTGGGCGTCGGCGGCATGCAGCTCTACAAGGCCGAGGTTCCCAGCCCCGTGCCGGACAAGCTCAAACCACGTATCCGCGACACTTCCATGATCCTCTGGAAGGTTTACGCTCTTATTTCCCTGGCGCAGGTCGTGCTGCTGCTGCTGGGCGGTATGAGTCTTTACGATGCGCTCTGCCACGCCTTTACCACCATGCCCACCGGCGGATTCTCCACCCGCAATGCTTCGGTTGCCCACTACAACAGCGTTTACCTTGACACGGTCATCATCGTCTTCATGATTCTGGCCGGCATCAACTTTTCCCTGCACTACCAGGTGATGCGCGGTCGTCCGTTGGCCTTCTGGCGCGATTCCGAGTGCCGCTTTTTCCTGGGAGCCGTGCTGGTGCTGGTGCTGCTGGTCAGCTTCGATGTCTACGGCGCCGTCTATCGCTCCGTCGGCCAGGCGCTGCGCTACGGCTCGTTCCAGGTGGTCTCGATCGTGACGACCACCGGTTTTGCCACGGCCGATTACGAAAAGTGGCCGGCCATGTCACAGTTGATCCTGCTGCTCTGCATGTTTCTCGGTGCATCGGCCGGTTCCACCGGCGGCGGCATGAAGTGCCTGCGGGTGATGCTCTGCTTCAAATTCTGCTACAAGGAATTGTTTTTACTGATTCATCCCCGGGCGGTCACGCACGTCAAGATCGCCGGCAAAGCGGTGCCCGATGACATCATGCGGAGTGTTCTCGGATTCATGTCGCTCTACATGGGGCTCTTCGCTCTCAACTCGGTCATTCTGGCCGGTCTGGGGGTTGATTTCATGACTGCCGTCGGCGCGGTGGCTGCCACCATCGGCAACATCGGACCCGGTTTCGGAATGGTGGGGCCGGTGGACAACTACGCCCTGATTCCGGAAATTGGCAAGTGGCTGCTGATCTGGTGCATGCTGCTGGGCCGACTGGAAGTCTTCACGGTGATTATTCTTTTGGTGCCGGAGTTCTGGCGAAAATAGTTTCAGGAATGAAATCACACCATAGGGGCCCCGTGCCGCTCTAAAATTTACAGGATGGCAAATACAGCAGGAACCCCATAAAAACGAACCGGTTCATCCGGGCTATTGATTTGGGGCCAATTTAGGGTTGACAACCGGTAAATAAGTCGGTAGTTAATTCCACTTTCAACGCGGGGCCGTTAACTCAGTCGGTAGAGTATCTGCCTTTTAAGCAGAGAGTCGTTGGTTCGAATCCAACACGGCCCACCAAGTGATTTTTTCCAATTGCGTCCCCATCGTCTAGTCTGGTCCAGGACATCCCGCACTTTCCTGCGGGACAACATCGGTTCCGGTGTTGACGGAGGGGACGACATAGAACCAGAAAGTGTTTTACGTCCCCATCGTCTAGTCTGGTCCAGGACATCCCGCACTTTCCTGCGGGACAACATCGGTTCCGGTGTTGACGGAGGGGACGACATAGAACCAGAAAGTGTTTTACGTCCCCATCGTCTAGTCTGGT
>Ga0272441_10003474_pt1 | contig 29926 bp, 31 predicted proteins | sample SSMProp6N_FD_193582 | JGI IMG/M metagenome (GOLD analysis project Ga0272441, IMG submission 193582) | Marine sediment archaeal communities from Little Sippewissett salt marsh, Falmouth, MA, United States - SSM-Prop-6N | ecosystem: Environmental > Aquatic > Marine > Wetlands > Sediment ... | reverse complement strand
CGTAACTTTACCCTCAAAGGTTATCGTGTAGTGGTCTCCATTGTTGAAGACCTCTACGCGAATTTTTTTGGTAGGCATAACACAGCACCAGTTGAACTTTTTCTTCACTATTTACAACTTCACACGTTATAGAGGTTGTGGTAAAGACACCTTAAGAAAAAGGTCTGAAAACGGTTTAAAGAGCAAAAAAAGCTGTTTTTGCAAATATTTAGGTTCACAGTCTTCACTAAATACCGCATTTGTGAAAACATAAAAGAGGAAGCAATAAAGACAGATTTCCAGTAGAAGCCTAGGGGTCCAGGCTATACACATAAAATGCCCTAATTACTCCTCTTTCCAAATTTTAGCACCAAAAACTAAGAATAAATCATTTGATTTCACAATGTTTCACATCCGAGTTAACAACTGGACCAGTAATAAATAGGGGAGACTCTTCGTCGCATAATTACCAGAATAATATAAAGAAGAGCCTCTTGGAGGCACCGACCCCTCAATTTCCATTGGATACATAAAGTTCTGCCAGAGTTCTTTTTGAGCCTCAATAGCAAAAAATTGTAGATTTAACTCTATTTTTTTTGATGAAAGTAATTAAATACTGAAACTCGCAGTAACTCCAACGGGATTCTTTTCGATAATAATAATGTCCACAAAAATGGATTCTTTTCTACAAAGAAAGATAAAATGGAATTCTTTTTCCACACGAAATAAAGGGGTGAGGGGGCACATCCACAGGCTTCAACGATGATAAACAACCTCAAACCGATTTTACTGGAAAATTTTGTTTCCCTTTAGCTTTTTGTGCAAATTGTCTAGTTTTTTTTATGAGAGTTTTTATCTATTGGAAATGCAATCGAGGCAATAACCCCACCTCTTTTAGAGGAGAATACAACACTGAACAAAATTAGCACTCTTGAGGATGTTTTCAATCGTTTTCTTAGTAGTAATCACATTTTCGAAAACCGTGAGGTGATGCGACATGATTACATTCCAAAAAAACTACCCCACCGCGATGAACAGATCAACTGCTTAGGGGGGATAGTAGCGCCCGTTTTGAGGGGATCTCCTTGTTCAAATGCTTTTATTTATGGAAAAACTGGAACAGGAAAAACTGCAGTCACCAAATATGTGCTAAGCATGCTTGCATCCAAATCACGGGAACTAGGGGCATCTATTGGAATATCTTACGTAAACTGCCGTTTGGCTGGCACTGAATATCGTGTTCTTTCAAGCTTATGTGAAGCATTGGATGTGAGGGTTCCTTTCACGGGTTTGGCTGTCGGAGAAGTCTTTGACAGATTCAAACAAGGATTAGATGCTCAAAAGAAAATTTTTATTGTTGTCCTTGATGAAATCGATGCCTTGATAAAAGCCCGCGGCGACACGCTACTATATGAGTTAACTAGAGTGAATGAGACTCTTTGTCACGGAAGAACCTCAATAATAGGAATCTCAAACGACCTCAGATTCAAGGAATTTTTGGACCCACGCGTTCTCAGCTCCTTAAGTGAAGAAGAAATCGTTTTCCGGCCATATGATGCAGCTGAACTCCAAGAAATCCTCTGGAAACGTGCCCAAGTGGCCTTTTCCGAAAATGCTCTCCAGGATAGTGCTGTGGCCTTGTGTGCTGCATTGGCTGCTGCAGAGCATGGTGATGCTAGGCGGGCTTTGGACCTTCTTCGTGTTGCAGGCGAGTTAGCAGAGCGAGAAGGTGCAGATTGTGTCAGCGAAGAACATGTAAGGCAGGCAGAGAAACGCGTAGAGCATGACAGGATTGTGGAGGTCTTGGAGAATCTTCCTGTCCACTCCAAGCTGGTGTTGTGTAGTGTTTACTTGTTGGGCAAAACCAAAGTTAGCTACAGCATCACAGGCGATATTTACGGAATATATTGCGAACTGTGTGAGCAGTCAGGGCTCTCGCCGCTGACTCAGAGGCGGGTAAGTGGGTTAATCAGCGAGTTAGATATGGTGGGACTATTGAATGCCCGGGTCGTAAGCATGGGACGATACGGACGCACCAAAAAGATTCGCTTGGGAATAGGCCGCAGCCTCGTCAGGACAGTTTTCAATAACAGTGACAGACTTCGAGACCTAGTGGGTTATGTTCCTACCTGCTTAACAGGACCTTAACACACACTAAACCTTGTTTTGTTGGAACGGATTTACCACGCTTCTGTGAAATCTAGTGTTGAAATCTTTGATGTCTGAAGGTTCACTATAGGTATGATTCCTGGCGTGGGAACAAGCCCCATCTTCTGTTGAAAGTCAGTCTGCTTTTGCCACGCCCCAGAGTTTACTATGAGCGTTCCTCTGTATTGGTTGCATTTGAGCACATGGACGTGGCCAGCGTGAAAAATGTCAGGGATTTTTTCGATAACCATAAAGTCCCGTTTTTCCGGAGCGATAGGGGTTCTTTCTCCGTAGATTGGAGCAAGGTGCCTATTCTGTAGCAAGAGTCTCATGGATTTCTCAGGGGTGTCGAAACTGACGTTGGGGGCAACCGCTGCGATATCATCTAGGCTTCGTCCGTGAAATAGAAGTAAATCTACTCCATGGAGACTAACTGTGGAGGGGCTTCCTAGGGAATGTATCTTTCGTGCTTCACATAACGGTTCTGCGTAGTCCTTAAGCAGGGCAGGCTGGGGCAACGCCTTTCTGGTTGCGTCATGGTTGCCCGGTATAACAATTACTTCTATGTAGTCAGGAACCTGCGCGATGAGCTTTGCGGCTTCCTGATACTGTTCGAAAATGTCCGTTATCGCCAGCTCTTCTATCTGGTCTGGGTAGATTCCCACACCATCTACAATGTCACCCGCTATGACCAAATATTTGATGTGCCCCGCAAACTCCCTTATCTTTTCATTTCCCCGATTTCCTTTAAGCCATTCTAGAAATCGGCTGAATTCTTTGTCCATGAATTTTTTGCTTCCCACATGAATATCTGAAGTAAGGGCTGCGTAGACTGGCTCTGACGCTCTGTGGGGGGTCTTCTGGGGTACCTCTGGAAGGATAAAATCTTTTGCGACAAGCAGGTCACTTTTTCCTTTTACAACACTTATGCAAACTACTTGGTCCAGAAGTAGGGAACGGGCTTTTTCTATAATCTCCCGGCTCAAGTTTGAGGATATGAATACGGTGGCGCTTGTTTCCAAATCTTCAATTTTCACGAAGAGCTTTCCTTTGGATTCAACTTTTTCCGTAACCATGCCTATGACGTTAAGCTTCGATTTTTGCGGCGCTTTCAATGCAACTGATATGGGTACCGCATTTTTGGCATCTATTCTTTTTTGAAGTATTTTCTTCAGCCTTTCAAACCGATCCTGGAAATATCCCAAATATTCTGTGATGGTTCCTGTTGTGCAGATTTTTTTTGTTGGGTCTGTAATCACTTTTACTTGGTTTTCAACATCTTTGGCGTAAGGTCTGAAGGTTTTCCTTGATTCAGTAGTGGATGGAGACGAAACAGAAGAAGGCAGCTTTTCTTCAGCGCAAGGTCCTTTTTTCATAGCCTCCAGAAAGACTCGGTCAATAAAGAGGGGTTTTTGAGGTAAATCTCCGATTTTCTTAACAGCTTCTTCCATTAAAAAGAGAGGATCTTCTGTTTCGGCTACATGGTTCAAGAAATCGAAGGCCTCCTTGTCTAACTGATATCCTGACGCTAATGTGAAGGAAACAGCTTTCTGCAGACTTGTGCCTTCACCCACTCCCTTAGCCTCCCTTTGTGTCCTCTCTGTTGAAGGGGTAATATGTTCTCAGTATCCTATTAATTCTGTTCTCTCCTTCAACAAAAAATGGCTTTTCCATCTAACTGAAAAGTCTATATCTGTTAGAATTTTTTTGCTTAACTCTTAATAACACGTTTTGCTTTAAAGTAATTCAATATTTCCTTGAGGATTCAGAGATGGATCTCCGCAAAATTCAAAGAACAAGCGGTGGAACCTTTTTTGTTTGTCTCCCCAAAGATTGGGCTGAACGAAACGGGCTTGATCGGGGGACTGTTGTTTCTGTAAACAAAACCGCTGACGGAACCCTTGTCGTTAATCCAAAATATAATGTGGAACATGCCCCTCAGGTAGCAATGATTACGCCTTCTTCTTTGCTTGATCGTGTAATCATTGAGAAGTACCTCCTTGGTTATGACATAATTACTGTTAAAGCTAAAGATAGAATAAGTCCAGTAGATCGTGATCGGGTGAAAGAAGCATCAAGTCATTTAGTTGGATTGGAGATCGTTGAAGAAAACCACTCCAAAATCGTTATGCAATCTCTTTTAGAGCCCTCAACTTTTCCACCCCAAAAAATTCTTCGAAGAGAATACTCCATTGTTTCAGGAATACATCGGGATGCAATGACTGCTCTTATGGAAGGTGATTTGCAGCTAGCAAAAAATGTTGTTGCACGCGACAATGAAGTTAATCGCCTGTATTTCCTTCTGGTACGTGTTCTTCGGACTGTGATACAGAATCCTGGGCTCAGTGAAAAACTCGGTATTCTACCCATCGACTGTTTGGATTATCGTTTAGCAGCAAGTTTCGTTGAATCTATCGGTGATCACTCTGCTTCTATTGGCGAGACTGTAATAAAGTTGGATGGCGCAAAACTTGCGGATGATATTTCAAAGCTTCTTTCACAGTTACACAATATTGCCTATGCCTCTCATGAAAACGCTATCAGTGCCGTGTTTTCTCGTAACGTGTCTGTGGCGGAGTCGGTGCGGTCTGAGAAAGAGAGGGTTGATTCATTGTTTCATGAGATTGAAACAACTGTTCGCAATATTCCCCCTGAGATAGGACGTTATCTTCTTGCTGTTGCTTCCTCGATACGTCTGATTTATGATAACAGTTTGGATATAGCTGACCTTGTCATGCCAAAACTTCCGTAACATGTTTAAATCCTGATGAAACTCTAGACCTTTAGGGTATGCTGTGTGGCAGAATGGACGAAAATAAACTTATTGAACGAATAAAGCAGCTGAAAAAAGAAAAAAATGCTGTAATTCTGGCGCATGTCTACCAGAGACCAGAAATCTATGAAGTAGCGGATTTCATCGGAGACTCCTATGGATTGAGCAAAAAAGCGACAGAAACAAATGCGGATATCATAGTTTTTTGTGGCGTCGATTTTATGGCTGAATCTGCGTACATTTTGAATCCAGAGAAAACAGTTTTGATTCCAACCACGCAGGCACAGTGTCCAATGGCTGCCATGGTTGATGTTGACGGTTTACGAAAACTGAAAAGTGAGTATCCTAATGCTGCTGTTGTGAGTTATGTTAACACAACTGCTGATGTGAAGGCTGAATCGAATATTTGCTGCACTAGCGCAAATGCTGTGAAAGTGGTTAACTCTTTAGAGGAAGACACCGTAATTTTTGTGCCAGATTTAAATTTGGCACATTATGTAATGAAAAACACAGACAAAAAGGTCATCCCCTGGAGTGGATGGTGCTATGTTCACAGAAAATTTTCTCCAGAAGGACTTAAACAGGCAAAAGCCCTTCATGTGGACGCGAAAGTTTTGGTTCATCCCGAATGCATCCCTGAAGTTGTGGATTTAGCTGACGAAGTTTTTAGCACAACTGGCATGATTAACTACGTGAAACAGAGCCCCGATAAAACCTTCATCATAGCCACTGAGGTAGGTGTGGTAGAGCGGCTGAAGCAAATGTTTCCAGAGAAAGTGTTTTTTCAAGCACCGCCTGGAGGAACATGCCTTCAGATGAAGAAAACTACGTTAGAGCTAGTTCTGGAGGCTCTAGAGAAGGAGCAGTTTGAAGTCACGATTCCAGAAAATATAAGGGTCAGGGCTAAAAAGGCTCTAGACAGAATGTTAAATGTGGCTTGACGCCTTGGACAGGCAAAAACTTGTTGAATTGGCTTACCAGAAAGGCAAGGAACTCACTTTAGCAAATGAGAATTATCTCTGTTGGTTAGAAGCCTTTTTTGAAAAAGAATACCGCGACGATGTTGGAGCCGGAGACATAACTAGCACAGCACTTCTAGCCGAAAACAAACCCAGAAAAGCATTCTTGAAAGCCAAACAGGCAGGCGTAATCGCGGGGATCGAAGAGGTAAGCTGGCTTCTTCGGAGACACAGTCTCGAAGTTAAGGTTTGCATCAAAGACGGCAAACAAATCTTGGCTGGAGAAACTGTTCTGGAGATTCAAGGCACCCAAAAAGACATTTTGGCAACCGAACGAATCACCTTAAACGTGCTTCAGAGAATGTCGGGAATAGCCACAGAAACTAAACATTTAGCTGAACTGCTGAAAGATTCTGGCACCAGAATAGCGGCAACCAGAAAAGCACTTCTACGGTATCTTGACAAGAAGGCAGTCTTCTTGGGTGGAGGTTTAACTCACCGTTTTGGGCTCTGGGACGCCATCCTCATCAAAGATAATCATCTTGAAACCCTGAAAAGCGAGGGAACAAATGATTACATCAAAACTGCAATAACCAGAGCTTCAGCCTTTGCGGATGAAGTTGGTTTCATAGAAATTGAGGTAACCTCCGACGAAGAGGCTATCCGGGCAGCGAAGAAATTCAAAGCTCTACACCTGAAAGTTCCCTGTGTTGTGATGCTTGATAACATGGCACCTAAGGCAATAGCGGAGATCATTGAGACTCTTCGTGAGAATAACCTTTACGATTCTGTTCTTTTAGAGGCATCAGGCAAGATAACGCCTGAAAACATACAATACTACGCCAAAACTGGAATCGACGTTGTATCCTTGGGGTATCTAACTCATTCCGCCAAGGTCTTAGACATGAGCTTGGAGATGACCCTTTGAAGACGGATTTCCTAGTTGTAGGAAGCGGCATAGCTGGACTAAATTTTGCCCTAAAAGCCGCCAAGTACGGAACAGTAACGATTGTAACAAAAAAGGAAATCATGGAATCAAACACTAACCTTGCTCAGGGCGGAATCGCTGCAGTAACCCGAAAAGATGATTCTGTTCAGTTGCACATAGAAGATACATTGAATGTTGGTTCTGGTTTATCCAAAAAACGAATGGTCAAGATACTTGCTGAACAAGGTCCAGAAGCTATCCGTAACCTCCTTTCTTTTGGAGTAGCCTTCGACAAAGCAAAAAATGGGCTACATTTAACTACAGAAGGCGGACACAGCATGGCTCGAGTGCTGCATTCTGGCGATTCAACAGGAAAAGAAATAGAGCACGCTATGACTGAGAGTGTTCGCGAAAACCCGGATATTGAAGTTTTCGAGGACTGCTTCGCCATCAACCTTATCCTAGTAAACAAGGGAAGCATTGGCGCAAAGATACTGGATATAAAGAAGAGAAAAGTGCGGGATGTCTTTGCTCGGGCAACCATCTTAGCTACAGGGGGCATAGGCTACATTTACCAGAATACGACGAACCCAGAAATTGCTACAGGCGACGGAATAGCCATAGCTCTCAGGGCAGGAGCTAGAATTGAGGACATGGAGTTTGTGCAGTTTCATCCCACCACATTGAACAAGGCTGGTGCCCCCCACTTTCTAATTTCAGAGGCTCTTCGTGGCGAAGGCGCAATTCTTGTGAACGATATGGGAACAAGATTCATGCTTGAATACGATAAGATGGGAGAGCTTGCTCCAAGGGACATTATCGCCCGAACCATCTTTAATGAACTAAAACATGGCTCTGTTTATTTGGATATTAGGCATAAAGGCAGAAGCTTCATTTTGGAGCGTTTTCCGATGATTCACCAAGAGTGCCTTAAATATGACTTAGACATTACCAAAGAACTGATTCCAGTTTCTCCTGCTGCCCACTATATATGTGGAGGAATCAAAACAAACGAATACGGAGAAACCTCCATCCCTAATCTTCTAGCCTTTGGCGAATGCGCCTGCACTGGAGTACACGGTGCAAACAGGCTGGCAAGCAACTCTCTGCTTGAATCTGTGGTTTTTTCGTCTTTAGGTGCACAAAAAGCTGAACAGTATCTGAAGAACAAACTTGGAGCCCTGCAACAGCAGAAAGAAACTGTGTTTTTTGATATAGAGCCTCAGGAACTGAATTATCTCAAAACAGAACTAAGAAAAGCGTTGTGGGATTATGTTGGGATAATCCGCAACGAAAAACAGATGGGTTTGATGCTTAACAAGCTGGAACGGCTAAAGGAAAGATTGGCTGTTATTGGCAGAAACGGAGTAAACACACGGTTTCTTGAACTCAAGAACATGGTAACCGTAGCCTATCTAGTGACAAAAGCTGCTCACACCAGAACAGAAAGCAGAGGAACCCACTACCGCCAAGACTACCCCGCCACAGATAACAAAAACTGGCTAAAGCACATCTGTTTTGAACAAACAAACGACGCGCTTCACACACACTTCTGCTAACCCTTCTCCTTCTCAATTTTCTGGGTGAAAGCGCTTTTAAGCTACAACAAACTCTACCCTTCTTTTGGTTGCCGGGGTGACAGAGCGGTAATGTGCCGGTCTCGAAAACCGGTGGTGCCATGCGCCACAAGGGTTCAAATCCCTTCCCCGGCGCCACTTCATTTAAACTTATAGCCGTGTTTTTTTCTTTGGTTTCCGTTTAAGTTCGGTTCCGCAGACTTCACAGGTTTCATCTTTGTAGTCTGATGGGTATTTACGATAGCACCCAGGACAGTATAGAGTCCATTTGATGCGCAACTTTATTCCGAAAGTCATTAGTGAAGTGAATTCTATGCCGATTTTGTTAGCTACATTCTGTATCGAGTAGTCATCGGTGACAATCAGTGGAGCTAATCCGTTGCCTTTCAGCTCCAAAGCAAGAGCCAGCACCTGTAAATCTGCCTCAGAGAGATAACGTATGTCGCCAACCTTTCTGGAAGCCTCCTTAACTTCGCTAAGAGCGAAGCTTTTAGGATTTTTGATGTTCAACTTGCCGCTTTCTACCGCGGCATTGAATCGCACCACGTTCATGGAGTCTGCAACGAGTTCATTCTTAACCTCTGGAACAGTGTATTGTTCTTCTAGGACTGTGAGGGGGTCAAATCCGCCAATAAAGGCTGAAGTATCGAGGACAATAACTTTCATGTGATTGACTCCCGCCCGCTTTTGGTTGCACCCTAAACATGAAGGTGTGAAACTGGCTATTTTATTTTACTTGCTGCTTCTGTTATCTAGGGGCTTGTTTTAGGCGATAGATTATTAACAGACAAATGCGTGAAATTCTTCTAACAGGAGAACAGATGACATGAGCAAACCTTCAGATGTAGGCGCCCTACGAGTCGGCAGCTACATTATTATTGACGATGAACCCTGCAAAATTGTAAGCTACACTAAATCGAAACCAGGAAAACATGGTGCTGCAAAAGCACGCATCGTTGCCATAAGCGTCTTTAGTGAAGCAAAAAAAACCATTGTGAAGCCTGTAAGCGCACAAGTTGACGTTCCCCTTATCGACAAAAAAGTTGGTCAAGTTATTGCCTTGTTGCCCTCTGCTGTTCAGTTGATGGACCTAGAAACTTACGAAATGAGTGAAGCACCTTATCCAGAAGATGAAGAACTGAAAAGCAAACTGGAATCAGGCGTTGAAGTCGAGTTTTGGACTATTCTGGGCAGAACAAGAATAACCCGAACAAAATAATCCCCTCTTTGTGTGGCTACCTTTTTAAAACGCTAGCCGCAAAGCTTTACTCGTTATAGTTAATACTGTGGCGAGTAAACTTTGAAGTGCGTAAAACACATTCAACTCAAAAAGGGCTTAACTGTAGGCGCCCTCGTTTCTGAAATGAACCAATGCGGAGTTCTTGGCGCCGGAAACATTGGCAAAGCAGCCGAAATCGTGAAGGAGATGTTCAGCGACGAGGACTACACCGTATTCTTGACTCTTGCAGGTCCTCTAATTCCTGGGGGAATGAGGCAAATCGTCAGAGACCTCATAGACCAAGGATACGTGCATGTAATTGTGACAACTGGGGCAAACATGGTACATGATATGGTGGAATCTCTTGGTCACCGTCACTGGATAGGCACCTTTCTTGCCGAAGACGAAGAGTTAAAGGACCAAGATATTGGGCGAATAGGGGACATCTACATTGGACAGGATGCCTTCAAGGGCTTAGAAGATTGGATGTACAAAACTTTGGAAAGCATACCTGAAGAGAAGAGAGAATGCATATCAACCACTGAGCTTCTTTACGAAATTGGCAAAAGAATCTCTGATTCCCAGTCTATCCTTGCTACTGCAGCCAAAAAGGGCGTTTCAATCGTAAGCCCAGGCTTCGTAGATTCCATAGCTGGTTTTCATCTGTGGATGTTTGGGCAAGACAAGAAATTCAGATTAAACCCTCTCCTTGACACTCATAAGCTTGTGGACATCGTTTACGAAGCCAAAAAATCAGGAATAATAATCTTGGGTGGCGGCTGGCCCAAACACTATGCCCTATTTGCCAACACCTTCAGAGAGGGTGTTGACAGTGCCATCCAGATTACTATGGATCGTCCAGAACCTGGCGGATTAAGTGGGGCTACTTTGAAGGAGGCAATCAGTTGGGGAAAGGTGAAGCCTGAAGGAAAAGAAGTAACCGTCATCTGCGACGCAACAATAGCCTTTCCCTTGATTATTGCTTCCGCCTTGGAAGGCATCAAAAAAACTCATTAGAGTAGTCAAAGAAAGCTTTAGTTGAAGCCGATGATGTGAGAAGAGCCGTTAGATTTGTGACGAAACGAGCAGTGCTGAGGCTTCAGACAAACTTCTAGCTCTTTCTTGGGAACCGTACCTCGAGTACGCCTCCGGTAAAGGCGATTTTCATCTTTTCTGGATCAAATGATACCTGTATTCTGTCTTGGCAGCGTAACGCTGAAAACTCGCCCTGCCTATGACCGATACCCAAATCGACGAACCGCACTTTCTTCTTCATTTTGGCTGTAATCTGAATCAGAGTTTCGTCTACTGCCTCGACCTGTATTGTTTCAGGTTCGATGTTTGGCATGTCCGCTGTGATAACAACCTCTCTGGATGTTACGAAAACGTTGGAGAGGGCTTGAAGACAACAGGTTTCTGTGTTCCAGCTGGGACCTTCAAGGAATGCAGATTCCAATATTTCGTCTTCTACAGCATTAAACTCTTCCATGTATTCGCTTATTATATCAAAGATTGAAAGTTTTCTTTGTTTTTCAGACATCCCCGTTTTCCCCTAAACGTATAACGGGAGGTCATATTCCTGAGATTTCTTCATGCGGCTCATTTCTTCCTGAGTTCGCTTCATTATATCTCTGGCCTTCAGTCTGATTTCTTCGCCCTTCTCAAGAAGTTTGGAAACATCAACCTGAACATCAGAAATCTTTGATAGTTCATTCAATGCCATAGCCGCCGCCTGCGGGTCAGGATAGTTATAGAATGATTGGGCTAAGATTGCTATGGATGGAATATTGTTGTTGATGCTGTAGCGCATGCTGAGGGCTTGAGGACCAACCATGTAGCCCTCATTCATTATTTTCACCCTACTTTTGGTTAATGTGTCAAGAAGTTCTTGGTTGGAGGCTGCGCCAAAAACTTTAGGCTCTGTGATTGCTTGCCTATTTTCTACGGGGATGCCTCCCATTGACACGATTCTTTTGACTTTCTTGGCTTGTCCCCAATCCACAATTTCTCGCATCACCGTATATACTGAAGGCGCTGGAACCGCTAACTCCGAGATTACTGCAATCAAATTTTTGTTTCCATAGAATCTGAGAGGTGCACGGGGTAGCCCCTGATGCAAAACCATGACAGGGGGAAGGAGGTCTGAATCCATGTACGCTATCTCTTCTAGGTTGAGTTCAGTTATTATGTAGGATGTTGCTATGAGGCCTACGAGACCCACATCAGGGAGCCCAATAATCATTGTAGTCTCAGAAGGTATGGTCTGTTTTTCCACAATTTTTACTGCTTCTGACAATAACATTCCCTATGTTAGATACCTTTCAAGATGAGTTTAAGCCTTTTTATAAACCTCGAATTAAGAAACCGCAATAAGAACCTGTTGTATACTAAAAAAACTGTAAAAACAGAAACCACTAACAAAGCTATTAGTACAATGCCAAAAATTTCACGCACATCACAAATTTGATTCTCCCAGTTCACACAAACATCAATAAACTATACATCGGGCTATTGAGACCTGTTTTGTTACAAAACCCTAACAAAATCTCCATTCTCTGATTCAATTTGGCATAAAACCATCATTAACGTGGGGAAAAACGGTGTGCCGTAAGCTAAATACCTATAAAAGGCGAATCTACTCTTAAGTGGGAGAAATCATGGTTCTAGACCGTCTCGGCTCCTCGCTAAACGATGCCCTCAAGAAGGTTTTCCGAGCGCCAGTTATGGACGAAAAAACCGTAAAAGAGCTTTGCCGCAACATCCAACGGGCGCTACTCCAAGCCGACGTCAACGTCAAACTGGTTCTAGAAGTTTCAAAAAGAATAGAAGAACGGGCACTGAAAGAGAAAGTTCCGCCCGGAGTATCCAGAAGAGAACATGTAGTAAAAGTGGTTTACGAAGAGCTAACACGTTTTCTAGGCGAAAAACCTGCCACACTAAAAATAGAACCTGGAAAAAGAAAAATCATCATGCTTGTCGGAATTCAGGGGTCAGGAAAAACCACTGCCTCAGGAAAACTGGCAAAATACTTCCAAAAAAGAGGCCTAAAAACTGCCCTGGTCTGCACCGATACTTACAGACCCGGAGCCTACGACCAATTGAAACAACTGGCAAGCAGAATAAACATTCCCGTATACGGGGAACCAAAAGAAAAGAAATCCGAAAAAATTGCCATGAGGGGCTTGAACCAATTCAAAGACTATGAGCTTGTCATCGTTGACACCGCTGGTCGCCACAAAGAAGAAAAAGGCTTAATTGATGAAATGAAGCGCCTAGAAAAAATAATCAAACCAGACGAAGCAATTCTGGTCATCGACGGAACCATCGGTCAGCAGGCAGCTGTTCAGGCAAGAGCACTCCACGAAGCCACACCTATCGGCTCAATTCTCGTGTCAAAGCTTGACGGCTCCGCTAGGGGAGGCGGCGCCCTTTCCGCTGTGGCTGCCATCGGAGCACCCATAAAATTCATCAGTTCAGGAGAAAAACTCGAAGATATTGAACCCTTTATTCCCTCCAGATTCGTAGGCAGACTACTGGGAATGGGAGACCTTCAGAGCCTCGTTGACAAAGTTCGCGACGCAGAAGTCAAAGTGCCTGAGAAAAAAGCTCGCGCCTTTCTGAGCGGAAAATTCACCCTTACAGACATGTATGAACAGTTTGAGTCTATGAAGAAAATGGGACCTTTGAGGGGGCTCCTGAAAATGATTCCGGGGATGAGCTACAACATCCCTGATGAGCAGATGAACATGGCTGAAGACGCCCTCAAAAAATGGCGCGTAATCATCCAGTCTATGACACCGAAAGAACGGGAAAAACCCAAAATTCTTTCATCATCCCGTGTCCGTAGAGTCGCCCGAGGGTCAGGCACAACAGAAAAAGAAGTAAAAGAACTGCTAAAACAGTACAACAACATGAAAAAAATGATGAAAAGCTTTAGAAGAAAGAAGCTTCCCTTTTTCGGAAAAGCTCTTCCAGGAACTTGAAATAACAATCTGAAAGCTGAATAGATAATTTACTACAAAATAAACCGAGGAGAATTTAATGGAAATACTTGAAAAAGCGCATGAAATGCTTGAAGCGCATCCTCTCTGCGACCACTGTTTAGGACGACAGTTCGCTCTCCTCGGCTATGGACTGGATGACCAGCAACGGGGAAAAACCCTCAAGCTTCTTTTAACAATGAAGAATCACCAGCTGGCACTTTCTGATAAAAAATTAGGCTTCTCAAATCTCCGACTCCTTGCAGCAAACGGCTCATTCGATATGGCTGCTGAAATCCTCAAGAACATGAGAAAAAGAGCCAGAAAAAAGAAAGAATGTTACCTGTGCCAAGGCCTATTCAAGAACGTGGATACGCTAGTAGAAAACGCTCTGAAACTCCTTGAAAACTACGAGTATACTACATTCCTCGTTGGAATAGAGTTGCCAACATCAGTTGAAGAAAGGGAAGACGAATTCAAAGCCCGCTTCGAGGTCGCCTACGGAGAGAGTATGCGAAACGAATTCAGCCGCGACATCGGAAAAAAAATCGTAACAGCAACAGAAAAGCCGGCTGAATACAAAAAACCAGATGTTGTTGTGCTAGTCAGGCCCTTCACTGGAGAAATAATTCTTCAATCTAACCCCCTATATGTCCGCGGAACATACAAGAAACTTGTTCGCGGCATTCCCCAATCCATGTGGCTATGCAGAAGCTGCGGAGGCAGAGGATGCCCAAAATGTGATAACACAGGAAAACAGTATTCCGAGTCTGTTGAGGAAATTATTGCAGGACCCATTCTGGAGAAAACTGTAGGAGAAAGCGTATCATTCCACGCTGCTGGACGAGAAGACGTGGACGCTCGAATGCTGGGAACAGGCAGACCCTTTGTTATGGAAATCAAGAAGCCACGAAGACGATTCCTAGACCTCAAGAACCTCACAGAACTTGTTAACAAGGAAGCCCAAGAAAAAGTAGAGATTTCACGTCTTCGTGCCGCCACCAAAGATGATGTTAGGCGATTAAAGAGGGGTGAGGGTGCTCAGAAGATGTACAAAGTATTCATCGATTTTGACCGCAATGTTTCTGACGAAGAGTTAGATGCTGTAGCAAAAATTTTGACCAAGGCTAGCATTCGGCAACAAACACCGTTACGTGTTTTGCATCGAAGAGCGGACCTAATTCGGGAAAAGTACATATATGAGGCACATCTTAAGAGGTTGGCGCCTAACCGCGCAGAGATGAAAATACGTTGCCAAGGAGGACTTTATATTAAAGAATTGGTAAGCGGGGATGAAGGGCGAACCATCCCTAGCGTAGCCTCTATCCTCAACATAGAATCTAAACCTCTCGAGTTAGACGTTTTGAAGGTTATCATGGAGGAAAAATAGTTGGGAAGAAAAGCGAAAGGTTTCCGGAGAAGAACCCGTTACCTCCTAAAGAGGAAACCCCGAGAACGGGGAAAGACGGGATTAAGTAAAGTATTGCGTGAATATGAACCTGAAGAAAAGGTTGTCATTAAACTAGACCCTAGTGTTCACAAGGGAATGCCTCATCGAAGGTTCCACGGCAGAATCGGCGTTATCGCTGACAAGCGAGGGGGAAGCTACATCGTTAATGTGACGCAAGGTAAAGCAACCAAGGAAATTATCGTTCGCCCAGAACACATTACCCCCCATAAGGAGGGCTAAAACCATGGGAAGAAAGGCTTTGAGCGAACGTATCGTCACCGTTCCACAAGTAAAAGAAGCTTTAGACGCTATAGGTGAAGAGCAACTGGACCAGTTCCAGAGAAGGTCCCTCGATTACGCGACAAAATTCACCAAAGTTGACCCTGACAAAGTCGATCTTATAATAAAGGAATTCGTGGAAACATTCGAAGTGGACGAAGAGGAAGCTGTGCAGATGGTAAATGCTATGCCTGAGAGCATCCAAGAAATAAGGGTGTTTTTGGCTGGCGGTCGCAAGATAATTGAAACCTCTAAACTAGAAAAAATTCTGTCTTTTTTGAACAAGTATAGAAAAAAGGAATAAGGACTTTTCTTATTATATAATCTGACTTAATTGTACCATTTCGGGGGTAGGGACGAGTGGAAAGGAGCGATAAGAGATACGAAGAGTATGCTTATGTTTTGGATTATCTTCCTCACGGAAGACCAGGAACACGACCAGGATACAGAGCTGGGGCACTGATTCAGGTAGTTGGCGAAGAATACTTCACTTTTCTTGAAGCAATCGCTAGAGACGGTGTTGTTCTCAAAACCGCTGACAGAGTGTACGTTGGAAAAGACTCTCGAAGAAAAATAACCTACATAATTGGACGAATAAACTATGAAGATTTAACATCCAATGCCAAGATGGAACTCTCTGGAACAGTAGAAAAAATAGTGATTAACAGAGAACCATGGTTCATCAATTTCTTCAACACGGCACAAGCAATAACACCCAGAATGCACGCCTTAGAATTGATTCCAGGAATCGGAAAGAAATACATGTGGCAAATCATTGACGAAAGAGACAGAAAACCTTTCCAGAGCCTCCAAGATTTACAGAACCGCGCCAACATGCCTAACCCCTCCAAGCTAATTACAAGAAGAATTTTGGAGGAACTAGCTGGCGAAAGCAAATATAGATTGTTTACGAGAGCGCCCTAGTGGAAAACGTTAATCTTCTTAAAAGGGTGAAGCAGCTTCTTCGCCTCTACGAGGTTTCCCCAAAGAAATGTTTAGGTCAAAATTTTGCAGTTAACTCGGGTATGCTACAGCGATTTGTGTACCACGCCTCCTTAACTGAAGATGATGTTGTGTTAGAGGTTGGACCCGGATTTGGTTTTCTGACACAATTTCTCTCTAGCAAATGCAAAAAAGTAATTGCAGTTGAGATTGACCCGCAGCTTGTAAGCTTTTTGAGGACACAACTTCACAGCCTAAAGAATATAGAATTGATAGAGGGTGACATCCTCAAGGTTTCCCTTCCTTCCTTCAATAAGGTTGTTTCTGCTCCTCCCTACTCCATTTCGTCTCCTCTTCTTTTTCGTCTTCTAGAACAGAAATTTGATTGCGCAGTTCTGATTCTCCAGAAGGAGTTTGCAGAAAGGTTGGGAGCTTCGGTGGGAACCAAAGATTACGGGAGGCTAACAGTTAATGTCTACTACCGGGCTGAAGTAGAGCTTCTAGATATTGTTCCCCGAACAATGTTTTATCCCCCACCCGATGTAGACTCAATGATGGTACTACTGAAGCCTAGAGCACACCCTTTCCCTGTGGATGACGAAGAAACCTTTTTTGGGCTTGTACGAACGCTTTTCACTCAACGAAACAGGAAAGTAAGAAACGGTTTGATTTCTTTCCTGCACCAGCAGCATGGATTAACTGGAAAAAAGGCAGTGGAATTGGCTGATTCCACAATCTATAGCGCGAAAAGGGTGAGGGAACTAGCTCCAGAAGATTTTGGAATTTTAGCGAATGAGCTTTTCCGTAAATTTTAGACAGTTCTTTATCCAAAAAATGTAACACTGTTTCCACCCTTTAACTCCTCCTAGCTTGCATTCACTGAACACAGAACCCCCTTAGCAAATGTCTTCTGTTCCTATTTTTTACAGATTGTTAAGCCAAATATAGAATAGTTTTTATAATATCTGTTCAACTATGAAGGCAGAGCAGGTGAGAAATAGACAATGAAGGCTCGTAACTATCGGGAAGTAAAGGGCCAAGCCTATACACGGAAAAAGTACATCCGAGGCTCTCCCTCATCAAAAATAGTGAAATTCACTATGGGCGATACATCAGGTAACTACAAGTATCAAGCCCGCCTGATCGCCGAGAGAGCAGTTCAAATTCGTCACAATGCTTTGGAGGCTGCACGCATAGCATCCAACAGGGTTCTTAATGAAAAACTGGGAAACAGTTACCATTTGAAGATTTTACCCTTCCCACATGTTGTGCTCCGAGAAAACAAAATGATTTTTGGAGCCCACGCGGATCGTCTTCAAGACGGAATGCGAAACTCTTTTGGCAAAGCCATAGGGCTCGCAGCTAGAGTTAAACCAGGACAATCGCTTATAATTGCTGACGTAAATGAAGATGGCCTTGAGGCTGCCGCAACGGCGCTGAAACGTGGAAGCGCCAAATTACCCACACCCTGCCGTGTGGTTATCGAGAAACTCGGAGATTAGCTGAGGGAGTAGGTTGCAGGGGTCTACCCATGAGGGCAGGACTTGCAAGAAAGAGAAACTCCTTCCTTTATTTTATGTTCAGGAAATCAGTAATCAGTATGGGGTATGAATGTGCTTTCTGAAAATTTGATCGTTAATATCGAGGAAGAAATTGCTGCCGATGGAAGATATACTGGCGGAAAGGGAGCTAACTTAGCTAAACTGTTTCATATACTTGGAAAGGGCAACGTTCCGTATGCTGTGATGGCTACCACCGAATTCGCTAAGATACTACTCAACGATCCTGAAATTGTAGATTCAGTAAAAGAATTGGATGTTGTACTAGCTAAAGATGATGAAGCTGAAGCCAAGAAACTTGCCAAAAAAATAATGGATATGATCGAGAACATAAAGACACATCCAGAGCTCATTGAGTTGCTAGAGAAAAAAATCGAAATTATGAAGGAACGCGTTGGACGTAACAGAGTTGCAGTCAGAAGTTCTGGTATTACCGAAGACATGGCTACAGCCGCTTTTGCTGGACAATTCGAAACCTATCTTAACGTCAAACTGGAATCTTCCAGCGTCATCAAATACGTTTTAAAGTGTATTGCCTCAGCCTTTGGCTGGAGAGTTATAGATTACAGGCAAGACTTGCGTAAGAAAAAGATTCTAGACCTCTCAGAGGTTGATCTGCTTAAACAAGGCTTAATCTCTATTGTCATCCAGACCATGATTGACTCAGAGAAATCTGGTGTGGCTTTCTCTATAGATCCAAACACTGGCAACCGTAATGTAGGCGTAATTCAGGCAGTTTATGGTTTAGGAGAAATGATAGTTCAAGGAAAAGAGAGTGCATCTTGGACTGGTTTTGTTAAAGAACCTGAAGTCAAAATCCTCGGAACCCTTCCAACTAAAAGCCCTCAAAAGGAAATGATGATTTATGACGAGAAAACCAAGTCAAATCGTGACATTCCCGTTGGCTTACGTGACCCTAGAGTTATAACCTTTGATGAAGCGAATCAGGTTGCCAAGCATGTTACATCCATCGAAAAAAGCTACGGAAAGCCAATGGATGTAGAATATGCCGTTGAAAATGGTAAAGTCTTCATAACACAGGCTAGACCAGAAACTGTTCACGCCACCAGAACAGTATTGACTCTTTTCAAGCTCACAAAGAAGCCAAAAGAGGCTCCCCTTTTTGTTGGTATCCCTGTTGGCACAAAAATCGCTTCGGGTGCCGTCTCTAAAGCAGAAACTCCTGAAGATGCTGTGAAAGAGATTGTGGAATTCAACAAGAAGGGCATAAAACCGATGCTTGTGACTTCGATGACGACCCCCGACTGGGAAGTTGTCATGAGCCTCGAAAAGGTTTCTGCTCTAATCTGTGAAAGAGGTAACCGAACATCCCATGCTGCCATAGTCTCCAGAGAAAGGGGAATTCCCTGTGCTGTTGGTGCTATTGGCGCCCTCAGCCTAGAAGATGGAGAAAAAATTACCCTTGACTGTTCGACTGGTGAAGCGAATATTTACGCAGGTGAGATACCCTTCGAGATACAAGAGATTGAATTGAAGGAAATTCCTGACACAGTCACAAAAGTTTTGGTGAACATTGGCAGCCCTGATGAAGCCTTGCACATTAGTCAACTGCCCTCTAAAGGTAGTTCTCTTGTCCGCATCGAATTCGTTGTGTCAAATGCAGAATTGCATCCCGTGTTTGCTTTGAGGGCTGACCAGCTTGGTCCTGAACGATGGGCTGATGATATTAAACGAAAATACCCTTTCATCACATCTCTAACTCAAGAGTATATCAAAAGGCTGAAGACTGGTATAGCAATAATCGCAGGAGCCTTCAAACCCCGCAAGATTATTGTCCGCTTTTCAGACTTCAAAACAAATGAGTATGCATCTCTTCCAGGTGCTGTATATTACGAAATCAAGTGTAAGTGTGGCACAAGCATATCTCTAGGTCCTCAGAAGAAGTGTCCTCTCTGTGAGTCAGCAGCTATCGAAGTTAATAAGGTCGAACTTGAATTCCAAGAAAACAATCCTATGATCGGATTCAGAGGCGCCTCACGATATATTGACGCATTCTTCCGCGAGGCATATACGCTTGAACTTGAGGCCTTCACAGACGTACACAAACTAGGTTTAACAAATGCAGTCCCGATGGTTCCTTTCATAAGGACGACTACTGAAGCAGAAAAAGTAACCAAACTAATCAAAAACGCCTTCAATAAAAAGGGCTTAAATATACCTGACATCATATTCATGGCTGAAGTTCCAAGCATCTGCATTATTCCCGAAATATTCTCCCAATACTGCGATGGCTTCAGCATAGGAAGCAACGACCTCACCCAACTAACCCTCGGCATTGACCGTGACAGCGAAAAAATCGCTTGGGAATTTGATGAATCCAACCCTGCAGTCACCAAATCCATAGAAATGCTATGTGAAGGAGCACATTCCATGACTCCGAGAAGAACCGTGGGAATCTGCGGTCAAGCTCCAAGTGACTTGGGACGAGATTTCCTGAAATTCTTGACGATGCATCTGGATTCAATTGGTGTCAACCCAGACAAAGTTGTTGAAACTTTGCTCTCAGTAAAAGAGATAGAGACAGAATTGATCGAAGTTATCAAGAAAAACAGCAAAGATGTTGCCAAAATTTCAAAAGAACTGGGAATAACAGAAGCCAACTCCAAGTATCTTATCAAAAAATTTGCGTAAGCAGCTTGAAGATTAAAAAGACATGATTGCCCCTTTTTATGGTGTGGCACGAAAGGTAACTTTGGGTTGCATCTGATGCAATCCCAGTAGATGAAAAATAATGCGCTTCGATCTTGAAGAGACTCGATTGAAAGAAGAAATAAAGAAGCGAAAGCCCAAAATCGTGTTCTTGCAGCTTCCAGAAGGACTAAAACCTGCTGCTCCACGCCTCGCTTCTATTGTTGACGAAGCTGGAGCACTGCCACTCGTTTCATCTGATCCATGTTATGGCGCCTGTGATCTGCCCATTTTTGAAGCAAAACTATTGAGTGCTGACCTCATAATTCATTATGGACACACTCCCATGACCCTAAACACTGAGCTGCCCGTCGTATATGTTGAGGCGAGGGCAAAAATAAGCATCAAAGAAGCCCTGAAAAAAGCTTTGCCTTTTCTTGAATCTTGGAACAAAATTGGTTTGGTGACAACAGTTCAGCATATCCATAAGTTGGATGAAACAAAAAAAATGCTTGAGATTGCAGGAAAAACCGTGTTTGTGGGAAACGTTGATTCAACTAAGCATCCGGGGCAGGTAATTGGATGCGATTTTGGTAATGCCCAATCTGTTTCAGAAAATGTTGAGGCGTTTCTTTTTGTTGGCGGCGGCAGATTTCATGCCATTGGTGTGGCTTTAGCCACAGGAAAACCCACGATAATTGCTGACCCTTACCAAGAAATTGCGTATTCTATCAACGATGACGCCCGAAGAGTCATAATACAACGTTGGGCTAACATATCGGAAGCAAAAGAGGCAAAGAGCTTCGGTGTCTTGATTAGCTTAAAAAGTGGGCAGATGCGCCTGAGGGCTGCACTGGACATCAAGGAAAAACTTGAAAGAAATGGGCGAAAGGCTATATTGCTTGCCCTTAGAGAGGTTACACCAAGTGCCCTCATGCAGTTTCCCACTTTAGATGCCTTTGTGAACACTGCTTGTCCTCGTCTTTCCTTAGATGATGCACCCAATTATAGTAAACCTCTTTTGTATCTTAATGAAGCACTTGTATTGCTAGGAGAAATGGCATGGGAGGAAATGCTCAAAAAAGGCTGGTTCGGAAACGCGACCTAGAGCGGGCACTATCACAAATTGAAGGCCATCCAAAGCCCAAAGCTTACCTTGAACAATACACCACGCCCTCAAACGTGGCAGCAGAAACCCTATACCTCGCAGCATACGTACACAATGATATCATCGACAAAACTGTTATCGAGCTAGGTTGCGGCACAGGAAGACTAGCCATAGGCGCCGCTCTATTAGGAGCAAAAGAGGTTGTCGGTGTCGATTTGGAGGGGGCTTCGGTGCGTGTGGCACAAAAAAATGCAGAGAAAATGGGTGTGAAAGAAAAAACCCATTGGATTACAGCAGATATCGATGTTGTTATCAGCGCTTTTGACACTGTCCTGCAGAATCCTCCCTTTGGGGTTCAACGAAGAAGAGCGGATAGACGGTTTATCACCAAATCTTTAGAGGTAGGTAGAACCATCTATTCTTTTCACAAGGCTGGAGAAAGCAACCGCGAATTTATCAAAAGGTTTATTGAGGAGCACGGGGGAAAAATATCTACCATATTTCCTCTGGAAATGGAAATTCCGAGGATGTTCAAATTTCACACAAAGAAAAAAAAGATTACCCAAGTTGATCTATATAGAATAGAAGGGAAAGTTTATGACAGAATCTGAAAGAAAGAGTGGTCTCTTCGTTATTCCTGGAGACCGTTTAGGAGTTATAGAAGAGTTTACATCTGGACCCGGAACCTATGTGGAGGACGGAATTATTCACGCACAAGTAACTGGACGCACTTTGCTAGACATGTTAAACAGGCAAGTCTCAGTGTATCCCATTGTTGAGGCAGCAACTGTTCCACAGGTTGGAAGCGTAATCACTGGAATGGCGACCGATGTGAGAAACAAGAATGCTATCTTGCACATTTTCAAGATTGGAAACAAAAATCTTTCTGGGGCTTTCAAAGGTGCCTTACATATTTCTGGTGTCAGTCACGGCTACGTAGATAATATGTATAATGTTTGCAAATCAGGCGATATTGTTAGAGCTAAAGTTATCAGCACCGCAAATAGATCCATCTTTTTGTCGACAGCGGACAAAGATTTAGGAGTACTTCAAGCCTTATGTTCGATGTGTGGGAATATGTTGGAACCAGTAAATCGTGGAATGAACTGTCCTAACTGCGGAAACTTTGAGAGACGGAAATTGGCTCCAGATTATGGAAAAGATATCAGTCGTGAGGGAGAAGGAAATGAAAATTAAGGTTTTGAAACGAACAGATAATGAACTGAAGTTTGAAATAGAAGGAGAGGGGCATTCGCTTCTGAATCTTCTCCAGAAGGCTCTTTTGGAAGATGACAACATTGCAATGGCTGGCTATGACGTGCCGCATCCCTTGTTTGATCGCGGGATACTGTATGTTCAAACAAAGGATAAACAGAATCCAGAAGATGTAGTAAAAGAAGCAGTGAAAAAAGTTAAAGCCCTTAACAAAGACTTTGACAAATCTTTCAAGAAAGCATCCAAAGTGTATAAAGAGCAATAAGCGATTTTTGGTCATTTTACAGTTCAGTTTTGTTCTTTGCAGCTAAGAGAATGACACTGAATGCTTCAATAGTGTCTTCGTTTTGCTGCAAGATTTCTAGTGATTCCTCCATCGTCATTGAGCCCAGTAACCATGGGTATACAATCAAGGCCTCGGCAGCATCCGCCTGTTTATGGCGGTCAATTCTTGATGGCAAAAATTTTCTTAATCCAGCCTTTTTGAAGGCATCAGCAAGTAAACGACCTTGAACTTTTGTTCCAGTAGGTTCTCCTTTCTTCTTGGATAGTGCAATGGAATAGAGAAAATTTACGTATGCGTCTCCTAGTTTGGCGAGTTTCTGGTCCATGAGAATTTCGCTGAGGTTTTTGTGTTGTGGTATGAAGGCAAACATGTTGCTTTCCTCTAGTATTTTGTATAGCTTTAATCTATTAAGGGGTAAATAAGATTTAAAGGCTAAATGAGCTGATTGGAAGACGAATGGTTTTGCTTCCTAAAAGATTTCGTTCCATAAAATCTGAGATTCGAGTGTTGGGTATTGATGATGGAGGTTTTGTTCCCCGCACTCAAGGAACAGTAGATGTTGTGGGGGTCGTCTATCGGGGAGGTCAATGGTTTGAAGGAGTAATGAAAACAAAGATAACCCTTGACGGCTTGGATGCTACAGAAAAAATGGTTACGATGATCAAGGATTCCTCTTTCTGTGGGGAAATTCGGGTCATCGTCCTAGATGGAGTCACTTTTGCTGGCTTCAACGTAGTGGACATTAGTGAACTCTCCAGCAAACTAAACTTGCCCGTAATTTCGGTAGTGCGAGAAAAACCTGATTTAGAGAACATAAGAAATGCTCTTAAAAACCTCCCAGATTGTGAAGTTAGATGGCAAGCTATGGAGAATGCTGGGGAATTATTCACGGTTGAGACCAAAGAGGGAGAGAACCCTGTTTACATACACACAGCAGGCATTCTGTGGGAGGATGCCGAAAAGGTTATGAGGATAACATCTACACGTAGTCTAATCCCTGAGGCTTTGCGGGTAGCACACATCATAGCTTCAGGATTAAGCAGTTCAAGTGAAAACATTTAAAAGAGTAAATTGCAACGGAATTGGCGCAGAAATTGTGGTGAGTAATATGGAATTCTGTCCTAAATGTGGTATGCGTCTGGTTATAACTAGCAAGAAAAAAGCAAAAAAGGCTGTTTTTTATCTTTCGTGCCCAAAATGCAGTTATAAGAAGCAGATTGATGATAAACCGCCTGTTAACCACAAAACAATAGAGCGTTCCCCCCAAGAATCCATAGCCATTATTGGAAAGGAGGAACAGAAACTGCGCACTTTACCCACAGTCAGGATAGAATGCCCAAAATGTGGCAACAACACAGCCTATGCCTGGCAAGTCCAAACAAGAGGCACGGACGAGTCATCGACACAGTTTTTCAGATGCACAAAATGTAACTACACCTTCCGCGAATACAGTTAAAAACACCAAATTAGCTAAATCATCCTTTCCACATGCTGGTTTAATAAAGAATCAAACAGCTTAAATCTGAGGTAGCTTAAACATACTGCTAATGGAGATTTGATAATGTTCAAGGCAAAAATGGCTGACGCAAAAGTTTTGAAAGACATGATGGGCGCCATTTCGATACTCGTGGACGAAGCCACCTTTGACCTCACTCCAGAAGGAATAACACTTCGCGCCATGGACCCCTCACGGGTAGCCATGGTCGATTTTGAGTGGCCAAAAGCAGTGTTCGACGAGTATTCCTGCAGTGAAACTATGAAGATGTGCATCAACATAAGTGAAATGTTGAAGCTGCTTAGGAGAACAGGAAAAGACGAGTCTGTTGAATTGTCTCTAGATGAAAAGAGTGGAAAACTGAAAATTTCGATTAGAGGTAACTATTCTCGAACCTTCAATATGCCGACTTTGGAGGCTATGGATGAGGAGGTTCCAACTCCTAAAGTCAACTTTAATGTGAAGGCGAAGACTACGACGCAGGGATTACGGGAGGCCATAGAGGACGCGTCTCTGGTAAGCGATCATGTTCGAATCGAGGCAGACCCAGCGAAGATGATTATGAATGCTTCAGGCGATATTATGGGGGCTACAATCGAGTTTAAGGCAGGAGACGATGTGCTCTTGGAGATGACGGCGAAGGAGGCTTCTAAGGCCACTTTCAGCTTAAGTTATCTGTCAGAGATAGTTAAGGCGGCTGTTCCCACCTCAGAAATCGTTGTTATAGAGTTTTCAACAGATATGCCAATTAAGTTAGATTTCCAGCAAGACAAAGATGGACAACTGAAGTTCTTCTTGGCTCCAAGAATAGAAGTCGAGTAAAAGTATACTGGAGGTTAAGCAGGTACTCACTGCTTACGACCAAGCAAAATATTCTTTCATGAAAGAGGCTGCTGAGCACGTAAGAAGTATAGGAATAGACTTTAACGAATTAGAACAAGATCGTGATTTTTATCGTCCATTCCTTGACCGAGCTGAAAAACGCGTTGAAAATGCACTGCGAGATGTGTCCTCTTATGTAAAAATTAAGCCAGCAAATGAAATGAGTGATGGCGAGAAGGAAATTGAAACTTTCTCTTTTCCCCTAGCAGTTATGTTGACTGTTGGAACCGAAGACTCTTTCATCAAAAGCAGATTTGCATTAGCTGAGGCAAAACGTGCTTCTGCATTACTAAAAGGTGAAGAGAAAGAGATGTTGCTGCATATCGCCAACAACTTTGATTGGAATGTTGAAGACGTCGGTTTAGAACCTTATGTTTTTGCTGTCAGTTTTCCGGTTTTCTTGAAGAATGCAACGGGCTTTCACGATAAGCGCTGGAAGCTTGTGAACCAAAAGATGATTGATGGAAAAGTTTATCTTACAAAACAAAAAGCAAGCCGTTTGCTGGAAGAGGAAGTACGCAAATATGTTGAGAATAGGCTTGACACGAAAATCAACTATCTTCCTCCCAGCATTATGGCTCGGGTAACGCGGTTGAGGCAGTTGGCTGCAGAGAAACAGGAACAGATTAAGCGGGAAGAGATGCCTGATCGTGTGGTGATGGAAGCTTTTCCTACATGTATTCAGGGAGTTTATGAACGGGTTTCGGCTGGTCGCCCCGCTTCTCACATTGGCAGATTCGCTTTAACTTCCTTCATGCTAAATATTGGAATGAATGAAGAGGATGTTTTCAAGTTTTTCCGCTCCGTTTCTGACTTCAACGAGCGAATGACTCGCTATCAAGTGGAACATATAGGCGGAACTAGGGGCTCAGGAACAAAATACACTCCCCCAAACTGTTCCACGTTACGCACTCACGGCATCTGCATTTCGCCAGAACCTGAATGTAAGGGAGCGGTGAATCCGCTGGTTTGCTATAAACGAAAACTAAAGAAGTTGCCTGAAGAGGAGCCAACTGAAGAAAAGTAATTTTTGGTTAACCTGTTTCTAGTCTTTAACTCGGTGATTTAGTCTTCTTAATATTCTTCTTGTGCCAGTTCTACTGATGCTGTGTATTCATGTTCTTTTCTTGCGAGGCTAAGCTTCTTTTTCTTTCCAATTTTTTCTCTTCCCTGCATGAAACTGTATTCTGCTTCCGTTATCTCGTCGTTCTCTAACATCTCTTCCAGCTGTTTATCATCATAAATGTTGGTGGTATCGGTTTCAGTTTTTTCTTCCTCTTATTCGCGGATTCGTCCACTTTTTTCTTTTCTCATCTTTCCTCAAAAGTACTAGCTTGTCTATTTCATATAGAACCATCCGAAATCCGTTACATTGAAGCCAGAAAATCTGCTAGAGCCCCTTAGGATTCAGGTTGAAGTTAATCGTTTTAAATTTGTTTCTACTCTATTATATCCAAACGGTATAATAAGCATTGGCGGAATATTTCATGTCCTCTTTGTCGCAGACTTTCATCCGAGAGAGATTCGCTGACTACTACAAACAGAACTCCGCATCTATCACACCCCCCTCATCTCTCAAAAGGCGAGAATTCGGTTTTCTTCTCCTCGAAAAAAAGGTTATGCTCAGGCACCAAAGCTTCCTTGACGCTGAACGCCTCAGAGCCGCACTATACTCTGTTGTCCCCTCAGACGTCTACTACTCAAGCGCCTACTATGAACGCCCTGAAGAAGATATGAGAAAGAAAGGATGGCTGGGCGCTGACCTAGTTTTTGACATTGACGCAGACCACTTTCCGACCCCATGCCCCACGGTTCATGACTTCTGGTTCTGCACTGGGTGCGGCGCTTCTGGCAAGGGCAAACATCCCCAAAAATGCTCTAGTTGTGGGGGAACAAAATTTAAAGAGAAGAGTTGGCCTTGCGAAACTTGTTTAGCTGCTGCCAAGGCTGAAGTGATTAAACTGGTGGATGTCTTGATTGAGGATTTCGGTTTTTCCTCAAAAGTGTTGACTGTTGCGTTTTCGGGTCACAGGGGTTATCATGTTCATGTGGAAAGTGAATCAATTCGGGAATTGGATTCTTTGGCTCGCAAAGAAATTGTCGATTATGTCATGGGAATAGGGTTAGAAGCTGAATTTCATGGTTTGGGAAGAAGTTCGTCATTAAATAGAATGCTTGCTGGTCCAGACCTGAATGACCGAGGCTGGAGGGGACGAGTTGCTAAAGGAACTTATGATTTTCTTTCAACTGCTTCTGAAGAAGATTTGATGAAGACAGGTTTAAAGCGCCAACAGATTAAACCATTACTTGCTTACAGCAACGAAATCATGGAAAGCTGGGATAAAAAGGGTCCTTGGGGTGTCGTGAAAGGCATAAGCCCAGAAACTTGGAAAACGATAGCTCAATACGGAGTGGAAAAGCAGTCTGTGAAAATCGATACTGTAGTTACTCCTGACATAAATCGCCTGATAAGACTATCCAACTCATTGCATGGAAAAACAGGCTTAAAAAAAGTTGAATTGCCAATCACAGGCATCGAAGATTTTGACCCTCTTAAGACTGCAGTAGCCTTTAAGGGTGGAGAGGTTACTGTTCATGTTTCAGAAGCTCCTCAATTCCGGGTGGAGGACGAAACATTTGGTCCCTTTAACGGGCAGAAAATTGAACTTCCCATTGCAGCGGCGATGATGCTGCTGTGCAAGGGTGTGGCAAAGGTGGTGCAGTAAACATGTATGATGAACTTTATGAATTGTGGAAAACGGAAAAAGAAACTCTGGATATTCAGCGGCTACCAAAGAACTTCTATGCCAAAGTTGCTGCTTACATCAAAAAAATGAATGAAGAAAATCGGATGTTAGACAAAAAAACCGCAAAAGCCAAGCTGCTAGACAACGAATTGCAACATGCCATGGTCGTGGTTGCCGAACTTCTTCAATGCAGGTATGAAAAATTTTTGAAAAAAGCTTTGGTTAGAGAAACTGTTGTCAGAGATGTCTTGACTGATGAAGAAAAAAAGTTGTATGGAGACCTTTTGCCGTTGCCTGAAGCTTACCAAGCCTTCTCCAAGGATATTCTCCGCGGTCAATTATCAAAGGTTGAGAAAGGTGAAAAACAATCAGTGACTGTTCTACGTTTTATTCAGGAAATCCCTCCCTTAATTGGGTCTGACCTTAAAACGTATGGTCCCTTTGCGCCAGAGGACATAGCGGTCTTGCCCTATGAGAATGCTCGAATCTTCATTAAGCAGGGCGTAGCCGTGGAAGTAGATTCAAAGTAACTGGCAGAACATAGGTTAACGCCAATTTTTTCAATTTCCTATGGATTATACTCGAAGTTTGTTTTTTCTGTATTTGGATGAAGTTGAGGTACAGAAAATGGCAAAAATGTATCGAAATGTACGATGATACATCATCACTTTATAAATGAACGGGCAAAATATGCATCGAACTTTTAAAGGACTTTATATAGAGTAGTATAGTATGAAAGCCCAAAAACTCCTTAGATTAGTAAGTGAAATGCTAAAAAATTCCAAGAAAAGCGACAGAGAATTAGCGGGAATTTTAGGTGTCTCACAGCCCACCGTTTCCAGAACTAGAGCTAGAATCGAAAAAGAGTATATCAAAACATACACCATCATTCCAGACTTTGAAAAGCTTGGATACCAAATAATGGCCTTTACCTTCTCCAAAATGAAAGCTTTCCCAGGAACTGACGTAGCTGACGAAATAGTGAAAAAATCCAAGGTATGGTTAACCAAACATCCTAACGTTATCTTCGGTGCCGACGGCAAAGGTCTTGGAAAAGACTTGGTTCTGGTTTCCTTCCATAAGACATATTCCGCATATGCTGATTTCATGCGGTCCTTTGCCAAGGAATGGGGGAATTACTTGGACAGTTTTGAATCGTTTCTAGTCAGCATAGGAGCAGGCTACAAGCTAAGAGATTTGGATCTGAAATATCTAGCAGAAGACATTTAGCACCTTAGATTCCGTTAAATCTGTGTAGCATTTAAATGCTCTTCTTTCGTAGTAGACCCGTTTTTCCTTAGGATGGAGAAGGCGTCTTCGACCGTCTTTTGGTGGTCAAAGGCGATCTCCAGATTTTTTATTTCTGCCTCAGAGAAGCTGTTGACTGCTTCAACTTTGGCTCCTGGTTTTGTTTTTCCTTCTGTAATCTTGCACAAGAAAGCGATACTTATGACGTGTTCTCTGGGGTCTCTTTCTGGGTTATCATAGATTCCAACAAGACTTTCCTTCAGCAACGGGTAGAATAGCTTGATTTTTAGGTTGGTTTTTGTGTAGGCTATCCTCTTGAGGGTGGCTTCTAAAGTTTCTTTGTATTGTACTCTTCCTCCGGGCAGGTGCCATTTTTCTCCACCCACGATGCCTTGTATTCTTTTGGCGAGAACAATTTTCTGATCTGAAGTTACTATAACTGGGTTAACGTCAACATATGCATTCTTTTGATTCGTCAATTTTATCCCAACAACATGGTATTC
>Ga0272441_10003473_pt1 | contig 29928 bp, 22 predicted proteins | sample SSMProp6N_FD_193582 | JGI IMG/M metagenome (GOLD analysis project Ga0272441, IMG submission 193582) | Marine sediment archaeal communities from Little Sippewissett salt marsh, Falmouth, MA, United States - SSM-Prop-6N | ecosystem: Environmental > Aquatic > Marine > Wetlands > Sediment ... | reverse complement strand
CGGGGCTCGTATAGCGCCACACGCAGCAGACAAATCCACCATCGCCAAGCTGGCGCTTGACGCTGCCACCCGCCGACACTCGGGCAAATCAAAATGCAAAATTAAGGATGTCATCCCGGCGCGCCGGGATTCCGACATTTTGATCTTTTATCTTTGCTTTTTGATTTCCTTTGTTCGCGCTTCACGATCTGTCTTTACACTTCCGTCCACTTGCCGGGGATGGGGACGGGGAACCAGCCGTCCTTGTCGGCCTTGACCGGCGGGGGGCTGTCGTAGTCCAGGTCGTCGAGGTAGTCGCAGAACTGGAAGCGTGACTTCATCATGTCGTCCCAGGTGACCATCTGTCCGGTGTGACATGCGGCCCGGCCCATGATCGAGGTCAGGTCGGAATAGACCGCGCGTTTCAATTCGTTATGCGGGCGGTCCTTGCGAATGCTCGCGATGAACTTGTTCCACTCATACTGCCACGGACTGTAGCGGTCCTTCGTGGGCGTCCAGGAGATATTGCCCTTGTCGATCCGCTGGTCCTTGAACATGTGGACGGTCGCGCGGTGGGTCTGCCCGGAGAACTGGGCGGCGCACTTGGTCCCGTGGATGAACGTGGCGAACTCGTTGCGGCAGTTCCTGATCCGGCGGAACCCGCACATCGCCTTGGTCCCGTCGGCGAAGGTGTACTCCATGGAATAGACGTCGATGTTCTGTCCGTGGTCCTCGCTGCGAGGGACGCGTCCGCCGAGGCCGACGGCGGTCACGGGCCAGGCGTCCTTGATCCAGCAGCACTCGTCGATCTGGTGGATCAGGTTGTCGACCATGTGGCCCGACCCGATCCAGTGCAACTGGGCCCGGCCGAACTGGAGCTGGCTCATCAGCTTGTTGGCGTTTTCGCCCTGGTCGCCGAGCCAGCCGGCGCCGCCGAGACGGTTGGCGCGGATCAGCGGAATCTCGCCCATTTCCCCGTTGCGGATCTTCTCGATCAGCGCCTGGCGGGCCGGGCTGTGGCGGCATTGGACGCCCGCGAGCAGCTTGATGCCCTTTCGCTCGGCGACCTTGCCGGCGCGGAGGAGCCGGTGCAGGCCGCCCGGATCGGAGGCGAAGGGCTTCTCCATGAACACGTTGATGCCCTTGCTGATGGCGTACTCGACGTGGAGGGGCCGGATGTACGCCCGCGTCGTGCACATCGCCACGTCGCCCGGACGCAGGATGTCGATCGCCTTGCGGTACGCATCGAAACCGAGGAACCGGCGGTCCTGCGGCACGTCGATCTTGTCGCCGAACTTCTTCTTCAGCGAATCGTGCGACCGCGTCATTTTCTCTTCGAGCAGATCGGCCATGGCGTAGAGCTTGGTCGGCCCGCCGTCGGGGACCGACAGGGCGTCGCCGACGGCGCCGGTGCCGCGACCCCCGCAGCCCAAGAGCGCCAGTCGGATCGTGTTGTCCCCGCTGGCATACGCCCCGGGAGCCAGCCCGCCCAGCACCGCCGCACCGGCGGCCAACGTACTGCCCTGCTTGAGAAATTCTCTGCGGTTGAGTTTGGATGTGTCGCTGTGTCCAGTCATGCGGTTCTCCTCTGTAGTAGCTTCAGTAGCTCTGCGGAACTCACAAAAATCGGCCCATCTACTCTACACAGCCGAAACCACCAACGCCAGTGCAAAAATCCCGGTTTTCGTAGTGACAAGCCCCGGTCCGCCGGTCGCGGACGCAGCGGCGCCTGCCGCCCGCAGCTCCGACCCCAATTTGGCTTCGTTTCCACGCCGACCCTCATTTTCAGCCCCCAAAACCCGCAAATTGGGTTCGTTTGACAACGCTGACCCCGGCCGCCCGGCGTCTTTCACATTTCCCGCGACCTCAACGACCCCGGCGAATTGGCTTCGTTTCGCATTCCATGCCCCCGCCACGAATCCCCAATCCCAAATCCGCAATCCCCAATCGCAAACGTTCCGCCCGCCCAATTGGGTTCGTTTCGCATTCCATGCCCGCGCCTCCAATCGCCAACCGCTCGCCCGGTTGTTGGCCACGGAGACGCAGAGGCCACTGAGTATTATACCTAACTCCTTTTTCCAATTGCATTTAGACACATCTCCGCGTCCACCGCGATTCCATGGCGGGTTTTTCCCCGCCGCGAATTGGCTTTGTTTGACGTTTCAAGCCCGATCATCAAACCTTCGGTCCCTTTCGGATTCCCCGGCATCGACCAGTCCCGCCGGCCGACACTCGCGCCAAATTGGCTTCGTTTCGCATTCCACACCCTCGCCGCCAATCCCCAATCCCGAATCGCAAGCGTCTCGCCCGCGAGATTGGGTTCGTTTCGCATTCCACGCCCGCGCTGCCAATCGCCAATCCCCAATCGCAAGCGCCCTGCGCAAAGCGCGGAAAATCCAGCCGCACCGGACGCCGGGCGACGAATCTTCCCCGAGCCAAATCGAACGGGATATGTGCTCCGCTGTTCATGATCCGCTGTTCCTCACTTCCATTCGAACCAGCACATCGTTGTTTTATATATACCACACACCGCTCCGCTCGTCAAGAGGAAAACCCGCTTTTTCAGCTGTGGGAGATGAGTGCAAGGGTAGATGGGTAGAAGAGTAGATGAGTGGAAGGGTAGAAGAGTGGATGAGGCGGGCTGCACAGATACGGGGGCGACGCTGGGCCGGCCGGAGTCCAGGAGCGGTCATCTATCAACCTGTGTGCCCGTCCAAACGCGCGTGCTCTGGGGCACGACCCCCGGATTACGGCCATACACTGAGAACGCGGAGGAACGCATCGATTTAGCTTCACGCTTCACGAACCCCGCCTCAGGGAAAAGACCTTTTCTTGCCGCGCCGATTGTGCCTACAATAGCACGGTACACTCTGAGATGGAGAATAGCGGTGATTAAGGAGCATTGAATGCGCATCCGTGGAACAAGTGGTCCCTGGACATTCGAGCGGATCTTCGTGGCAGCCCTTGCAGTTCTTCTTCAGACACAGATCCAATTGAAGGCGAGAGGGGCGGAAACGAGGCTTGCCGCGATTCGCCTCAGCGAGGATGGCACTCACTTCGTCTCTGCGGAGTCGGGCGACCGATTCGTCGCCTGGGGCTTCAATTACGACCACGACGATTCGGGACGGCTCATCGAGGACTACTGGGTCGCGGAGTGGCCGGCCGTGGCAGAAGATTTCAAAGAGATGAAGGCTCTCGGCGCCAACGTGGTGAGAATCCACCTGCAGGTGGCTCGATTCATGACGAGCCCCGATCGACCGAACCCGCAGGCTCTCAGGCAAGTCGCGCGCCTCCTGGACCTGGCCGAGAAGACGGGACTGTACCTGGACATTACAGGGCTTGGCTGTTACCACAAGAAAGACGTCCCTCCCTGGTACGACGCGCTGGCCAAGCGCCAGCGCTGGGAGGTGCAGGCCCGCTTCTGGGAGGCGATTGCAGAGACGTGCGCCGAAAGCGACGCGGTGTTCTGCTACGACCTCATGAACGAGCCCATCCTGCCCGGCGGGAAGAAGAAGGAAAGCGAGTGGCTGGCGGGCGAGTTCGGAGGCAAACACTTCGTGCAGCGGATCACGCTCGATCTTGCCGGGCGTTCGAGAGAAGAGGTAGCGGCGGCCTGGGTCGCCAAACTCGTCGCGGCCATTCGCAAGCACGACGACCGGCACCTGGTGACGGTAGGGGTGATACCCTGGGCCCATACGTTCCCGGGCGCCAAGCCGATCTTCTACTCGGCGAGGACGAAGAAGGATCTCGATTTCGTCAGCGTACACTTCTATCCCAAGAAGGGCGAAGTCGACAAGGCACTGACCGCTCTGGCGGTGTACAACATCGGCAAGCCCCTGGTCGTCGAGGAGTGCTTTCCACTCCGTTGCGGAATGGAGGAATTCGACGCGTTCGTCAACGGTTCGCACAAGATGGCCGACGGTTACGTAGGCTTCTACTGGGGCAAGACGATAGACGAATACCGTCAGCGAAAAAGCGATATGGCGGCCGGAATCATGGCCGGATGGCTGGAGTATTTCCACACCAAAGGCCCGAAGATCCTCGCCGCACCCGCGAACGCAAATAAGCCGCAGCGCTAAGCGTTCCATGGCATGTCGGGAGGTGCAATATGAGATGGCTAAGGCTAAGGATTGGGGTTGGTTTGCTGGTTTGTGTGTTCCTTGCCGGCGTTGGGTTGGGGGCAGAGACGCCGGGGCGCTTGGGGGCAATTTGGGGGTCGGTTTTTGATGGAGTGGGGGATTGTTCGGTGGAGAGGTGCGCGGAGTTGGGGCGGTGTGCTTCAGAGGAGGAGGCTCGGCGCGTACTGGGGGAGATTCTGGGAGGGGGGCCGGCGGCGGGGGTTGTTGTGACGGCGACGAACGGCAGGGTCACGCGGAAGGTGGTTTCGGACGGGGAGGGCAAGTTTGCGTTCAAGGAGTTGCCGCTCGGGCCTTATGCGGTTTCGGCCGCGACGCCTGCACCTGCTGCCGGACAAGAAGGCAAGCGGAAGGTGTCCGCGACTAAGGGTACCGTATGCGGCAAAACCGTTCGCCTGGTTCTTCATGAAGAGTTGGTTACCGTGTCGGGTCGAATCCTTGACTCGCGGGGCGGGGGCGTCGCCGGCGCGCGGGTGACCGGTACGGCCGTACCGATGCGCGAGGTCGGATTGCCCTACAGCAAAGTGGCGGTCTCGGATGAAAAAGGCTTCTATCGACTGGAGGGCTTCGAGCCGGTAAATCTCTACCGGGTGGCCGGCTACCTCAACGGGGGCAGCCTGGAGGCCCCGGGCGCGCTTCATACCCAGGTCGAGATCCGCGTGAAGGCCAAAGGCTATCGCCAGGACAGGGCAAGCATCCCGAAAGTCCCGCTCATAACCGAGGCGCAGCTCGTCCCGGCCCGGCGGCTCTGGAAGGCTCTGTCCCAACTCGCCGCCAAGACGGGCGATGGAAAAGGCTGGCAAAAAATGAAGGACCGCCGCCTCCCCGCCAGCAAGGCAAGCACAATGACCGGCGTGGATATCGTGCTCGATGATTGAGTCGGTTCCAGCGCGGGCGGTGAAGGAATTCGCCCGGTGTCCATGCTGCGGCGAATGGGAAGTGGTGGGGCAAGCCCCCCTACATGCTTATCTCAGATCATCGGGCTTGAGTCCCGTGTGCTTGGCCATTCGGGACAGCATACGAGGACCGATCTCGTCGCGATCGTGGGTGAGCGTCCGTGAGACTGTCCTTTTCTTTGCCCCGCCGGGCCCTTATAATGGCGGGTCGCCACTTGTTGCCGCCGACTTTGAGCGTGATTGTCGCGCGCCGGCAGGGTGACGCGCGGCACAGGTGGCGAGGTACCGACGGTTTGGATTCCCGCCTGCGCGGGAATGACATTGGCGGAAAGGTGGAATGAGTTACTTTCGTGACAACGTGGAACGGGCGGCGGGGTATGTGCCGGGGTATCAGCCGAAAGCGGTTGAGGTGGTGAAGCTCAATACGAATGAGAATCCGTATCCGCCGTCGCCCCGGGTGCTGGAGGCGCTGGCGGGGATGCGGCCGGAGCAACTGCGGCGCTATCCCGACCCGCTGGGCAACGCCTTCCGCGAAGCGGCCGCTGAGCTCAACGGTCTCGAACCGGACAACATCATGTGCTGCAACGGGGGCGACGACTTGCTCTCGATCGCGATCCGGGCCTGCTGCGACGGGGACCGACCCGTGGCGTATCCGGTGCCGACGTACTCGCTGTACCCGGTTCTGGCGAACCTGGAGGGCTGTCCGACGGTCGAGATTCCGTACGACGAGGAGTTCAACCTGCCGGCCAAGCTGGCCAAGACGCAAGCGGCCCTGACCATCGTGTGCAATCCGAACGCGCCGACCGCCACGTTCGTGCGCATCGAGGAGCTGGCCTCGCTGGCCGACGAGTTGGACGGCGTGCTGCTGGTCGATGAGGCGTACGTGGACTTCGCCGAGCAGGATGGCGTGGCACTGGTGCGGGAGTTTGATAACGTCGTGCTCCTGCGCTCGATGAGCAAGGGCTATTCGCTGGCCGGTATCCGGTTCGGCTACGCCATGGCTCAGAAGAACCTCATCGGCGGCCTGCTGAAGGTCAAGGATTCTTACAACGTGGACGCCGTGGCCATCGCGCTGGCGACCGCGGCGGTCAAGGACCAGCCTTACTTTCGCGAGAACGTCGAGAAGGTCAGGAAGGCCAGGCGAACGCTGACCGAGCAGTTGCGCAGCCTCGGGTTCGAGGTGGCCGATAGCTGCACCAATTTCCTCCTGGCCCGGGTCAAGGATGCGTCGGCCTCGGCCATTCACGAGCAGTTGGCTCAGCGTAATATCTTCGTTCGATACTTCAACAGCCCCGGCCTGAGCGACAAGCTTCGCATCAGCATCGGGACGGAAGAACAACACGAGAGGCTCCTGGCGGCCCTGCGCGAGATCCTCTCCCAGCAAGGTGCGTAACCATGGAAACAAGAACGGCACAGATACACCGACAGACTACCGAAACCGACATCGCCTGCACGCTGGCCCTTGACGGCGCGGGCCGGTACGAGATCGACACCGGCGTGGGCTTCCTCGACCACATGCTCACGCATTTGAGCAAGCACGGCAAGATCGACCTGACGGTCAAGGCCACGGGCGATCTGCACATCGACCCGCACCATACGACCGAGGATATCGGCATCTGCCTGGGACAATGCCTGGGCCAGGCGCTGGGCGACAAGAGAGGGATCGCGCGGTACGGGCACAGCTCGGTCCCGATGGAGGACGCGCTGGCGAACGTCTCGGTGGACCTCTCGGGCCGGCCGGCCTGCGTCTACAACGCCGCATATCGCACGGAGAAGATCGGCGATTTCGACGTGGAGTGCATCGAAGAGTTCCTGCGGGCCTTCTCGAACAGCGGGCGGTTCAACCTGCACGTCAACGTCCCGTACGGCACGAACAGCCACCACATCGCCGAAGCGATCTTCAAGGCGCTCGGGCAGGCCCTGGCCGCGGCGGTCCGCGTGGTCGGAACGGATGTCCCCAGCACGAAAGGCCAACTGTGATCGAAGAGCTCAAAGCGGAGTACCGGGTGGGGATCGGCACCGACATCCATCGCATCATCGAGGGGCGCCGCCTCATGTTAGGCGGCGTGCATATCTCCTTTCCGGCGGGACTGGCCGGACACAGCGACGGCGACGTGGCCCTCCACGCCATCGTCGACGCTCTGCTCGGCGCCGCCGGCATGGGCGATATCGGCACGCTCTTTCCCGACACCGACCCCCAGTGGAAAGACGCCGACAGTAAGATTTTCCTCTATGCCGTCAAGGAGCAGCTCGATCAGAAGCGCTGGGAGGTGGTCAACGTGGATTTGACGATCCACACCGAGGCGCCGCGCCTGGGGCCGGTGAAGGGGCAGATCCGCCGCTGCATCGCCGGCCTGCTCAGCATGGATTTCACCGCCGTCAACGTCAAGGCCAAGACCAACGAGGGTCTCGGCGACGTCGGCGCCGGAGACGCCATGGCCGCCACCGCCATAGCCCTCCTCCGCAAAAAACCCCGCAGGGGATTGTGAAAGAACGTGACAAGAACTCACTCCCAGCAACACCGATATCGGAAGACACAGATTAACACTGATTTACACGGTTGCAGAAATGAAAGCCAGGGGTTTGCACCTCGGGCTATTGATTAATTCCGGGCCATCAGTTGAAATCAAGCGTCGTGTTTTCGGCTTTGAGTCGAAACGAGAGAATTGACTAATTACTTCAGCATGAATCCGTGTTAATCTGTGTTAATCCGTGTCTGAGAAGTAACTTCGCTAATCTATATTGGAAGAGGATCGTATGGGTCTTCAGCTTTATAACAGTCTGACGCGACGGAAAGAGGAGTTTGTGCCGCTGGAAGAGGGGCGGGTGGGGATGTACGTTTGCGGGCCGACCGTGTACGGGCACGCCCATCTCGGGCACGCCAAGAGCTACGTCAGCTTCGACGTGCTCGCGCGGTACCTGCGGTATTTAGGGTACAGCGTGACCTACGTGCAGAACATCACGGACGTAGGCCATCTGACCGACGACGCCGACGAGGGCGAGGACAAGATCGCCAAGGCGGCGCGGACGGAGCACAAGCATCCCATGGCGCTGGCGGAATACTACACGCGGAGCTACTTCGCGGATATGGACCAGCTCAACTGCGTCCGTCCCGACATCAGTCCGCGGGCCAGCGGACACATCATCGAGCAAATCGAGCTGGTCAAGACCCTGCTCGAGAAGGGTTACGCCTACGAGGTGAATGGCTCGGTCTACTTCGACGTCCCGCAGTTCAAGGAGTACGGCAAGCTCTCCGGGCGGAACATCGACGAGATGATCGCCGGCGCTCGCGTCGAGCCCTCGCCCGACAAGAAGAATCCCGTCGATTTCGCCCTCTGGAAGAAGGCCGAGCCCAATCACATCATGCAGTGGCCCAGCCCCTGGGGCATGGGTTTCCCCGGCTGGCACGTGGAGTGCTCGGTCATGGCCACGAAGTATCTCGGCCGGACCATCGACATTCACGGCGGCGGGCTGGAAAACCAGTTCCCGCATCACGAGTGCGAAATCGCCCAGTCGGAGGCCGCCAACGACGCGCCGTTCGTTCGGTTCTGGCTGCACAACAACATGGTCACCGTGGACGGCCAGAAAATGGGCAAGAGCCTGAACAACTTTATCACGCTCAAGCAAGCTTTTACGGGTACCCACGAGCGGCTCACGCGCTACTACGAACCGCTGGCCATCCGCCAGTTGATCCTCAACAGCCATTACCGCAGCCCGCTCGATTTCTCCGACGCGGCCCTCTTCGCGGCCAACAGCGGGTATCAGAAGATCGCCGAGACCGTCAAGGCGCTGCGGAAACAGATCAAGACCGCCCCCGAAGGCCCGCTCGACGAGGACGTCGCCCGGCGGCTCGACGAATGCAAGAGCAAGTTCGAAGAGGCGATGAACGACGATCTGAACACCGCCGTGGCGCTGTCGGTGCTTTTTGACCTGGTGCGCACCGCGAACCCGCTGCTGGAACAGGGCCAGGCCACGCGGGAGACGCTCGGCACCATCGACGACCTGTTCGCCAGGCTGGGCGGCGACGTGCTTGGCGTGGTGAAAGACGACTACGCCGAGGCCGGCGGCACCAGCGAAGAGGCGATGGACAAGGTGGTGGGCATCCTCATCACCCAACGCGCCGAGGCCCGCAAGGCCAAAGATTTCGCCCGAGCCGACGGCATCCGGGCGAGCCTCGACGCCGCCGGCATCGTGCTGGAAGACAAGCCCGAGGGAACGCAGTGGAGGTGGAAATGAGAGTCCTCGGCATCGATCCCGGACTCCAGGTGTGCGGCTACGCCTGCCTCGAAACCGACGGCAACAAGGAGGTGATCGTCGAGGCCGGGGTCTTTCGCACCACCAGCGAGCTGCCCCTTGAGGCCAAGCTGAATCAGATCGCCGTCGATATCGAGGCGGTGCTGCGGAAATTCGCCCCCGACGTGGTGGCGGTGGAAGAGCTCTACAGCCACTACGCCCATCCTCGGACCGCGATCCTGATGGGACACGCCCGCGGCGTCATCCTCCAGAAGAGCGCCGCGGCCGGTCTGGAGGTCAAGAGTTTCAGCGCCACCCGCATCAAGAAATCACTCACCGGCAACGGACGGGCCTCGAAAGAGCAGGTGCAGAGGACCATGCAGACCATCCTCGCGCTGCCCGAGATCCCCAAACCGCCCGACGTCGCCGACGCCATGGCCGCCGCACTGTGCTGCGCCAATTCGATACAACGAGCTCTACCTGTCTAAAGAATATGATTGCACGAATCGAAGGAAAACTCATTCATCTTGATACCGAAAGCGCCCTGGTGCAGGTCGGCTCGATCGCGTACGAGGTCATGCTGCCCGGGTATTGCATCGACGCGCTCTCGGGGCAGTTGAACGCGGAGATCGGCCTTTGCACGATGGAGTACTACGAGGGCACGTTGGGCGGAGGCAACCTGATTCCGCGCATGGTCGGCTTTCTCACGTCGGCCGAACGGGACTTCTTCACCCGGTTCATCAGCGTCAAGGGTATGGGCATCAAGAAGGGCCTGCGGGCGCTGAACATCCCCATCGCCAACATCGCCGCCGCCATCGAGAACGGGGATGAGAAAACGCTGCTCTCATTGCCGGCCGTCGGGAAGCGGATGAGCCAGCAGATCATCGCCGAGCTCAAGGGCAAACTGCAAACGTTCGCCGCCGGAGCCGAGCCCGCCGGGACCGCCCGGGCCGAGTTCAGACCCTTCCAGGCCGAGGCGCTCGAAATCCTCATCGCCTGGGGCGAGAAGCGAAACGAGATCATGGAGTTGATCGAGCTGGCCTGCCAGAGGCACCCCGACGTCAACACCGCCGAAGCCCTCGTCCCCCTGGTCTACCGCCTCAAGCAAGGCGTCGAGGTCTGACGAACCTCTTCGGAATTCCCAGAAAAGGGACCGCAGTTCTTTGAGGCCTCGATAGAGGAGTAGATGGGAGGCCAATGTGATCCGGGGATATCGAAAGGCAAGACGAAAGCGTGACGATTGGCGGGATAACCCGGCCGGACTCCGCTCCTAAGGACTGAGGCGACACGACCTCGCTAAAGTGACGGGAGCCGGCCCGTACGTAATCGCCTGCCGCCAAAATCGGACGACGCCGAATAGATGTTTGGAAATCCCGTGACAAAATCCCGCTAACGTCTCGACAAAGACTCGCTCATAAGATGTCCCAGATTTCCAACGGCGGCCCCTCCGGTCCCTTCTCCAGGGCGACTGCGGCGCTTGCGCGCGGTCGGGAAAAGGGACCGGAGGGCCTTCATTGCATTTGCTTCGGCATTAGAACTCCCAGCCGTAGCGGAGCCACAGGCTGTGGCGCTCGCTGTCGGGAGAGAACTCGCCGTCGTAGGCGATGGACAACTGGTGGCAATCCCGGGTGAGGGCGATCGAGCCAGCCAGAATCATGGCGGTACGGTCCTGCTCGTCCTCGACCGACACAGGCGCCGCGCCGGCAACCGTCTGGGTCACACTGGTCTCATCGTCGGTCAGCAGGTAGCGGACGCCGATTGAGGCAGCCGGCATGACATGGTAATCGCCGTGCATGAAGCCCGTCATCCAGTGCAGTGCCGCGACCGCCTGCAGATCGTGCTCGTCGATCGCCGAGAAGGTAGTGTCCCAGGCCGGGTCGCTGGCCTCGGTCGTGTAGCGTTGGCGATGGCCCCAGAGGTACTCGAAGCCCACCTCAGGCAGCCAGACGTGGTTGCCGCGTTGGATGAGATAGCCGGCCATCATCGAGGCCAGTACGCCGTAGCTGTCGGTTTCGCCTTCTTCGGTCTCAGTCAGAGACAGGCCGGTGCGTCCGTCGTAGTCATGCCAGCCATAGAAGCCGGTCAGGCCGTAGCGCAGCGTCCACTCGGTCCAGCGGGTCATGCCGCTCAGACCGGCGGTGATTAGGTCTTGGTCCTCGCTATTGGCCTGGTAGCCGGCGCCGGTGAAGTCGATGTCGGCTTGGCCGTAGCCGGCGTGCACCGCCAACACGGTATTGTCCAGCCGGCGCTCGAACCCGGCCGAGAAGCCCCACAGATCGGCGTCGTAGCCCAGAGGGTTGGCGTCGTGTTCGAGGTTGGAATAGTACGGTTCGAAGAACACCCCGCGCGTTTCGTCGGACTTGGCGCGACCGAGCGTCATACTGCGGGCCGTCGGTCCGGCGTCGACCGCCAGACCGGCGTTATCGATGGCGAAGACCTCCTGCAGGAACGTCCGTGTCATATGGCGATTGACCGCATCGGTTGAACGCCCGACGATCTGGTGGGTGACCGTGGCCGCACTGGTCGCCGTCGAAGCCGGCGGCGTATAGCTCAGCGAGACGGTGTCGTCGCCGCTGCCGGCGGTGCCCTGGTCGTAGTAGGTCACTTCGCTGTTGGGGTTGACCGCCTCGTAGTCGGCGAAATTGCCGTCGACGACACCGTTGGCATCGACTTCGAACAGGCGGTACTCCGTATCCCAGAGGGTCTCGCCGACCAGGCCGTTGACCTGCAAACTGCTGTCGTTCAGCGCCAAGGTGCTATCGGCGCCGACGTACATCGAGCCGACATTCGGATCGCCGTCAAGGGTGACCTGGTAGGTATCGACCAGGGTGACGGTACGGCCATCGGCGACGTAGAGTTCATAGGCGGTGTCGCCTTCGACGAGAATGGCCCCGGTATTGGTCAACGTGCCGTCGGCTCCCATGTAGATACCGTAGGCGGTGGCGGTCGCGCCTGCGACAGGGGTCTCGGCGGTCACGGTGAGATCGCCGACATTGTTCACGTCGCCGGCGGCCCGGATGCCATAGGCGTCGGCGTCGGCCGACGGGTCACCGTCGAGGGCGCTGGCCTCGCCGGATGTCGCGGTAATAATCAAGGCGCCGCTGTTGGTGACGGCATCACCGTACAAGCCCATAGCGTAGGAGGAGGCATCGGCATCATTGCCGTCGGCGATCCCGCCGGTAGCAACGACGGTCACCGCACCGCTGTTGATCAGGTCACCCGAGGCGCCGATCCCGTAGGCATCGACAAAGGCCTCGGCCTCGCCGCCGGTGACGATGGCGTCGCCGGCCGTGGCGGTGACCGTCACAGCGCCGCTGTTGGTCAGGTCGTTGGCGTCGGAATAACTATAGACCCCGTAGGCGTAGGCGGACGTGTAGGCATCCTCCCCGGTCACGGTGGCATCGCCGCCGGTGGCGGTAACGGTTAGATCACCGGTGTTCGTGACGCCCTCTGCGTAGAGGCCATAGGTTTCGGCGCGGACGTCGGTCTCGGCTTCGTTGGCATCGGCGGTGCCGCCGGTGGCGATCGCGGTGACCGTGCCGCTGTTGGTCAGCATCCCGCGGGCATAGATCGCTTCGACGTATGCATCGGCATAGGCGTAGCTATCATTCGCCGTAACCTCGCCGCCGGTGGCGGTGACGGTTAGATCACCGGTGTTGGTGACATCGGCGCCGCCGTACAAACCATAGGCATCGGTATCGGCGTACGCGTAGTTGCCCTCGGCGCTGCCGCCCTCGGCGGTCACTGTCACATTGGCGCTGTTGGTGATGCCGTCGGAGGCGTCGAGGCCCTCTGCCTCGGCGTAGGCATAAACATCATCGGTGCCCGTAGCCGATCCGGCCCGGGCGGTGACGGTCACAGTGCCGCTGTTGCTGATCGCGCCGGAGGAATCCAACCCATCGGCATAGGCATCGGCATCGGCATCCTCGTCGCTGGTGGCGGTCCCAGCTTCGGCGGTCACGGTCACCGCCGCACTGTTGGTGATATCGCCGGAAGCCTCGAGCCCGTAGGCTTCGGCATAGGCATCGGCATCAGCATAGGCATCCTCGTCGCTGGTGGCGGTCCCAGCTTCGGCGGTCACGATCACCACCGCACTGTTGGTAATATCGCCGGAAGCGTCGAGCCCGTAGGCTTCGGCATAGGCCTCGGCATCGCCGCCGGTGACGATGGCGTCGCCGGCGGTCGCCGTGACGGTCACAGCGCCGCTGTTGGTGACAGCGTTGACATCGGAATAACTATAGGCTCCGTAGGCGTAGGCGTAGGTCTCGGCGTCCTCGTCGGTCACGGTGGCATCGCCCCCGGTGGCGGTGACAGTCAGATCGCCGGTGTTGGTGATGCCGCCGCCCGCGTAGAGCCCGTACGTTTCGGCATAAACCTCGGTATCGGCCTCGTTGGCATCGGCGGTGCCGCCGATGGCGATCGCGGTGACCGTGCCGCTGTTGGTCAGCATCCCGCGGGCATAGATCGCTTCGACGTAGGCATCGGCATAGGCGTAGCTCTCATTGGCTGTTACCTCGCCGCCGGTGGCGGTGACGGTCAGATCACCGGTGTTGGTGACATCGGCGCCGCTGTACAAGCCATAGGCATCGACATCGGCGTACGCGTAGTTGCCCTCGACGCTGCCGCCCTCGGCGGTCACCGTCACATTGCCGCTGTTGGTGATGCTGCCGGAGGCATCGAAGCCCTCAGCCTCAGCGTAGGCATAAACATCATCGGTGCCGGTCGCCGATCCGCCCCGGGCGGTGACAATCACTTCCGCACTGTTGGTGATCGCGCCGGAGGCGTTGAATCCTTCAGCATAGGCCTCGGCATCGGCATCCTCGTCGCTGGTGGCGGTCCCAGCTTCGGCGGTCACGGTCACCGCCCCACTGTTGGTGATATCGCCGGAAGCATCGAACCCGTAGGCATCCGCATCGGCATACGCATCGTCGCTGGCCGTGGCGGTCCCGCCCTCGGCGGTGATGGTCACGACGCCGCTGTTTTCGATGTCATTAGAGGCGTCGAACCCCTCGGCATAGGCCTCAGCATCGGCGTCGTCGTCGGCACTGGTGGCGGTTCCACCGACGGCTTCCACCGTCACCTCCGCGCTGTTGGCGATATTGCCGGAAGCCTCGAACCCGTAGGCATCGGCGTACGCATCGGCATAGCCTTCGTCGGCGGTCGCGGTCCCGCCCGTGGCGGTCACCGCCAGAGCAGCGCTGTTGTCAATATTGCCCGACGCGTCGAACCCGTAGGCATCAGCCTCGGAATTGGCGTAGTAGCCTTCCGCTGTGCCCCCCGTGGCGGCAATCGTCACGGCGGCGCTATTGTCGATGTCGCCGGAGGCATAGATCCCGTAGGCCTCAGCCTCGGTGTAGGCGTCGTCGTCGCCGGCCGTGGCCGAACCACCGGTGGCGGTGACGGTTATGACGCCACTATTGATTACGGAGCCCGAAGCATCGATCCCATAGGCATCGGCCTCGGCGTCGGCGTCGTCATCGCCCGTGGCGGTCCCGCCCGTGGCGGTCACCGTCAACGCGGCGTTGTTGTTGACGTCGGCGCTGGCGTAGAGCCCATAGGCCTCGGCGTAACTGCTGGCGTCGTCGGCGGCGCTGGTAGCGTTGCCACCGGTGGCCTCGACGGTAACGGTGCCCCCGTTCTCAATAGCTTCGTCACTGCTAATGCCATAGGCATAGGCATCGGTATCGGCCTCGGCGTCGTTGGCGTCGGCAGTCCCGCCGGTCGCACTGACCGAGACGACGCCCGTGTTGGTAACGGCGTCCTCGCTGCGCAGTCCGGTCGCTTCCACCCAGGCATCCGCACGGCTGTCGTTGGCATCGGCCGTGCCGCCGGTGGCGGTGACGGTGATGGCACCGTCGTTGGTGATGCTCCCGCCGGCATCGAGGGCGACGGCATCGGCATGGACATCCGCCGATTCGCCGGTGGCAGTCCCGCCTGTGACCGTGACAGTGACGGCTCCGCGGTTGGTCAGGTCGGTGCCGGCATCGAGGCCGGCGACCTCGGCGTAAGCATCGCCGGCTCCGGTCGCGGTCGCGGTGCCGCCGGTAGCAGTGATCGTCACGTCGCCGGAATTGGTGATCTCACCGAGCACCTCGGCGCCGGCCGCGAAGGCCGGGGCGTTGACGTCCGTGCCTGAACTTATCCCGCCCGTGGCGGTGGCGATCAGGTCGCCGACGTTGTTGATATCGGTGGTCTGGTCCTCACCATATATGATGCCGATAGCATAGGTCGGACCCTCGACGATACCGCCCGTGCCGGCGCCACCGGCCGCGACAGCACTGATATCGCCGATATTGTTGACATCACCGGCCGCTTCGATACCCACCGCGAAGGTCTCGACCGTCACGGTGTTGGGCCCCTCGGCGGTGCCGCCGACAACGCTGACGTCGATCGCGCCTTCGTTGAGTACGGCCCCTTCGGACCCGATACCCGCGCCCCCGGTACTGGCATCGGCGATGTTATTGGCATCGGCGGTCCCGCCGGCAACGCGGACCGTCAGTGAACCGGTGTTGTTGACGTCGGCCTCCCCGTAGATGCCATAGGCCTCAGCAAACGCCACGAGATCGGCGCCGAGGGCGGCGCCCCCAACGCCATTGACGTCAATGGCGCCGCTGTTGACCAGGGCGACCTCGCCGAACAAGCCGGCGGCGTAGAAGCTCACATCCTCATAGAGGTTGGGGTCCGTTTCGCCCAGCGCCCGCAGGAAGATCGCCTGGAGATTGATCGCCGGCACCGGCGTCATGGGCAGGCCCAGGCCCGCGACTTCCTCGCCGCCGTGGAGGTTGGTCTCGTCCACATCGATCACACCGATCTGACCGAGCGCCGCCGGCGCCCCCAGAGCGACCACCAACGCCACAATCCAGACGATGGGAGCCAAACGCCCCACGACCATATACTGCATTCTATTCAATCCTACCATACACATTCTCCTTCTGTACTATTAACCTCAAATATCGTTAAGTTGATGACAGAGATTCGGCATATGCCGATATAACCTCCTGCCACAGAAGCAGTTACGAAGAGGCTTGAAAGCCGGGTTTCTGGTTGCGGCCGAGCGTAGAGGCCGCCCTATGATTCCGTTACACGAAAGTACCGTAAGTGTCGCGATACACCCCAATATCACCGCGACTTCATTCATGTCGCGGCATATTGGCGTTTATCGTCTGACCACGGTGAAATGCCTGAGAAAAAACGAAAAACACACGAGAAAAAGTCATCAACTTGGAGCACGGTGCCTTCCGGGGAAGAGGACACCGGGGGAACGAAAAGGGTCCGGTGCCATTTATGTTGTATTATGAACAGCCAGCTCCACCGGCGTGCGGTGTAAAGACTACAAATTCGATGGGACATTCGGGGTCTCCCTATTCAATTGGATGCCGAGATAGGGAATCACATTCGAATCGCATTGCTGGGGCCAGAGGCGTCACGAGGCGAAGGAACCGATCGAACTTCCCTGCCAAGAAGCACGCCCGACATGACCACCGCCGAAGCCCTCGTCGGCCTCGTCGACCGACTCAAACAAGGCGTCGAAATCTGACGTCACAACCCACGTGCACCGGTGCAGGAATCAGGGCAGCGCCGTAGTCTTCTCGATTTCTCAGGCGGGTCTTGAACTTTGGCGGCGAATCGGTAAGCTCTTGATATGGCTATAGGCAGAGTTATCAGTGGGCAGTCCGCCGGCGGGGCAGAGGAGACCTTCAACCGTTCGTTGCGTCGCCAGCAACGGGGCGAATGTGCGGACCGGTGACATCGTAGAAAGGAAGACAGGACATGAATCGGAGCAGACGCAGTTTTCTCAAGACCCTTGGACTTGGATCGCTGGCCATGGCCTGCGGCCGGTGTGTATCGGCTCCACGTGAGCCGGGCCGCTCCGGCGCCGGCAAACCCAACGTCGTCATTTTCTTCACCGACGATCAGGGCACGCTGGATGCCAACTGCTACGGGTCGAAGGATCTCTATACGCCCACGATGGATCGTCTGGCACAGACCGGGGTGCGTTTCACCCAGGCCTATTCCCATATGGTCTGTTGCCCGGCGCGGGCCATGCTCATGACGGGTCGCTTCCCGCAGCGCTGCAATGTGAACACATGGACGCAGGGGGACGCCAAAGCAACCAAGGGCCGAAACATGTTCCGCGAGGAAATCACCATTGCCGAGATGCTCAAGCAGGCCGGCTACAGAACGGCCCTGTTCGGGAAATGGCACCTGGGCGCTCATCTCGACCACGGCCCCACCGAGCAGGGGTTCGACGAATTCATCGGGCTTCGCGGCGGCTTCATCGACAACTACAACCATTATTTCCTTCACGGCAACGGATTCCACGATCTCTACGAGGGCAAGAATGAAGTTTTCGCGCGGGATCGGTACTTCCCCGACATTATCACCGACAGGGCGCTGCAGTTTGTCGACCGGAACAAGGATGTGCCGTTCTTCATGTACGTGGCGTTCAATATCCCCCACTATCCGGAGCAGCCCGACAAGAAATTCGACGAACGTTACCAAGACCTGGACATGCCGCGTCGTTCCTATGCAAAGATGATCTCCACGACCGACGACAGAATGGGCAAGATCATGGCCCGTCTGGACCGGCACGGCCTGACGGAAAACACCGTCGTCATATTCATGAGCGATAACGGATACTCGAACGAGGATTACAAGATTCGCGGGGCCAACCACACCAGCGGCCTGGCCGAAGGAAGTAACTACGGCGCCAACGGCGGAGGCGGCAACGTTGGCAAATGGCTGGGCCACAAAGGCACGTTTCTCGAGGGCGGCATCCGTGTGCCGGCGATTATCAGCTATCCGGCCGGCCTGCCCCGGGGCATCGTCCGCGATCAGGCCGTAACGGCCATGGACTGGCTTCCCACCCTTGCGGATCTGTGTGGTGCCGAGACGCCCAACGTGAAGGTCGACGGAAAGAGCCTGCTGCCGATCATCGCCTCGGCCGCGGCCCCGACGCATAACCAAGTGATGCACTGGCAATGGGGTGACCAGTGGGCCGTGCGCGAAGGTTCATGGAAGCTGATCGGACGCGCCGGCAAAGCCCGCTCGCTCGGCAACCTCGACGAGCCCCAACCGGAGAAGAAAGACTATCTTACCGAGAGGCCGGAATTGGCTAAGCGCCTTCACGCGTTGCACGATGAATGGCTCAAGGACGTGCAACCCGAGCGCTGATCTGCGTGCGGGAAATAGGCCATGGCCAGGATTCTGATCGTCGCAATGAGATGCGCATCTTCGGCGTGACCCATGCATATTGAAGCAGAAGCTTGAACTTTGGCGGCGAATCGGTAAGCTCTTGATATGGCAATTGGCAGAGTTATCAGTGGGCAGTCCCTCGGCGAGGTTGAGGAGACTTTTAATACGGCGTTGCGGCCCGAGCATCTTGACGAGTGCGTGGGACAGCCCAACGTTCGCGAGAAGATCGCCATCGCCATCGAGGCGGCCACACAGCGGGCTGAGCCGCTGGAGCACATTCTCTTTTACGGCCCGCCGGGGTTAGGCAAGACCACGCTGGCCCATGTCGTGGCCAACGAGATGGGGGCGCGAATCCGCTGCAGCTCGGGGCCGGCGATGGTGAAGGCCGGAGACGTGATGGGCATGCTCAGCAACATCAGCACCGGAGACGTGCTCTTCATCGACGAAATCCACCGGCTCAGCACGCCGGTCGAGGAGTTCATCTATCCGGCGATGGAGGACTTCAAGGTCGATTACACCGTCGACAGCGGGCTGCACGCCAAGACGATCAACTTCCCGCTCAAGCGGTTTACGCTCATCGGCGCCACGACTCGGGCCGGCCTGCTCAGCGCGCCGCTGCGCAGCCGGTTCGGAATGCTCTACCACCTCGATTTTTACGATACGCAGGAGCTGACCGAAATCCTCGGTCGTTCGGCGCGACTGCTGAAGCTGGAGTGCCAGGACGGAACGCTGGAGCGGATTGCGGACCGCTCGCGCGGCACGCCACGGATCGCCAACCGTTTGCTCAAGCGCGTGCGCGACTACGCCCAGGTCAAGGGCTCCGGCGTGCTCAGCCCCGAGATTGTCGAGAACGCCCTGAAGATGGAGCAGATCGACGCGCTGGGCCTGGATCCGCTGGATCGGGCGGTTCTCAAGGCGCTGGCCGAGATCTACGACGGCGGGCCCGCCGGCATCGAGGCCATCGCCGCCACCCTCGGAGAGGAACGCGACACCCTCGAAGACGTCGTCGAGCCCTACCTCCTGCAAATCGGCTTCCTCCGCCGCACCAAGCGCGGACGCGAAATCACACCCCGCGCCCGGGACCACCTCGGCCTGAACCCCCGCCCCAAAAAACACAAGACCGACCAGCCCGCGTTATTCGAGTAAGGCCAAGGCGACGCGATCGCGCACGTTGCGGATATTGGGACGGGCGTAACCTGCAACGTGTCGGGCGATATTTCTGGATTTGGGGGCCCGGGTGGGTATAGAATGAGCCAGTGGGACGCAGAGGTTGTATCCCGCTTTTGCATTGTACCGGGAGTCGGTTGCATCGGCGGCCATGAGAGTATTGTTTGGCGTATTTGACTGGGGTCTGGGCCACGCCACCAGGGACGTGCCTCTGATTGCTGAACTTCTGCGCGAAAACGAGGTCCACATCCTCTCGACGGGCAGGGCCCTCGAACTGCTGCGCGGTCACTTCGGCGAGCGGTGCACGTACTACAACGTGCGCAGCATCTATCCGCCCTACACGCGCACGCGGCTGTTCAAGCTGAAGTTCTCCGTTTCGGTCCCGAAAATGATGCGGACGCTCAAGCGGGCGTGCCGGCGGTCGCGGAGGATCATCCGCACCGGGTTCGATATCGTCATCTCCGACTGCCGGTACGATGTCTACGACCGACCCGAGAACTCGTATCTGATCAACCACCAGTTGCGGTTCAAGACCCCGGTCGGGGCCGAGCGCGTGCTGGAGCGCTGGCTCGCCTCGCGCATGCGGAAATACCGGTACGTGTTCGTGCCGGATTACGAGGCCAACAGCCTGACCGGCCTGCTCAGCCACGAGCTGCGCTACATTCCCCCCGAGAAAGTCAAGTATATCGGCATCCTGTCCCGCCTGCGGAGGCAGGAGGTGGCTCAGGACATCGAGTACTTCATCTCCCTGTCTGGCCCCGAACCGCAGAGGACGGTGCTGGAGCGACAGATTCTGGCCCAGGCGGCGCAGTTGCCCAGGCCGGTGGTGATCGCCGGAGGCAAGCCCAACGGCGCGCCGAAGGATCGCAGCGAGAACATCGAATACCACAGTTTCCTGGACGCCGATCGACAGGAGGCCGTCATGAACCGGGCCAAGTTCATCATCACGCGGTCCGGGTACACCACGGTCATGGAGTTAGCCGAATTGGGCAAGACGCGGGTCCTGATGCTGCCCACGCCCGGACAGACCGAGCAGGAATATCTCGCCGACTACTACGAGGAGCAGAAATACTTTCACCACGTCAGCCAATACCGGCTGCGTCTGGCCGACGACATCGCCACGGCCCGGAAATTCCGGGGCTTCGACCCGCCCTGGAAAACCAAGGATTCCGTCGGCCGATTCATGAATATCCTCTACTCGTGAAACGTCGCGTCGATCTTCTTCGTCAGAGCGCAGCCCATCCGGTAGGAACAGTAGGTGATGAAAAACGCACCGAACACGTCGATGCTGTAATGCAGGTGCATGGCCAGCACGGTGAAGGCCATGATGAACGAGCCGGCCAGGAACACGTACCGCAGGGCGCTGTGCTTGAACAGGAAGAATCCCAGGAAGGGAATGGCGGTGTGCCCGGAAAAGAACATGTCGTTCTGGAAACTGAGGTGCTGACAAATCCAGGGGAAATCGGCCCGGATGGCATCCGAGGGCGTTTGCAAGTGTGTGAACAGCATGAACACCGAGCGCAACATCACCAGCAGGCTGAACTGGCTGGCGACAAAGTGAAACGTGCGAATGTGAAAGACCAGCGGCGAGATGAACAGGGCGCAGACGAGGGCGATGTAGCCGTAGACGAAAAGGGGGCTCAAATCGATGGGTCCGAAATGATCCAGGATCAGGTCGGGAATATCGGGCCCCTCCGTCGCCGAGACGTACACGCCGGCATGATAGTCTAAATACGTGGCGATGACGATGAGCACCAGGGACGAGGCGTTGAGGTACCGGTATTCCAGGAACTCCCTGACCCAGGCGCGCCATCCTTCCCGGAAATACGTCCTGAGCCTGGCGATCCCGGAGGTGCGACGGGACGCATCGCCGGGCGGTGTTGTCGATCGTCGCTCTGCTTCCTGCATGTCAGCCCCTCTGTATGTGCCGCGCCATCTTCGGCCGGCGGCCCAATGTCTCGGTGAAATGGTGAATCAGGACGCGCTCGATTTCATTGAGACCGTTGTCCTGCAACCGGGGAATCTGCTTCAAGTCCGCCCAGCTTCGCGCCGCCGCGAGGGTGAGCCCGATCTTGTCGGGATAGCTCATCTCGCAGTCCCGGCAGATCAGCCCGTTGGCGGCACTGCTGAAATACACCTGACGCCAGCTTTTTGAGAAGGGTCTTCTGCAGTTGACGCACTGCTTGACGACCGGCTGGAGCCCCACTTCGCGCAGCAATGAAAGCTGGAACAGAATCAGCCGGATCATCACGCCGTGGCGGTCCCGCGCCAGGTCTTCCTGCTCGAGATCCTGCACGAGCTGCAGGAAATGATCGAACAGGACGAGGTGCGGATCATAGTCATCGGTGAGCAGGCCGAGCAGTTCGGCGGCAAACAGCGCGCTGTGCAGGGCGAACAGATTCTGCCGCAGGCCGCCTCGAACCGAGTGCTGCTGAAACTCCGTCAGCGTCGCAAGCTGCTCCCGACCGGCGCCGGAGAAGACGACCTCGCCGAAGGAGAGCACCTCGATCGGGCCGTCGAAGGCCGATTTTGCCCGTTTCGATCCCTTCGCAATAGCCCCGACCTTCCCGGAGAGACGGGCGAAGAGAGTGACGATCTGCGAGGTTTCGGAATAGTCGAGGGCGCGGATGCACACGGCCCGGTCCTTCGTCAACATGGTCACGACTCGACGATTTTCTGAATTCTGATCCGCTTGATGCGCCGGGGTTCAGCCGAAGCGATGGTGAACTCCAGATTCGCATACTCGAAATGCTCACCTGCCTTGGGGATGTAGCCCAACCGGGAGAAGACGAACCCGCCCACGGTGTCATAATCCTCGTCCTCGGGCAGATCCAGTTCGTAGTCGTCGTTGAGGTCATCGACGTATGTCCGGGCATCGACCTCAATGGTGTTTCCGTCGATCTTGCGAATCGATTCCGGCGGGGTCTCTTCATATTCGTCGGTGATTTCGCCGACCAGCTCCTCGAGAATATCCTCCAGCGTCACGATCCCGGCGGTGCCGCCGTACTCGTCGAGCACGACCGCGATATGGAGCTTCTGGTTTTGGAACTCGTGGAGCAGGGAGCGCAACGGCTTGCTCTCGGGCACGAAATACACCTCGCGCATGCGCCCGCGCAGGCTGAAGTCGCCGGCGTCCTTTCCGATCTCCGTCAACAGGTCCTTGGCGTAGACCAGCCCGACGATGTTGTCGACATTTGCCTCATACACGGGAATCCGGGAATGGCCCGCCCTGGTGATGGTCTCAAGGACCGTCGGCAAATCCGCGCTGACCTCGACGGCGACCAGGTCCGTTCGCGGGGTCATGATCTCGTCGGCGCAGCGTTCGCTCAACTCGAGCACGTTCTCGATCATCTCCTGCTCTTCTTCATCGAAGGCGCCTTCCATGCGATGCTGCTCAAGGTCCTCGAGGAACTCCTCCTGCTTCTCTTCCTGCTGCTCTTTGGCCGAGGCCTCGGGCACACCGGCGAGCCGCCGCACAAAAACGTCGTACAGCCGCAGAACGAAAAGAACCGGAGCGGCAATGACACTGAGCCACAGCAGCAGTCTGTACGTCCGGCTGAGCAGCTTTTCTCCGGCATACTTGGCCCAGGCATGAGGAATGGCCAGACTGAAGACGGAGAAGATCGCCACCGCGATGAAGAAGACGAGCGCGTAGCTGGCAAAGCCCAGCGGCTCCTGCCGGACCGACAGCAGGGCCACCAAAAGCAGCAACGCGCTGATGTTGAAAACGAGCCTGTAGAAAGAGCAGGTCAGAACCAGCCTGTCGGCCTTTTCCACCAACTCATCCACGAGCCGGGGACGTTCCTCCCCACCGACCGCTTTAAACGCCTCCTGCAGGCGGAGACGCGAGAAAATGCGCAACGCCGTCGCGTTGACGGAAAAGAACAATGTCGCTCCAACGAACAGGCATATCAGTAGCACAGCCCAACCGGTGAAGCCCACTTCCCAAGACCTTTCAAGAAATCCTCAAGCACGCACGGCCCGACGCATCCGACTTACTGCGCCTGCCCGCGCTCATCATACACAAAACCGTAACCCAGGTGTTGGAGAATCTCGTCCTCCATTCGATGCATCTCCCGAGCGGTCTCGGGGGTGGCATCGTCAAAACCCAGATTATGCAACAATCCGTGCGTGATGTACAGTGCCAATTCCGCAGGGCCTGCGTGCCCCCGGGCGGCGGCTTCGCGCAGGGCCAGCTCGCCGTTGACGATCAGGTCGAAAACGCGCCCCGGCCCGCTCCCGTCGTCCTCGGACAAGTCGAAACTCAGACAATCCGTGGTTCCGCTGCGGCCCAGGAATTCCTCGTTGAGCCGGCTGATCTCGGCGTCATCAACGATGCCGATGCTCACCTCGGCCACGGTGACCCTGAAGCGCGTGCAGACGAACCGCGTCAATTTCTCCAGCGCGGGCCGGTCCACCGGAATACCCGGGAAATGCGATGCGATCTGGACGGTGATCGTGGGCACGGCAACCTACGTCTGAACCATTTTGGGAACACCGCCCTTCGCCGCCCGGGGCGAAGGCAGAGGCTCGTCGGGCGCCGTGGGATACGCGATGCGGCCGTGATAGTGGGCGGCCAGTGATTTCGACATGCTCGTCTCGATCTGACTGAGCTCGCGCAGCGTCAGATCGCACTCATCGAACTGCCCGTCCTGCAACCGTTTCATGGCGATGTTGTGAACCACCGCCTCGACCTTGGTCGGCGTCACGTCCGAGAGCGACCGGGTCGCCCCTTCCACGGCATCGGCGAGCATGACGATGGCCGCCTCCTTCGTTTTGGGCTTGGGACCGGCATAGCGAAACTCGCTCTCGGCCGGCGGCGCCTCTTTGGGCTTGCGTCCGTCGGCCGCACCGCCCGGTGCCTCGTGTCGCTTGATCGCCTGGTTGTAAAACGGCTCCACCAGCGTGGTGCCGTGGTGCGTTTCAACGAACTGGCGCAACACACCGGGAAGGCCGAATTCCTTGGCCATTTCGGCGCCGTCCTTGACGTGGCCCACGATGATCAACTGACTCATCGCCGGGGAAAGCTCCTTGTGCTTGCTGGCCGAGCCCATCTCGTTCTCGACGAAGTACTTGGGCTTGTTGAGCTTGCCGATGTCGTGGTAGTAGGCGCCGACGCGGCACAGGAGCCCGTTGCCGCCGATGGCTTCGGCCGCAGCCTCCGCGATGGAACCGATGAGCAGGCTGTGGCTGAAGGTTCCCGGCGCCTCGATGGCCAGCTTCTTCAAGAGGGGTTGATTGGCGTCGGAGTAATCCAGCAGCGTCATGCTGGTGGCGATGCGAAAGCCTTTTTCAATCAGCGGCAGCAGGCTTTGAATGAGCAGGCCCGCGACGAAGGCGGCGCCGGCATGGTAGCCCGCCGCCTGGAGGACGCGGGTTGGGCTCGCGGGTTCGCCCAGGAAGTTCAGGTACACCACGGAGCAGGCCGTGGCAAACACCACCGCCGCCGCCAGGGCACTGACCTCCAGGAGTTTCATCCGCGTTCGAATCTCCTTCAGTGACAAACAGCAGGTCATCACGCCGGAGACCATCGTCAGAAACAGGCCCATGCCCTGCAACTGAAAGCCCCAATCCGGCCGCGGGCCCACCGCCAGAACCGCAAAAGCGCAGTAGACCGTCCCGGCGCCCATGGCAAATCGCTGGTCGTAGGCAATCGCCAGGACAATGGCAACCAAAATGGCCGTGCCCGTGCCCCAGCTCGGTCCCCACAGACTGTCAGCGGCCGACAGCAGCCCCAGTTTCGTCGCCGCCAGCGACAGCAGGAACAGCACGATCAGGGCACACGCCCGGGCGTGGTTGCGCAGGACGCGACGCTGGTAGTGGTGGATGTAGAAGGCGGCTCCCACCGAGATAAACACGATCACGGCCGACAGGGCCGCCACTGCATGGTAGCGCCCCTCCTGGACCAGTTCGAACGAGAAAATGCCGATACAGGTGGCGACAAACAGCAGCCACAGCAGCACCGAGACCACCAGATCGGCGTCAGCCAGAAGAGAAGCCTTCAACGACCGCTCGGCTGAGATGTTCCGGCGTACCTGGCTGCGCCGCGGATTGGTTCGCTTGAAATACGCCATGCGATCAGCTCCCCGCCCGAGCGATCCGCGGCAACGTCAGGGCTGGCAGGGCCCCATCGGATTCGAGTCGTTCGGACCGGTTCATGAGACCTTGTCTGCCTCTGCGTGCTTCTGTTCGTCCTGTTTGTCCCTATACGCCTGCACGATGTTCTGGACCAGCCGGTGCCGCACGATATCGCGCTGGCCCAGTTCGACCACGCCGATGCCTGCGATCGGTTTGAGAATCTCGATGGCTTCGACCATGCCGCTCTTCTGACCGGCCGCTAAATCGACCTGGGTGATATCGCCGGTGATGATCATTTTCGAGCCGTGCCCGAGGCGCGTCAAGACCATTAACATCTGCAAGCCGGAAGTGTTCTGGGCCTCATCGCAGATGATGGCGGACTCGTTCAGCGTCCGCCCGCGCATGAAAGCCAGCGGAATGATCTCGATGATATCCAGCTCCATGAATTTTCGCATCTGGGCGAAATCCATCATGTCTTCGATGGCGTCGAAGAGCGGCCGGAGGTACGGATTGACCTTGGCTTGAATGTCGCCCGGCAAAAACCCGAGTCTCTCGCCGGCCTCCACGGCCGGGCGGGCCAGCACGATGCGGCGAATTTGGCGCTTCTTGAGCATGGAGACCGCCACCGCCACCGCCAGATAGGTCTTGCCGGTCCCGGCCGGACCCATGCAGAACGTCAGATCGTTCCTCAGCATCGTCTCGATGTAACGCAACTGTCCTTGCGTAGAAGGCTCGACCACCTTGTTGGAATAGACGCTGATCGTTTGTCCGCTCTCGGCGGCTCCGGACCAGAACCCCTGCTCGACCAGCCCGGTGACGTCCTCCGTAGTCAATTGCCCGGTCTTGAGCAGATGTTTCTGCATGCGGTCGATCAACTCGGTCGCGCGATGCACGCTGGTTTCAGCGCCGCTGATGACGAGGTTCGACTGGCGAGCGGTGATTTGGACGCCGAGCGAGCGACGCAGCAAACGAAGGTGGCTGTCGGCAGGGCCGAACAGCTCAAGCTGCTTGGCCGGATCCAATTGTACGGTTACATCCAACGCATTTCTCGCTACAGTGTTCTCTGTCGTCCCGACGGCTCGGCCTTCTACGCCACGAGCTTGAAGAAGACATAGGCAAAAGGCGTCGCAAACAACGGCGAATCGATCACATCCAGTATGCCGCCGAATCCGGGCACGCACTTAGCGGAATCCTTCCGGCCGGCGTCGCGCTTCAGCATGGATTCCACTAAGTCACTGAACTGCCCCACAACAGCAAGGCACGCACCGAAGACCAACGCCGGCCAAGCCGACATTATACCAAAACCCCGGGCAAACGCGAAACTCAACACCATGGCCGCGACCATGGCCCCGGCCATCCCCTCCCAGGTCTTGCCCGGACTGACCCGAGGTGCGAGCTTGTGCTTGCCGAATATCCTGCCAAACGTGTAAGCCCCTATGTCAGAAGCCTTTACGACGCAAATGACCGTGAACATCTCCCACAGCCCAAACTCGATGCGAACCGCCAGTACGAAGGACCCGAGAAGGCCCAAATAAATCATTGCAAAACAGCTAATCCCGCAGTTGTTCAAGACGTCGTTCGTGCCAAAGCGGAGATAGTGCTGCAAAAACACCCCCAGCAGCGCCAGGACCATGACCCCGAGAATCCAGGACCCACGGTCCAGCGGAACGATCTGGGGCCAATACCAGGAGGTCGCCAGCAAGATCACGCCGAGGGCCGAAGCCGGGTTCAGTACGGTCAGTCCCTTGCCGGCGGCCAGTCGGGACAGCTCCACACAGCCCAGGCCCAGGGCCGCTGCCACCAGCAGGGCTACCAGGGTCGCCTGCACGGACCTGTCGTCGGTGGTCGCGGACGTCAGAGAGCCGTCCAACCAGCCGTCCACAATCACGATGCCGGTACAAGCCACCGTCATCAAAGTCCCGAAGAGTAACCGTTGTCTCAGCATGGCTCGTGGATTCGTCAGAGTTGTATCATTCGCGCATCAGAACGGTGCCGAAGCAGACCCACCCGCAAAGGGCGGATGCTGCCGGCTCACTCGGTTGCTCCCGACCCAACATCAATCGCGCCGAAGCGACGATCCCTCCGAGCATATGCCAGAATGGCTTCTTCCAGCGATACCTCGGTAAAGCTCGGCCAGAGCGTATCGGTCACATGGAACTCGCTGTAGGAGATCTGCCAGAGCAGAAAGTTGCTCACGCGCATTTCGCCGGCGGTCCGCACGAGAAGGTCGGGGTCCGGAATCTCCCTCGAGTAAAGCTCGCTGCTGATGGTGCGCTCGTCGATCTCGTCGGCGTTGAGCTTTCCGTCCTTGCATTTCTCGGCGATGGCCCTCGTGGCATCGACGAGTTCGACCCGCCCGCTGTAGTTCAGCGCCAGGGCCAACACCATGCCGGAATTGTCCCGGGTCATGTCCATCGTTCGTTGCAGCTCGTCGATCACCGCCTGCGGCAGCCCGGATCTGCGTCCGAGGTGAATGAGCCGGACATTGTCCTTCATCAGCGTCGGGCGAATCCCCACCAAATACTCGGCGTACAGGTGCATCAACGCGTTGACCTCGGAGCGAGGACGCTTCCAATTCTCCATGCTGAATGAATACAGCGTTAGCGAATTGATACCGAAATCCACGCAGCGCTGCGCGATCTCTTTGGCGGTGCGAGCCCCCTCCCGGTGTCCTTCAAAACGCATCAGGTCCTTTTGCTTGGCCCACCGCCCGTTGCCGTCCATGATGATGGCGATATTGCCCGGCACCTGCTCAACTTGAATCCCGAGCCGCTTGGCCGTGGCTTCCCGCTTTTGCAGCATCTCTTCCATTTGAACCAACCCGCCGCTCACGTGCCCCTCGAATCTGCGCGATCCCAGCGGCGCCATGGCGTCTATTTCTTGATGATTGTCTGGCTTCGTTTGGGCCCCACACCGATCATGTTAATCGGCGTGCCGACGATTTCCTCGACGCGCCGCACGTACTCCTGTGCGGCCGCTGGAAGCTGATCGAAGCTCGTGGCTTCGCTGATGTCCTCGGCCCACCCGGGCATCGTTTCGTATACCGGCCGAGCCTGCGCCAGGCGATCGATGTTGGCCGGGAAGAACGTGGTCTTTTTCCCGTCGATCTCGTAGGCGCTGCAAAGGTTCAACTGCTCCAGCCCCGCCAGCGTGTCGAGGTGCATCAGCGCCAGCGAATCGATGGACCCGATCTTGACGCCGTACGCCACCGCCACCGCGTCGAACCATCCGCACCGGCGCGGGCGACCCGTCGTCGTTCCGTATTCGTTGCCCTTGTCGCGAATGTATTGGCCGGTCTCGTTGTCCTGCTCCGTGGGGAAAGGCCCGGCCCCCACGCGCGTCGTATATGCCTTCACGACCCCGATGTACTTCTCCACCATCCGCGCCGGCACCCCGCACCCGGCGGGAAGGCCCAGCGCGCTCGAATTCGAGCTGGTCACGTACGGAAACGTCCCGTGATCCAGGTCCAGAAGCGCCCCCTGCGCCCCTTCGAAGAGGACCGATTTTCCGGCCCCGATCGCCCCGTGCAGCAACTCCGTGGTGTCGGTGGTGAAGGGTACGAGCCGTTCGGCATACGACCGGCACTTCTCGACGAGCGCCTCGGCCGTCATCGGTTCGGCATCGTAGAGCGCGGCGAAGAGCTTGTTTTTGTAAGCTACGATGTGTTGGAGCTTCTCTGCGAGCCGGTCCACGTCGCGAAAATCGCCCATCCGCACCGCGTAACTGCGGCCCACCTTGTCCGCATAGCACGGACCGATCCCGCGAATCGTCGTGCCCAGCTTCTGCTTGCCCAGCGATTCCTCGCGCAACTGGTCCTCTCTCTTGTGGTAGTCCAGCACGACGTGAGCGTTCTCGCTAATGAAAAGCCGGTCGGCCAGCGCAATCCCGCGCTCCGCCAGGCCGTCGATCTCGCCGATCAGGACCTCCGGATCGACCACCACCGCGTTGCCGATCACGCAACGCACGCTCGGGCGGATCGAGCCGCTCGGCAGCAAATGCAGGGCGAAACGACTGTCGCCGATGACGACCGTGTGCCCGGCGTTCGAGCCGCCCCCGTAGCGAACGACCAGCTCGCTGTGCTCGGCTAAAATATCGACCACCTTGCCCTTGCCTTCATCACCCCATTGCAAGCCAACTACGCAGGTATTCATCGGATTCCTATATTCCTAACGCCAATTATATCCATGCAAACAAACCCCAATACACTACTGAGCCCCCCCGCGCCGGTCAACCATATTATTCCA
>Ga0272441_10003472_pt1 | contig 29931 bp, 16 predicted proteins | sample SSMProp6N_FD_193582 | JGI IMG/M metagenome (GOLD analysis project Ga0272441, IMG submission 193582) | Marine sediment archaeal communities from Little Sippewissett salt marsh, Falmouth, MA, United States - SSM-Prop-6N | ecosystem: Environmental > Aquatic > Marine > Wetlands > Sediment ... | reverse complement strand
ATTATGGGGAGCGACTCGGATCTCGAAACGATGTCGCTCGCCATCGATCAGCTCGCGAAGTTCGGGATTCCCTGCGATGTGCACGTGATGTCGGCGCACCGCTGCCCCGACGTGGTGGCGAAGTTCGCGGAGGAGGCGGAGGGCAGCGGGATAGGCGCGATCATCGCGGGGGCGGGGAAGGCGGCCCACCTGGCGGGGGTGGTGGCGGCGAAGACAATTCTGCCCGTGATCGGCGTGCCCATCGAGACGAAGCTGGCGGGCGGGCTCGACTCGCTGCTGTCGATGGTGCAGATGCCACGCGGCGTGCCCGTGGCCACGATGGGCACGGGCAAGAGCGGGGCGCTGAACGCCGCCGTGCTCGCCGCCCAGATCCTCGCCCGCTCCGACCCCGACCTGCGCGAGAAGCTCAACGACTTCAAGACCGACATGGCGGCCAAGGTGGCGAAGGCATCCGACGACCTGCGCACGAGGCTGGGGCTGACATGATCGCGGTGGTCCAGCGCGTGAGCCGCGCGTCGGTGACCGTCGAAGGGGCGGTCACGGGCGAGATCGGCACCGGACTGCTCGTGCTCCTGGGCGTGCGGGAGGGCGACGCCGATGGCGATGCGGACCACCTGGCGCGCAAGATCGGCGGCCTGCGCATCTTCCGCGACGAGAACGACAAGATGAATCGCTCGTGCAGCGACGCGGGCGGGGCCATGCTCGTCGTCTCGCAGTTCACGCTGTGCGGCGACTGCCGCAAGGGCCGCCGCCCCAGCTTCGAGCACGCCGCCGAGCCCGCCGAGGCCACTCGCCTCTACGAGTACTTCTGCGGCCGACTCCGCCAGCAGGGCTACCGCGTGGAGACGGGCGTCTTCGGCGCCATGATGGACGTCGAGCTCGTCAACGACGGCCCGGTCACGCTCGTGATCGAATCGGGGAAGTAGGGGGTCCGCGCCATGATCCCCGCACACAACCTGCTCTCGCTCTCACGGGCTCTCGCCACGCCCGTCGTGGCCATACTCGCCTGCTACGACCACACGCGCACCGCCGCCATTGTGCTCGCCATCGCCGTGGGACTCACCGATTTCGCCGACGGGCCGCTCGCCCGCTGCAGCGGGAAACCCTCGCCCTTCGGAGCCCTGCTCGACATGACCTGCGACAAGGTGTTCCTTTGCTCGATGCTCATCGTGCTGGCGGCCCAGGGGCGGTCGCCCGCGTGGGCGGCGGCCATCATCACCTCGCGCGAGCTGCTCGTGCTCTTCCTGCGCGTCGTGGCCGCCCGCCGCGGCCGCCCGATGCCCATCGCTGCGTTCGGCAAGCTCAAGACCTTCATGCTCTACCTGCTCGTGCCCATCGCACTGGCCGACGTGAGCTGGGAGGCCGTGTGGTTTCTCGCCCTCGCCGCCTCCGCCTCTGCCCTCGGCTCCCTCATCGAGTACATCGTGAAGATGCGGCGCGACCTGATGGACGAGTTGACCCGCACCTCATCCTACGGCGGGCCTGTGTAAGCCGCCACGAGCCGACCAACCCTTCCCAGGAGTGTCCCATGCCCGTCCCCACGATCGAATGGACCGGCGGCATCGACGGCTGTGCACGCATGATCGACCAGACCCTCCTGCCCACCGAATTCAAGCAGATCGACATCGCGGACGTCGAGGCGATGTGGGAGGCGATCAAGGTGCTCCGCGTGCGCGGCGCCCCGGCCATCGGCGTCGCCGCCGCCTTCGGCACGGTCGTCGGCATCCAGGGTTCCCAGGCCGCCGACTGGGGCGCCTTCCAGGCCGACCTGACGAAGGCCACGGACTACCTGGCCACCTCGCGGCCCACCGCCGTGAACCTCTTCTGGGCACTCGACCGGATGAAGCGCGTGGCCGCGGAGAATCGCTCCCTCGCGATCCCCGAGCTCAAGCAGCGCCTGCTCGACGAAGCCCTCGCCATCTGCGAGGAGGACAAGGCGACCTGCCGAGCCATCGGCCGGCACGGTGCTGAGCTGGTCAAGGACGGCGACGGTATTCTCACCCACTGCAACGCGGGCGGCCTGGCCACCGCCGACTACGGCACCGCCCTCGCCGTGATGTTTGCAGCCCACGAACAGGGCAAGACCATCCACGCCTACGCCGACGAGACCCGCCCGCTCCTCCAGGGCGCACGCCTGACCACCTGGGAGCTCATGCAGGCGGGGATCGACGTCACCCTCATCTGCGACAACATGGCCGCGCAGGTCATGCGCGAGGGCCGCATCGACCTCGTGGTCGTGGGCGCCGACCGCATCGCCGCCAACGGCGACGCCGCGAACAAGATCGGCACCTACGGCGTGGCCATCCTCGCCAGGGAGCACGGCATCCCCTTCTACGTAGCCGCGCCCGCCTCCACGTTCGACCTCTCCCTGCCCACGGGCGAGGGCATTCCCATCGAGCAGCGCGGCGCCGAGGAAGTCACCGAAGGCTTCGGCCGCCGCACCGCCCCCCACGGCGCCAAAGTCTACAGCCCCGCCTTCGACGTCACCCCCGCCGCCTACATCGCAGGCATCATCACCGAGCGCGGCATCATCCGTCCCGTGGACCAGGCCACCGTGCGCGCCGTGGTCGGCTAGCTCACGGTCCTGACGAGCGCGCAAGCGCGTCCCCGTAGACATGAGCGCGAGCCTGGAATAAGGGCTTGCGCGCGAAGCTCTCACCATATCTGTAACGTGAGTTCAGCGGCGCCGGCGGCGGGCCAGGATGCCGATGCCACCCAGGAGCAGAAGGCCCAGCGTGCCCGGCTCGGGGATGAGCTCGTCCTGGGTTCTCAGGGCGAGGCCGAAGATGACGCCGTCGTCGTTCTCCCCGCCCGCCATGGTCATACCGTAGAGCACGCCGTTGTAGAGGGTGAGGTCGCCGCGTGCCTCAGTGCCGTCTGTGGGGTACCCGGCGAACTCGTGGACCAGTGTGTAGGCCGTGCCCGCGGTGGTGATGCTGAAAATGGCCCCCGCGTCGTCCGCTCCCCCCCGCGAGGCCATGCCGTAGAGCGTATCGCCGTCCGCGATGAGTGAGCCGAAGGGCCAGTGAATGTCGGGCGACGGGGCGAAGGCGTGCAGCACATCGTAGTTGTCGCCATCCGTGTCGAGACCGAAGACGAGGCCGCCCTGGTTGCCGCCGTCGCCACCCCAATGGGCCATGCCGTAGAGGCGCCCATCGACGAGGCACAGCGAGCCGTAGGGATCCTCGGGATCGACCAGAGCCGGCGTGAACTCCTTGAGCACCTCGTAGTTGCCGCCATCGGCGTCCATCCGGAACACGACACCATACTGCGCCTGGGTGAATCCACCGCCGTAGGTCATGCCATAGACGACGTCGCCGTTGACGGTCACGCTGCCATAGGGGCCATAGCCGTCGTCGGGGCCGGCGAAGCTGTGGAGCACCTCGTAGTTCGAGCCGTCGGGGTCCATGCGGAAGATGGTTCCATAGCCGCTCAGATAGCTGCCCCCCTGGCGCGTCATACCGTAGAGTTTCCCGCCCTGGAGCGCCAGGGAGCCCCACGGGCCTCCACCGTCGTTCGGGGCGCCGGTGAACTCGTGGCGGAGCGTGTAATCAGAGCCGTCGATGCCCATCTCGAAGACCACGCCCATATTGTCGTTGCCGCCGAGTTCGGTCATGCCGTACAGCTTGCCGCCGCTCAGGGTCACCTGACCGTGAGGCCTGTAGCCGTCGTCGGGGCCGCCAGTGAAGTCGTGGAGGTGCTCGTAGTCGGAGCCGTCGAGTTTCATCCGGAACACGGCTCCGCCCCCGCCGCCTCCGCCGTAGGGGGTCATCCCATAGAGCATGCCGCCGCTGACCACCAGGGCGCCACCCCAGGGGTCGCTGCCGTTCGTGGAGGTCAACTCAAAATGGTGCAGTACGTCGTAGGGGGCAGACTGGACAGGCTGGCAAGCCAACAGGCCAACTGCCGCGCCCAAGCATAGGAGGGCTCGTCTCATGGGGTTCGCTCCATTAGTTTAGTCCGTTCAACCTGACCCACGCAGGTTCTCGCAAGCAAAGAGCATGCCAGATCAGCCACGTGTACCCGAATTCGTGTGGGGTTACCCCCAAACCACATCAACAGAAACACTTATGGCAGATCGCCGGTGCCAACCGTTGTGGCGCGACCTCGCTCTCGTGCGGGTCGGCGCGGGACGTTCGGCAACATGGCAGACGGCGCACAGGCGCGCAATCGAGCCAAGTAGCTCCAGAACAGAGGCTTAGGGCATGTTGATGAATGTCAACGCCCGGTGACCATTGGCAACATGACCAAGGGCTGCCTAGAGGGAAAGGAACTGGGTGAGATGCGCATGGCTCCCCCAGGACACCATCGGGATCTAGGCCGCATTTCTCACCAGCCCTGGCCGCCAGTGTCCGCCGTACGGCGGATCGCGTGTGCGTCCTGGCCTGAAACGAGAATGAGCGCACTGGGCACGCGCAGACTGTGTGGGAGCCGGGGTCCGGTACTGGATGATATCCCTTGCTCCTTCCACAAGATGCTGCGTTCACGCCCAGACCTGGTGAGAAATGCGGGCTAGAAGTCGGCCGCCTTGGGCTTCGGGGGCGGTGGGGGAGGCGGGGGCGGCTGCACGGTGTCCTGCCAGCCGAAGGCGCCGGCGGCGCCGATGAGCGGGAGCAGGCCGGTGCGCGAGAAGCTCTCGAGCATCACCCCGTCCGCCTCGGCCGTGAGGGTGGCACACATGCCGCGCAACTGCCCAGCCACCTGGGCTTCGATGGGCATGGGCTGCCCCTCGGGGGCGGGGCGGCCCTGCGTGAGGAACGCCGTGGCGATGCTCTGTAGGTCTATGTACAGCAATGCGTTGTGCTTCGCCGGCACGTTGCGGGCGACCACGCTGTAGCGGGGCACCGTCGCGAGGCCCTCCCCGCCCGCCTTGGCGTCGACGCACTGGCGGACCAACTCCACGGTCTTGGCCACAACCAGGGTGTCGCCAATGAAGGCATAGGCGGGCTGGAGCGGGGCGTTCGGTGCGACGAGGGTGTGGATCTCGGTGCCCTTGTAGACCTCCTGGTCGCGTCGCACCCCTTGGCCCATGATGGGCTGTGCGGTCATCACGCGGTGGATGGTCACCTTGAGGGCCTCCGGCTTGGCGACGCGGAAGCCGAGGATGACGGGCATGTCGCCCTGCTTGGGGGCGCGGTGCTGGGCGAAGTAGAGGGGGAGCACCTCAGGCGATGCGGCGATGAACATCTCGCCGCCGAGCGTGCCGATGAGATCCTCGTCGAAGTTGATGCCGAACTGGAGGAGGATCTGCTGCTTGCCGTCGTCGAGGCGGGCGAGGCCTTCGACTTCGCCGCCTTCCTGGAGGAAGCTGAGGATGCTGCCCCAGAGCTGCGGCCCGTCCTTGAAGCTCAGCGAGAGCACGGCGGGGCAGGCGGCGGGGAGCATGGCGGCGGCCTGCGACGTGCCGGGGGCGAGGGCGCCGAGCACCCGTGCGAGGCCGATCTTGCGCTCCCCGGTGTAGAGGAACACGCGGTCGCGAACGCCCCGCCCATCGAACGCCGACGAGAAGGCGATCCACCGCGCCGCGCTGATGCCCAGCAGGTCGAGGCCCTTGGCCATCTCGGGGTTGCCGTCGATCTGCGGCTTGTTGTCCGCGAGGAGCTTGCCGAGGTTGAGGAAGGCCACGAGGCCCTTGGCCACGGCCAGGCGCTTGCGCACCTGGGCGAAGGCGGGGTCGGCGGCGAGGCGCTTGCGGGGGCGGGCGTCCAGCAGACCCTTGATGGCCTCGGGCTCGCCCAGGGCGAGCGTCTGGTCCACGAAGGCATACGCCACCGTCTTGCCGTCCGCCTTGATGACGCGCAGCGGCACGTCCTGGTGGAGGTCGTCGGCGAAGACGACGCCCGGCTGGTTGGCCTTGAGGGTGGCCTCCACGGTGTTCTCGAGGAGCCCCTCGAGCTGCGGGCGGGTGTCGGCGGCGTCCAGGAGCACCACGGGCTGGGGCTCTCCCGGGCCGCCCACCTCGCGCAGCACGACGCCGACGCGCTTGGCGTGGGTGGTCATGAACTCGTTCCAGCGGACGCCGAACCGTTGGAGGGCCTGCTGCTGTGCGAAGGCGCCGACGAGGCGGAGGCCCAGCTCGGCCTGGGGCACGGCGCGAACGATGTCGCGCAGCCCCGCCTGCTCGAAGTCGGCCCAGATGCCGGTCGGGTCGCTGATCTCGGCGTAGAAGACCGCGTTGTCGGGCACGACGGCGGCCAGGTCGGCGGCGGGTGCGGCGGCGGCTATGCCCAGGACGAGAGCGAGAGCCAGGCGGACGGGCGTGCGCATCGAGGCGTCCTCCAGGGGGTGGCTGCGGAGCTTCACGGTTCCATCAGGGCATACAGCGCATGGGCCGTGGGGGTTTCGGGGTGGCGCGGATCGTGACGCGTGACGCGTGGCGCGGGGTCGTGACGCGTGACGCGTGAGAAGAGAAGAGGGGCGCTCGGGATGCACCGGCAGGGGCACGGCACTGCCGTGCCCGCGTGGCGCCCGGGGCGGGGCGGGCGAAGAGAAGAGGGAGATCGAGATCGAGGACGAGATCGAGATCGATGGGAAAGGGGGGCGAGATCGGCTGTTGACCGTGGAGGCACGGGGGGCTACAATTCCGCATGGAGAGGGGATTCAGGAGGCCACTGCGTGGCTCTGCCCAGGATACTCGAAGAGATCGTGGCACACAAGCGGGGCGAGGTGGCGGCGGCACAGGCGCGGCGGCCGCTGGACGAGGTGGCAGCAGCGGCGGCGAAGGCGCCGCCCGTGCGCGACTTCGCGGCTGCGTTGCGGGGTCCCGGGGTCTCCCTGATCGCCGAGATCAAGCGCCGCTCGCCCTCGGCCGGGCTGATTCGGCCGAGCTTCTATCCACGCCGCGTCGCGCGGATCTACGAGGCCCACGGCGCCGCGGCCATCTCCGTGCTCACGGACGAGACGTTCTTCGGCGGCTCGCTCGACGTGTTGCGGCGGGTGCGGGGGGCGGTGGGCCTGCCGGTGCTGCGCAAGGACTTCGTGGTGGACCCGTATCAGCTTTTCGAGGCCCGCGCGGCGGGTGCGGACGCGGCGCTGCTGATCGCGGAAGTGCTGGGGCGGATGGAGCTTGCGGCGGCCATCGCCACGGCGCGGGAGCTCGGGCTCGCCGCACTCGTGGAGGCCCACTCGCTGCCCAGCCTTCGCAAGGCTCTGGACGCGGGCGCCGAGATCGTGGGCATCAACAACCGCGACCTGCGGAGCTTCACGACGGACCTGGCGACCACGCGGCGCCTGGCCCGCCACGTGCCGCCGGGCCGCCTGGTGGTGAGCGAGAGTGCGATCCGCACGCGGGGGGACGTCGAGCGCGTGGCGTCGTGGGGAGCGGACGCCATCCTGGTGGGCGAGGCGCTCATGCGCCGCCGCTATATCGGTCGCGCGGTGGACAAGCTGCTGGGTAATCCAGTCTAGATCTTCGAGTCGATCCAGCTCTTGAAGTCGGCCTTGCTGCGGGCGCCGACCATCGAGTCGACCTTCTCGCCTCCCTTGAAGAGGATGAGCGTGGGGATCGACATGATGCCGTACTGGGCTGCCGTCTTGGAACTGTGGTCCACGTTCATACTCGCGAAGCGCACCTTGCCTTCATACTCCGTTGCCAGTTCTTCCACGATGGGCGAGACCATCCGGCACGGGCCGCACCACTCGGCCCAGAAGTCCACCACGGTCGGCAACTCCCCGTCGAGCACTTGCGCCTTGAAATCGGCATCCGTAACGACAATCACACCTTCCGCCATATCTGGCTCCTTTCGGTGGCCGTAGTACCCCTGGAAAACTCGTGCGAGAATAATATTATACCATCGGGCACAAGCAGTGACAACGCTTTTTCGGAGGCTTGACAACGGCGCGTGGGAGGACTATACTCGCCCCTGCTGTGGCTTCCTGGACCCTTCATCGCCGCCTTGGAAACATGTAAGGAGGGCAGCACGTGGCTGTTAAGCTCTCGGTAGGAAGCTGGGCCTACACGTTCGGGCCGTACGAGGATGACCCGATCGATCTGCCCACCGTGTGTCAGAAACTGGGCGAGCTGAAGTTCGACGGAATCGAGCTGGGAGGCTTCCGCCCCCACGCTCACCCCGACGACTACGCCACCCCCGGCAAGCAGGCCGAGCTCAAGAAGCTCCTCGCCGACAACGGGCTCGAAGTCTCCGCCATCGCCGCTGATTTTTGGACGGACAACCTGATCCCCTGGGAGAAGCCCGACGAGTACCGCGCCACCTTCCAGAAGAACCTCGACTTCTGCAACGTCATCGGCATTCCCACCATCCGCGTCGACTCCGTGTCGCCCCCGCCGGGCCCCGAAGGCGCGGCGCGCGAGGACGCGATCAAGCGGTGCGCGGACATCTGGCACATGTGCGCGGACATCGCGGAGCCGTCGAACGTGAAGATCACCTGGGAGTTCGAGCCCGGCTTCGCCTTCAACAAGCCGAGCGAGATCGTCCGCATGGCCAAGGAAGTGGACCACCCGAACTTCGGCATCCTCTTCGACGCCTGCCACGCCCACATGGTCGCCGTGGTCGCCGCGCGCCAGCCTGAGCCCAAGGAAACCCTCCCCGGCGGCGCGGCCGAGTTTGCACGCATGCTCACCGGCAAGATCAACCATATCCACCTGATCGACTCGGACGAGACCCTCCACGGCGAAGAAACGAGCACCCACCGCCCCTTCGGCGAAGGCGTGCTGGACTTCGATGAGGTCATCCCCGCCGTCCTCGAGGCCGGCTACGAGAGCGAGTGGTGGGTCATCGACCTGTGCTTCTGGCCCCGAGCCTGGGAAGTGACCGAGGCGGCGAAGAGCTTCCTCGAACCCTACATTGCGAAGTACGGACAGTAAGGAGCGTACGCCATGGCCGAAGGAACGATGAAAGCGCAAGTCTTCTACGAGCCCAACGACATGCGGCTCGAAAACGTGCCCATCCCCCAGATCGCCGCCGACGAGGTGCTCGTCCGCGTCAAGGCGTGCAGCATCTGCGGCTCCGACATCGCGTACTACTACGGAGCCAGTTCGCTGGAGACCGAGAACGGCAAAGGCCCGCTCATCCTTGGCCACGAGTACACCGGCGAGGTCGTCGAGGTCGGCGACATCCCGAAGAGTATGGGTCTCTTCACGCCCGGCGACCGCGTGGTCCTCGACCCCGTGCAATACTGCAACGCCTGCGACGTGTGCTTCCGCGGCCAGACCAACCTGTGCGAGAACAAGGCCGTTCTCGGTGTGTCGGCCAACGGCGGATTCGCCGAGTACAGCAAGTCCAAGTACACCGGTGTCCACCCCCTGCCCGACAACGTGTCCTACGAGGACGGCGCTCTCACCGAGCCCCTGGCCTGCGCCAGCTACGGCATCAAGAACCTCGCCGTCGAGCCCGGCAACTTCTGTGTCGTCATGGGCCCGGGCGCCATCGGCCTCATGATGCTCCAGCTCGCCAAGAGCTACGGAGCCGGCACCGTCGTCCTCATCGGCGCCACCAACGATGACTACCGCCTCGAAGCCGGCGGAGCGCTCGGTGCCGACCTCCTCATCAACTGCACCGAGAAGGACTCGCCCTACTACGTCGACGACGTCAAGGCCAAGATCAGTGAGATGACCGACGGGAAGATGGCCAACCGCGTCATCGTGCCCACCGGCGCCGTCCCGGCCATGGAGCTTGCCCTCCAGATTTCCGGCCGACGCTCGACCATCGTGTACTTCGGCCTGCCCGGCGACAAGGATGTCCTCCGCGTCCCCGTGCTCGACCAGATCCTTTGGGACAAGACGATCCGCTTCTCCTGGCTCGCGCCCGGCACGTGGCAGACCGCCCTCGGCGCCCTGGGAGCCGGCCTGGTGGACGTGGCGCCGCTCGTCACACACACCTTCAAGCTCGAGGACCTCGTCGAGGGCCTCGGCAAGGTGCGCGACCGCGTGGACAAGCCCATGAAGCCCGTCGTCGTCATGTAGCCCCGAGAGGAGCGACCCATGAAATTCGGCCTCAACGTGCTCCTCTACACGGCGGAGTTCTCGAACGACACGCTGGACCTGGTGGGGAAGGTGGCCGAGTTGGGCTTCGACGGCATCGAGATCCCGTTCTTCGATCTCGATGCCCTCGACCCCGTGGCCATCCGCCGCGCCCTCGAGGCCGCTGGCATCGGCGCCACCGGCTGCGCGGTGCTCTTCCCCGGCACCAGCCTGATCAGCGACGACCCGGCCCAGCGCGCGGCTGGCGTCGAGCGCCTCTCCCGCTGCGCCACCCTGGCCGCCGAGATGGGCGCCGATGGTGCCGCCGGACCGCTCTACGCCCCCGTGGGCGAAATCCCAGGCCGAGCCCGCACACACGACGAATGGCAGCGAGCCGCCGACGGCCTGCGAGCCGCCGCCGAGGTGGCCGGCGACGCCGGCGTCATCCTCTCCATCGAACCCCTTAACCGCTTCGAGACGCATTTCATCAACACCGCCGCCGACGCCCTGGCCCTCGTGAAGGCCGTCGACCACCCGAACCTGAAGGTCCAGATCGACACTTTCCACGCGAACATCGAGGAGAAGGACACCGCGGCCGCCATCCGCCTGGTGGGCGACCACCTGGGCCACTTCCACGCCTCCGAGAGCGATCGCGGCGTGCCCGGCACCGGCCAGGTCCACTGGGCCGAGGCCTTCGCCGCTCTGCGCGAGGTCGGCTACGACGAGTGGGTGACCATCGAGAGCTTCGCCACGGGCATCGTGGACCTGTGCGCCGCCGCGTCGATCTGGCGCGACATCTACGAGACCGCCGATGGGCTGGCCACCGACGGGCTGGCCTTTCTGCGTCGATCACTTGGAGTCGCCTGACCCGCCGCGCGCGGGAACCCCTCGAGACGAGGAGACTGAACCATGGCTGACGCAGTGTGGTACGCAGGCAAGGACGGGGAACAGAAGGGCCCGTTCACCGAGGAGGACATACAGGGCATGATCGGGCGGGGCGAGATCGCCGCCTCGGACCTGCTCTGGAAGGACGGCATGGCCGAATGGACGGCGGCCTCGGAGATCGAGGAGTTCGCCGATGCCGTCAAGGAAGCCCCGCCGCCGCCCCCGAAGGCCCCCACGGAGATCCCGGGGCTCGACATCCTCAAGAGCTTCTGGGCCACCCTCCGGGGGATCCTTGTGAACCCCGAGGAGGGGCTCAACGCAGCGGCAGACCGCAAGGACATCGTCTTCTCCGCCATCTGGGTGGGCCTGGGCGTGCTCGTGTTCGCCCTGCTCAACCTCCAGGGCCGGGTGCCCGTGGCCACCACGGTGTTCCGCTTCGGCATGAACCGATTCGCCATCTTCGGGCTGGCCCTCATCCACGGCATCGTGCTCTACGGCCTGTGGTTCGGCGCCCTGATGCTCACCCTCGGCCCAATCCTCAAGAGCGAGGCGAACTGGAAGGACGCGCTGTCCATCCTCGGCCTCTCGACTATCCCCACCGCTGGGATTGGCCTTGTGGTCTTCGTGCTGGCCTGGATCCACTCCTTCTTCGCCGTCCTCGGCATTCTCGCCGTCGTCACCAGTATCCTCGTGCTCTACCACGTGTTCAGCTACACGTCGAAGAAGGGCCCGCGGGTGGCCCTGTACGCGGTGCCCGCGGTCTACTTTGGCACGACGCTGATCTACAGCCTGCTCCAGCTTGCCATGGCGGCAGGACGGTAGGCCGCAGGCTGTTCGCGAATCGCAAAGCGGCGGGCGGCCCGTCGGGTCGGCCGCCGCTTCTCGTTCTGTCTTGGCCAGAGCCGGCCTCGGCGTGGCCCACCTGAGGTCGGCAGGGGAGGGCGAAGCTCCCGCTGAGCCGCATTGCTATTGAGGGTTGTCGGCGGCAAGCTGCTCGCGGCGGGCAAGCTCCGCTTCGTCGGCTGCGGTGTGGGCGCCGAGTTCGGCGGCTTTGGCGAGCTGGGTTTTGGCTCGGCGCAGGTGGCCGACTTCCATGAGGAACCGGGCGACGTCCAGGCGGTGCGACGCCTTCTCGGGGTCGCCCGTGAGGAGGGCGAGGCGCATCGCGGCCTCGGGGCCGAACTTCACCCACGTGAGCTTGTCCTGGCCCCTCTCCGTCTCGGTGGTAACGAACTCGTGTGTGGCGTCGATCACGTCGCCCTTCAGGCCGCCGACGCGCAGCGAGCGCTTGGTGAGGTAGGGGCGGGCGAGGACCACCCGCTGGATCATCTTCTTCTGCATGGCGATCAGGAAGCGCAGGCGGGCCACGCGCTCGGCCTGGTGCTTCTTGAACTTCTCGCGGCGGAACTCGAGCGCCTCCATCTCCGCGAGGGCTTTGCGGAACTCCCAGTTCGGGAGCGTGGCCTCGATGGGCGTGATGAGGCGCACGAAGCGGGCGGCCGCCTCGGCCTCCTCCTGGTCGGTGAGCTCCTTGATGCGCTCGCGGGCCGGGACGACGAACTCCTCGCGGCGGAAGGTGGCGACGATGCCTTCGAGGACCTTGCGCGCCTGGTCGTAGCTCTTGCTCTGTGCGAAGCGCTCGGCCTCGGCCTTGCGGGCGTCGAAGGCGGCGCGGGCGCGCTGGCGGAGCTGCTTGATCTCGGGCTCGCAGCGCAGCCACAGCTCCTCGTCGTCGTAGCGGTCGGCCACCTGCTCCATGGCGTCGATGGCGTCCCCCCAGCGGCTCTGGCCGGCGTAGAGGTCGGCGCGCCGCTTGGCGGCGTGGTAGGCCTTGTCGATGGCGTCGCGGAGGGCTTCGCCGTAGAGGGGGCCGGTGGGGCGATGTCGCTCGCGCGGCGTGGTGCGGCGGGGCAGGTCGGCCAGGTCGAGCGGCTCGGCGCGTGTGGCAGGCTTGGGCTGTGGGGGAGGGGGGGCCTTGAGGCCGCTGCGGAACGTCGAGCCCGTACGCGGGAGCGGCCGCGCGGACGAGCCAGCCGTCCGCACGAGGTAGAAGACGGGCACGATGATCGCCAGGCCCCCCAGGATGGAGAGGAACACCGCGAGCTGGCGACGGCTGCTCGAGCGGCGGCGGAAGCGGTCGGAGCGGCGGGGCCGCTTGTCCTTCCCGCGGTCAGAGGGCTCCATGGCGGCTTCCTTTCCCTGGCGCGGCAGGCAGGGACTGGAGAGGAGAAACCTGCCTGCGCACGGCCTATTCTAGGCGTGCGCGCCGCCATGTCAACCCTTCACGCGCCAACAGTGCCAGTGGAGGGTGGGGCGCAGCACTTCCTCACCCGCAACGGCGAGGATACCGCGGGGGGCAGACAGGCCGGCCATGTGGCGTGCGGCCCGTGCCTACACGACTTCCTCGACCAGGAAGTCCTCGAGGAGCGGCGGCTGGCCGCTCCAGGCGCCATTGCACCACTGGCACTTGTGCGCGCCTTGGCGCCAGGTGATCGGCCCGAGGTCCACGGCTGCGAAGCCGAAGGGCTCGCCCCCGTTGTCCGTGTGCACGTCCCGAACGCTGGCTTTGACGATCTGCGAGAAGGTCACCGTGCTGTCGACGAAGCTGTCCACGCGGGCGCCGTCTTCGCGGATGCCCTTGATGGTGAGGCTGTCGAACAGGTACGGGGTGATGAACTCGCCGGCGTCCGGGGGCGGCCAGGGCTCGTAGGGCCACATCCAGAGCCCGCCATCGAGGTGCGAGGAGAGCATCCCGCCCGCTTTCACGCGACCGATGTGGCCAAAGGAATCTAACCTGGTGTCCCGGAGCCACCCCGCGACGCTGAGGGTCCCCAGTACCCGGGACCGCGGATCCGCTGGGGGAGCCATGGTCATATCGTCGCCAAGGAACAGCCTGACATCGGCGAGGTTCCCAGAGAGCGGCATGGTGCGGCGGGCCGATACGGTGAGCGAGCCGATCGCGTTCGCACCGATCCCCCCGCCCTGCCACCGCCAGGTGCGGGCTTTGCGCAGGCCTCCGCCAAGGTTCACCCACAGCTCGGCCGCGAGGCCGACCTCGAGCGTGCCGATGGAGACGGTGTCGAGCTTCGTGTCCCCCCAATTCTCGAAGTCGTACTGGACGAAGATGTGGCCGCCGGCGGTGCCGCGCACCTTCAGGGAGCCAATGGGGTCGGTGCAGTAGACCGACAGCGTGTCGCCACCCAGGTTGGGCGGAAGCACGAGGGCGCCCAGGGTGGGGCCGTTGACTGAATGACCGGTGATGCCCGACTTCAGGGAGATCGAGCCGATCGGCGCATCGCAGGCGATCAGGGCGATGTCGCCCGCGTTGCTGCCTCGCTTGTCGCCGATCTTCCCGACGTACGTGGCGCCGGAGATGACGATCCCGAGGCCGGCCATCGGCTGCGAGCCGCCGAGGGTGATCGACTTCACGGAGCCGTCGCTGCCGAAACGCACCTGGATGTCGTCCGGGTCCACGTCCAGGATGCCGTCCATATCGAAGACCGAGACGCGTGCGGTGCCCGACGGGTCGCGCCACTGTCTGAGCAGGGCGTTGCCCTGGTTGAGGAGCACGCTCACGTTGTCCGTGCCGCGGTTCGCAGCGACGAGGTCGGGGCGGCCGTCGCCATCGAAGTCCCCGATCGCGACGCAGTGGGGCTGCTCGCCGACGCTGTACGTCAGCGGGGGTTCGAACCCGCCTTCGCCATCGCCCAGGAGCACGCTCAGGTCGTTGCTGTTGTAGTCTGCGACGGCGAGGTCGGCGAGGCTGTCGCCATCGAAATCGCCGACCGCGACGGACTGGGGCTGGTCGCCCACCGCGTACGTCACGGGGTCCTCGAAACTGCCGTACCCGTTGCCCAGGAGCACGCTCACCGTGTCGCTTCCCCTGTTTGCGACGACGAGGTCCTGGTGCCAGTCGTCGTCGAAATAGGATACCGCGACGGACTGGGGCTCGTCGCCCACGGGATACGTCGCCTGGTCCTCGAAGGTGCCGTCCCCCATGCCCAGGAGCACGCTCATGGTGTCGCTGTCCTGGTTCGCAACGGCGAGGTCCTGGTGCCCGTCCTCGTCGAAGTCGCCCACCACGACGGATCGGGGTGCAGGCCCGACCTGCCAGGGCACGTGCTTGGCGAACGTCCCGTCGCCGTGTCCCAGGAGCACGCTCACGGTGTCGCCGTCGCCATTGGGGACGGCCAGGTCCTGCGCTCCATCCTCATTGAAGTCGCCCACAGCGACCGACGTAGGGCCGGTGCCCACGGCATACGCCGCCTGGTTGGTGAACGTCCCGTCGCCGCGGCCCAGGAACACGCTCACGGTGCTGCCGCCCCTGTTGGGCGCCACGAGGTCCTTGGCCCCGTCGCTATTGAAGTCGCCCACCACGACGGCCCCCGGACGGACGCCTGTTGCGTAGGGCCAGTGGCGGACGAGGGTCCCGTCCCCGCGGCTCAGGAACACGCTGAGCACGCTGGCATTCCAGTCCGCCGAAACAAAGTCGTCGCAGCCGTCGCCGTTGAAGTCCCCGGCCGCGACGCCCAGAGGCTGATCGCCCACGTCGTACGTCGCCTCGTGGGGGAAGCCGCCGTCGCTGAGGTCCAGGAGTATGCTCACGGTCTGGGAAGCGGGATCGGCCACGGCGAGATCGCTGCACCCGTCGCTGTTGAAGTCCCCCAGCGCGAGGGCCATGGGGAAGTCGCCCACGGGGTAGGCGATGCGGCTGCCGAACGTGCCATTGCCGCGGCCCAGGAGCACGCTCACATCGTCGCTGTGACTGTTGCTGGTGGCGAGGTCCTCGACTCCGTCCCCGTCGAGGTCCAGCACCACAATGCCTTGGGGCTCGGAGCCCACTCCGTAGGTTGTATGGTGAGCGAAGGTGCCGTCCCCGCAGCCGAGCAGCACGCTGACGTTGCTGCTGACAGTGTTGGCGACCGCAAGGTCCTGGCGGCCGTCGCGGTCGAAGTCGCCGACGGCCACCCCGTCAGGCATGGCACCCACGTCGTAGGCCACGTGGTCGGCAAAGGTCCCGTCGCCGAGTCCCAGCAGCACGCTGACGCTGTCGCTGTGCATGTTCGTGACCGCGAGGTCCTCGCAACCGTCCGCGTTGAAGTCGCCCGCCGCAACGTAGTGCGGCGCGTCGCCCACAGCATAGGGCACGTGGTCGGCAAACGTCCCATCGCCGTAGCCCAGCAGGACGCTCACAGTGTTGCTTGCGTAGTTGCTCACGGCGAGGTCGTCGAGGCCGTCGTTGTTGAGGTCTCCCACGATGAGCGAGTAGAGCATACCACCCACGTCATACGTCATGGTGTCGGCGAAGGTGCCGTCGCCTCGACCCAGCAGCACATTCACATTGCCGAGCTCGTTCGCGACGGCGAGGTCGTCGCGGCCGTCGCCGTTGAGATCGCTCATTGCGACACCATTGGGCCACTGCCCTGTGGCATACGTCTCCTGCTCGGTGAACGTGCCGTCGCCACGGCCCAGGAACACGCTGACGGTGTTGTCGTTGTAGTTGTTGACGGCAATGTCCTGGCGGCCGTCGCCATTGGGGTCGCCGACTGCGACGAATGTGGGGCAATCGCCCGTGGCGAGGGTGGGCGGCGGGCCGGGGAAGAGATCGCCTGCCGGCATCCAGGGCTCACTGGCCGCGGCCGCCTGCAACGGGGCCGGCCCCGCCGGCTCTGTGTCCTGCGAGGCGCTCCCCTGCCACAAGGCCATCGCTGTGCCGCCGCCGGCGAGCAGGCCGCCGCCGGGGGCCAGGATGGGCGGGTCGAGGTCGTTCACCACGAAGTCGCCCATGGCCGGAGGCGGGGTGAGCCAGCCGCCGTCGCGCCACTTGTACTTCCCGCCGTACTGGCGCCATGTGATGGTCCCGGGCTCAATCGCTCCAAAGCCGAAGGGCTGGCCCCCGTTGTCCGTTGCCACCTGCCGAACGTCCGCCTTCACGATATGCCAGGAAGCCACATCGGTGTCGATGAAGCTGTCCACGATGGCGCCGTTCTCGCGGATGCCCTTGACGGTGAGGCTGGAGAGGACGCACTCGGCCCAGAAGTCGTCGCCCTCGTCGGGCGGGGTATTCAATCCGAGCAACAGCTCTGAGGAGTCCATCCCACCCGCGGTCACGCTCCCGACGTGCCCAAGGGAGACGACTTGCGAGTTGCGGATCCAGCCGGCGACGTCCAGCCTGCCGAGCGCCCGGATGCGCGGGTTCGCGGGGGGCTCGGCCCCCTCCTCGCCGGATGCCAGGAAGGAGCGATCGATGTCCCCGCCTACGGACACCTTGCCCACGTTGCCATTGACCATCCATTGGTTGTCGGCGAGCGAGCCGGCGATCCTCGCGTTGCCGAGCCAGTGAGTCATGAGCACGCCACCGTGCCAGCGCTCGGCGCGCACCGTGCGGATCCCCCCTCCCAGACACACAAACAGGTCGCTCCCGAAGCCCACATCGAGGGTGCCGAGGGAGACGGTATCGAGGCCGACAGGGGAGGGGGACCACACTGCGTACTCGATCACGACACAGCCGCTGGCCGTGCCATCCACGCGCAGCGAGCCGATCGGGGCGGTGCTGTAGACGGATATCGGCGCGTCGATCCTCTCGTGCGAAATGGGGTCGTAGCTGGTATGCGGGAACACCAGGCCGCCGAAGGTCCGGCCGAGGAGGTCGAAGCCCGTCATTCCTGCCTTGAGGGTGATCGAGCCGATCGGCGCATCCGAGGCGATGAAGGCAATCTCGCCCGCATTGTCGCCTCGCTTGTCCTTGATCTTGCCTACGGAGGAGGCGCCCGAGATGACGATCCCGAGGCCGGCCATCGCCTGCGAGCCGCCGAGGGTGATCGACTTCACGGAGCCGTTCTTGCCGAAGCGCACCTGGATGTCGTCGGGGTCCACGTCCAGGATGCCGTCCATGTCGTAGACGGACACGCGTGCGGTGCCGGAGGGGTCGCGCCACTGCCGCAGGAGCGCGTTGCCCTGGTTGAGGAGCACGCTCACATCGTTGCTCAGCTCGTTGGCGGCGGCGAGGTCGCCGCGCCCGTCGCCATTGAAGTCCCCCACCACAACGTATTCGGGGTCGTCGCCCACCGCATACGCCACCTGGTCGGCGAACGTCCCGTCGCCGCTGCCCAGGAGCACGCTCACCGTGTCGCCGCCGGTGTTCCCTGCCACGATGTCCAGGTGCCCGTCGCCGCTGAAGTCGGCGATGGCGATGGCCTTGGGCGCGGCGCCCACTGCGGCCTGGGGCTGTGCTGCGAACGTGCCGTCGCCGTTGCCCAGGAGCACGTTCACGGCGCTGACGTCGCGGCTGGCCACGGCCACGTCGTCCAGGCCGTCGCCGTTGAGGTCGCCCACGGCGACCGCGTAGGGGTTGAACCCCACCGTCACGGCCGCGGACGCGCCCAAGCTCCCGTCCCCATTGCCGAGCAGCACACTGACGTGCGATGTGAAGTGGTTCGCCACAACGATGTCCTGGTGGGCATCGGCGTTGAAGTGCCCCACGGCAATCGAGACGGGCCAGTCGGACGCCGCGTATAGCTGGCCCGGGGCGAAGGTCCCATCGCCATTGCCCAGGAGCACGCTGACGTTCCAGTTGTTACGGTTCGCGACCACGAGGTCCTGGCGACCGTCGCCGTTGAGGTCGGCCACGGCAACGGCCTCAGGCCCCGCCCCGACGGCATACGGCACGGGGTCGGCGAAGGTGCCGTCGCCCAGGCCCAAGAGCACGCTCACGTTGTCGCTGCTCACGTTCGCCACAGCGAGGTCGTCGTGCCCGTCCGCGTCGAAGTCCCCGACGGCCACGGCCATAGGGCCGTCGCCTGCGCCGTAGGTCACGTGGTCGAGGAAGGTGCCGTCGCCGCGGCCCAGCCGCACGCCGACGTGGTCGCTGCCGACGCTGGCCACGGCGAGGTCGTCGCGGCCATCGCCATTGAAGTCGCCGACCGCGACGCCCATGGGCTGGTCGCCCGCCCCGTACCTTGCCTCGTGGGGGAAGGCTCCATTGCCGAGGCCGAGGAGCACGGCGATGGTGGGGCCGCCGTCATACTGGGTAGCTGCGATGTCGAGGGCTCCATCGCCGTTGAAGTCGTCCACGGCTAGGGTGTTCGTGCCTTCCGGGACGGCATAGCTCACGTGGTCGCCGAGGGTGCCGTCGCCATGGCCGCGGAGCACGCCCACGCTGCGGTAGTTGGCCACGGCGACGTCCGCGTGGCCGTCGCCGTCCAGGTCCCCGATGGCCACGCCGCCGGGCGCTGTGCCCACCTCGTATGCCGCCGCGGCGGCGAAGGTCCCGTCCCCGTGGCCGAGCAGAACGCTGACGTGCTCGGAGTCCATGTTGGCGATGGCCAAGTCCAGGCGGCCGTCGCCGTCGAGATCGCCGATGGCGACGCTCGAGGGGCCGCCGCCCGCGTCGTAGGTCGCGTGGGTAGCAAAGGTGCCGTCCCCGTGGCCGAGGAGCACGCTCACGTTGCCGGTGTCGTAGTTGGCGACGGCGAGGTCGTCGCGCCCGTCGTGGTCGAGGTCGCCCACGGCCAGGTCCCAGGGCTCGCCGCCCACGGTGCAGGCGGCCTGGTCGGCGAACGTGCCGTCGCCGAGGCCGAGGAGGATGCTGACGCTGTCCGCGAGCGAGTTCCCGACAGCGAGGTCGTCGAGGCCGTCGCCATCGAAGTCGCCCACTGCGAGCGAGCGGGGGTAGGTGCCCACGCCGTGGACGAGGGGATCGGTAAAGGAACCGTCGCCGCGGCCCAGGAGCACGCTGATGCTGTCCTCCTCGACGTTTGCGGCGGCGAGGTCCTGGTGCCCGTCGGCATTGAAATCGCCCACGGCGAGATCGAGCGGCCCGCCTCCCGAGGCGTACGTGCCCTGGTCGGCGAACGTGCCATCCCCGCGGCCCAGGAGCACGCTCACATCGTCGTCGTTGTAGCTCGCGACGGCCAGGTCGTCGCGCCCGTCGCCGTTGAAGTCGCCCACAGCGACGGAGGCAGGGGAGGGACCGACCTCGTAGGTCGCGGGGCCGGAGGGAAAAAGCCCCTCGGACGGCATCCACGGCCCGATCGAGAGCAGCACCCTGGGTTCGAGGGGCTCGAGCCGCAAAGAGCTGCTCCCTCGGTTCCCCCAACGCTTCCCGCCCTGCACGTGCGGAGATGCTGTCATCTGCGGCCCTCCTGCACTACGGTGGTGCCGCCCCGGCGAGAGGCAGCCATGCAGACGCTCGCGCGGGCGGATGGTCCTGGGTCGCCCACGCGCATAGAAGGCTGCTGCTGAGTTGTGTGGGGAGGCAGGAAGGAGAACCGTCAGGCGTTGCCAGTCTGCGCCACCCCGGCTCCAGGTTGCTGGAACTGAGCCTAGCATCCCCGGGAAGGCAAGTCAAGCGAATCTGCCGAAAGAAACGCTCTTGGGTCGGAGGCGGCCTACACGACCTCCTGAACCACGAAGTCCTCCAGGAGGGGGGGCGGCGCCAGCCAGGCGCCATCGCGCCACTGCCACTTCTCGTTCCCCTGGCGCCAGGTGAGGGAGCCGATGCCCACCGCGGCGAAGCCGAACGGCTCGCCCCCGTTGTCCGTCGCCACCTCGCGAACGCTTGCCCTGGCGATCTGCCGAGCTGCCACGGCGCTGTCGACGAAGCTGTCCACGTAGGCGCCGCCATCGCCCTTGATCCCGGCAATCGTCAGGCTCGTGAGCACGCACAGGTCGGGGCGGAAGTCGCTCTCGGCGCCAGGCAGGCCTGCGTTGAAATCCACGAGGCCGAGGAAGAGCTCCGAGAAGGCCATCCCTGCGGCCGCGACGCTGCCGACGTGGCCGAGCGACCAGATCCGGCTGTTGACGATCCAGCCGGCGACCTTGAGGCTGCCGATGGCGCGCACCCGGGCATCGGCCGGGTCCACGGCCTCGACGACGGTGATCCAGGCGCCTGCGAGGTCGCCCTTGACGACCATGGACCGGATGCGTTGGGTTTCCATATTGGCCAGGAAGTCGCCGCCCACGGTGAGGCTGCCGAGCTCGCCGCGGATGCTCCACCAGTCGACGCAGGAGGCCGAGCCTGCGATCCTGGCCTTGCCCAGGTTGGTGTCGCCCTCGTCGCCCACGAGCGTGAGTACGCCGCCGAAGTCGCCAGACAGGGGAACTCCTTTCCTGGCTTTCGTCGTCAGGGAGGCGAGCGAGGTGGCGTGGACGCCTCCCGTGTGCCAGCGGCAGGTCTTCACCGTGCGGATGCCGCCTGCGGCGACCACGGTGAGGTCGCTTGCCAGGCAGACGTCGAGGGTGCCGATCGAGCCCCCGCGGTCGTCCGTGCCGTCGACCACGAACTCCCCGCTGCCGGTGCCGAGGAGGCGCGCGGAGCCCACCGTGCCCGCGCAGTAGAGGGCGGTGCGGTCGTCCTGCAATCCGTCGCCATCGATGTCGGCGGCAAAGGCGAGGCCGCCGAGTGTCCGCCCGTCGAGGTTGTAGCCTGTCGTGCCCGCCTTCAGTGCGATCGAGCGGATGGGTGCATCGGAGGCGATGAAGGCCAGGTCGCCCGCGAGGCCCCGCCGCGCGTCCTTGATCGAGCCGACGGACGTGGAGCCGGAAATGACGATCCCGAGGCCGGCCATGGCCTGCGAGCCGCCGAGCGTGATCGAGGTCACGGTGTTGTTCTTGCCGAAGCGCACCCGGATGTCGGCGGGGTCTACATCGGGGATGCCGTCCATGTCGTAGATGGAGACCCGGGCGTTGCCATAGGGGTGGCGCCACTGAACCAGGGGTGCACTGGCCTGGTTGAGGAGCACGCTCAGGGTGTCGCCGTCGAGGTTGGCGACGGCGAGGTCGGCACGCCCGTCGCCGTTGAGGTCGCCCATGGCGACCGAGTTAGGCCCAGGGCCTACGGGGACGTCCACCGCGTCGGCGAAGGTGCCATCTCCTTGGCCGATGAGCACGCTCACGGTGTCGTCGCCCGCATTCGCGACGGCGAGATCGTCGTGGCCATCGCCATCGAGGTCGCCCACGGCCACGGACAGCGGCTGCGAGCCGACGCCATACGTCTGCTGGTCTGCGAACGTGCCGTCGCCGTTGCCCAGGAGCACGCTCACGTCGTCGCTGCCGTTGTTGGCCGTCACGAGGTCCCGGTTGCCGTCCCGGTCGAGGTCGCCGAAGGCGATGGCCGTGGGCAGGCTGCCGACGCTGACGACCTCCTGGTCGGCGAACGTGCCGTCGCCGTTCCCGATCAGGATGCTGACGTCGTTGCTGGTGTGGTTGGCGACGGCGAGGTCAGCGCAGCCATCGTCATCGAGGTCGCCGATGGCGACGGACTGGGGTGCGTTGCCGACGTCGTAGGCGACCTGGCTGTCGAAGGTGCCGTCCCCGTTGCCGAGGAGCACGCTCACCGTGCTGCCGCCGCCGTTCGTCGCCACGATGTCCAGCGTATCGTTCCCATCCGTGTCGTCGAGGGCGAGAGCCACGGGCGATGCGCCGACGTCGCAGGCCACCTGGGCGGCGAAGGTGCCGTCCCCGTGGCCCAGGAGGACGCCGATCGTGTCGTCGCCGCTGTTCGCCACAGCGAGGTCCTGGTGGCCATCGGCATTGAGGTCGCCGATGGCCACTGCGCGAGGGGTGTTTCCCGTGCCGCAGGGAATGCCGGGGGCCAGGGTGCCCCCTCCGCGCCCCAGTCGCACGATGACGGACGCCGAATCGTGGTCGGCGACGACGATGTCCTCGATGCCATCGCCGTTGAGGTCGGCGATGGCCACGTGCCGGGGCGCGTCGCCAGCGGGGTACCGTGCCTCGTGGGGGAAGCTGCCGTCGCCGAGGCCCAGGAGCACGCTCACGTTGTCGCTCTTGGCGTTCCCCACGGCGAGGTCGTCGTGGCCGTCGGCGTTGAAGTCGCCCAGCGCGAGTGCCCAGGGGTAGCTGCCCACGGTGTAGGTGACCTGCTCGGCGAAGGTGCCGTCCCCATGGCCGGCGAGGATGCTCACGTCGTTGCTGTCGCGGTTGCTGGCCGCGAGGTCGTCGCGCCCGTCGCCGTCGAAATCGCCCACGACGATGCCCTGCGGCCCCGTGCCCACCGCGTAGGTCGTCTGGTCGGCAAAGGTCCCGTCCCCGTGGCCCAGGAGCACGCTGACGTTGTTGCTGTCGATGTTCGTGACAGCGAGGTCCTGGCGGCCATCGCCATCGAAGTCGCCGACGGCCACGCCCTCGGGGCTGGTGCCCACGTCGTACGTCACGTGGTCGGCAAAGGTCCCGTCGCCGTGGCCGAGGAGGATGCTCATGGTGGCGGAGCCCGAGTTTGCGACGGCGAGGTCATCGCGTCCGTCCCCGTTGAAGTCCCCCGCCTCGACGTACCGTGGGCCGTCGGCCACGGTATACGTCACGTGGTCGGCAAAGGTCCCGTCCCCGTCGCCGAGCAGGATGCTCACGTTGCTGGTCGTCAAGTTCGCGACGGCGAGGTCGGGGCAGGCGTCGCCATCGAAGTCCCCCACGATCAGGGAGTAGGGGCTGTTGTCTACGCCATAGGTGATGGGGTCGGCAAAGGTCCCGTTCCCGCGGCCCAGGAGGATGCTCACGTTGTTGTCGTCGCTGTTCGCGACGGCGAGATCGTCGCGGCCGTCGCCGTTGAAGTCGCCCACTGCGACGTCCTCTGGCTCGTCGCCAACCGTGGTGGTCGCCTGCTGGGTGAAGGTCCCGTCGCCATAGCCCAGCAGCACGCTCACAGTGTCATCGGAGTCGTTGTTGACGGCGAGGTCCTGGCGGCCATCGCCGTTGAAGTCGCCCACTGCCACGCATTCGGGCCAGTCGCCCGCCGCATAGGTGGGGGGAGCGTCGGGGAAGATGGCGTCGGATGGCGTCCACGGCCCGCTCGCGAGGAGCGCCTGCGATTGGGCTGTCTCGAACGACGGCGGCGTCATGGCTGGCGGCGCCGCCGTGCCACCGCCCGGACCCGCCAGGCTGCCGCCGGGGGCCAGGATGGGCTCGTCGAGGTCGCGCACCACGAAGTCGCCCATGGGCGGAGGCGGGCTGGTCCACCCGCCGTTGCGCCAGCGGTACGTGTTGCCGCCCTGGCCCCACGTGATGGCCCCGGGCTCGATCGCGGCAAAGCCGAAGGGCTGAGCACCGTTCGCCGTCTGCACGTCGCGAATGCTGGCCTTCACGATGTGCCAGGAGGCCACATCGGTGTCGAGGAAGCTGTCCACGGCCGCGCCGTTCTCGCGCATGCCCTTGACGGTGAGGCTCGCGAAGACGCACTCGGCCCAGAAGTCGTCGCCCGTGGTGGGCAGCGCATCCGCGCCAAGCAGCAACTCGGAGGAATCGATGCCACCGGCTGTCACGGTGCCGACGTGGCCGTAGGAGTAGACCCGCGTGTTCCTGACCCATCCTGCAACACTGAGTTTGCCCAGGGCGCGGATCCGGGGGTTTGCCGGGGGCGCCACGCCCTGTTCGCCGACGATCAGCTCCGCGTCGGCGAGGGTGCCGGAGAACGGCATCGTGCGGGTGCGCGAGACGGTGATCGAGGCGAGGGACGTCGCCTCGATCCCTCCCCCCTGCCACCGATAGGTCTTCGCCGTGCGAAGGCCCCCCGCGGCGTGGACCCAAAGGTCCATCGCCACGTTCACCTGGAGGGTGCCGATGGACCACCCGCGCGCGTCCACGCCTTCGGCCACCACAGCTCCGCTGCCCGTGCCGAGCAGGCGGAGGGAGCCGAGGGTGGCTCCGCAGTAGACCGAGGTGTAGTCGTCGGTCTCGCCGTCGCCGTCCACGTCCGCCGCGAAGTTCAGCCCGCCGAGGCTCTGGCCGTTGAGGTCGTAGCCGACGATGCCGGACTTGAGGGCGATGGAGCCGACGGGTGCGTTCGAGGCGATGAAGGCCAACTCGCCCGCGTTGTCGCCTCGCTTATCGGTGATCTTGCCGACGGATGCGGCTCGGATCACGATGCCCAGGCCGGCCATCGGCTGCGAGCCGCGGAGCGTGATCGACGTGACGGCCCCGTTCTTGCCGAAGCGCACGTCGATATCCTCGGGGTTCACGTCGGCGATGCCATCGGTGTCGTAGATGGTCACGCAGGCGGCTCCCGAGGGGGCGAGCCACCGGCAGGGCACGGTGCCTCCCTGGTTGAGCAGCACGCTCAGGGTGTTGCCGGCGGAATTTGCGGTGACGAGGTCGGTGCGGCCGTCGCCATCGAAGTCGCCCGCGGTGATGCCCTTGGGTGCGTCCCCGACGGGGTAGGTGGGGGGCGGCCAGGCTCCCACGTGCGCCGTGCGCACGCTGTCCCCGTCGCTGTTCGCGAAGACGAAGTCGGTGCGGCCGTCGCCATCGAAGTCGGCGACCGCCGTTGCCCACGGCGCTCCCGCCGCCGCGTAGGACGCCTTGAGCACGAAGCTCCCATCGCCCTGGCCATAGAGCAGGCTGACCGTGTTGCTGCCCGGGTTGGCGACGACGAGGTCCATGAGGCCATCGCGGGTGAAGTCGCCCGCCGCGACGGACTGGGGCTCGTCGCCCACCAGATGGGTCACCTGGTCGGCGAAGGTTCCGTCCCCGAGTCCCAGGAGCACGCCCACGGTGTCGCTGCCCTGGTTGGCGACCACGAGGTCGGGGTGCCCGTCGGCATCGAAGTCCGCCACGGCCACGCACTGGGGCGCGGTGCCTGTGGCATACGGCACGTCTTCGTCGAAGGTGCCATCGCCGAGCCCCAGGAGCACGCTCACGGTGGCGTCGCCGGCGTTGGTCGCAGCCAGGTCGTCGAGGCCGTCGCCGTTGAAGTCCCCGACCGCCACGGAACTGGGTCCCCCGCCAACGCCGGACGGCAGGCTATCGGCGAACGAGCCATCTCCGTAGCCCAGGAGCACGCTCACGGAGCCGTCCCCGGTGTCGGCAGTGGCGAGGTCCAGACGGCCGTCGGCATCGAAGTCGCCCAGGGCGAGTGCGACCGGCGTGTCGCCTGTGGGGAACGGGACGCTGTCGGCAAAGGTGCCGCCGCCGTAGCCGAGCAGCACGCTCACCGTGCTGTCGGCGGAATCCGTTGCGGCGAGGTCGTCGAGGCCGTCGCCGTTGAAGTCGCCCACCACGACCGCCAATGGGGAATCGCCGACGTGGTAGCCCTGCGGCGACGCGGGGAACACCGCGTCCTCCAGGGCCACAGGCCCCACGGACAGCAGGAGCCTCGGCTCGAGGGGCTCGATCCGCAGCGGGGAACGAGTGGCGGGTTGCGTGGTCCCACGGCTGGCCCATCGCCGATCGGTCCGCATGATTGGCTCTCCTGTAGGGAGGCGGTTGCGCTCCATCGGGGCGCAGCACTGCGCCGAGGGATGCGGCGGACGGCCGCGCGCACCGTGTGCCTGCGAAGGGCATGAGAGGAAGAAGAGCAGGCCGGCCCCCCCTGTTCCCATCCCGCCCTCAGGATGTGTCCGATGCGGACTCTACCACCGGCGCCAGAGTCCCGTCAAGCGCTCTGCGGCACGGGGGCGTCAGCGCACGGCCGGGTGATTGATGCGCAGGTCGAGCTCGCCCAGCCGCCTCAGATCATCCAGCGCGGGGATGAGCCTGCCGAGCCGCTCGGGCGGCAGGTTGTCGTTCCCCCGGCTTTCGTGGGTGAGCACCTTGTCCTTGCCCTCCACGTCCACGCCCTCGTTGCCCAGCAGGTGGAGCCGCATGGCCGGGCTCTTCGCCGCCTCCAGGTGGGTCTTGTAGAAGCAGTTGCCCCAGAGGAACAGGTCGACCTCCCGCTCGCCCTTGTGCACGACGGGCACGCGAGGGAGGCTGGCGTAGAACTGGTTCGGGCCGAAGAAGACCTCGCCCGCGTAGTCCCGGATGTCGAGCACCGTGCCGTCGCGCGCCTTGTCGGCGTGGGTGAAGTCGACCTTGGCCCCCTGGATGACGGCGCGGCCCGTGGGGCAGCCGGCGGAGCCCTCGAGCACGTAGCCGTCGTCGGCCTGCTCCACGTAGAAGTCGCTCATCACGATGCTGTGGTTGTCGCGCAGGTAGAGGCCGTGGGTGGTGATGGTGCTCAGGCGGGTCATGAAGCCGAGGAAGCCGGTGCGCTGCGGGGCCTTGCCGTCCACCACCACGGAGCCCTCGTAGGAGCAGTTGGCCAGCACGGTGGCCCGCGCGCTGTCGGTGAACCGCAGGTTGCCCTGCACGTGGGGAAGCACCACGAGCGCCTTCTCGCCCAGGCCGCGGAAGTGGAGCCCTTTGGTGAACGGCTTGCGCTGGTACATGCCGAAGACGAACACGCCGTCGTAGATCATGTGCGACGGGCCGTCGGTGCCGGTCTGGAGGATGTCGATGCCGTTGCTCATCGGCCCCGCGTCGTGGTTGCCGATGGCGATGGACTCGAGGGTGATGTGCTGCGGGTCGTGGATAGCCATCATCGTGCCGCCCTTGGCTCCGCGCCAGGCCAGGCGCGAGCTGAAGCCCGTGCCGCCCACGCGGTAGTTGGCCCCTGTCACCCGCAGCGTGTCGCTGACCAGGTAGAGCCCGCTGGGGATGTAGGCGATGGCGTCCTGGCCGTGTGTGCGGGCGGCGTCGATGGCCTTCTGGATGGCCGCCGTGTCGTCCGTACGGCCGTCGCCCTTTGCCCCGAAGTCGCGCCTGGCGTCGAACAGGCGGCTGGGCACGGCGGCGGTGGGTCTGAGGAACCGCTGGCGGGCCGAGGTGAGGCACGCTCGCCGCTTGCCCGCGGGCACGGCGTAGACGCGTCCCTTGTGGCCTTTGGCGATGACGCTGGGCGCGCCGGGCGCCTGGTTTTCCGAGACGATGAGCCGCTGCCCCTCGCGCCCGATGCGCACGGGCGCCCGCCCCTCGGGGCCGTCGGTGAACGTGCAGTCGAAGAGCAGCACGGGCGCTCCGCTCAGGGAGATGGCCCCGTCGGGGTTCGTCCAGCCCGCCACCTGGCAGTCCTGGATGGTCATCGGCGCCACGGGGTTCCCGTAGCGGATGAAGGCGCGCGAGCCGAGCGACGTGCACCGCCGCACGGACGAGGCGTGCTCGGGCGCCGAATGGATGTCCACCTCGCGGCTGCCCTCGAAGTGGCAGTCGCGCGCGTAGAAGTTCCCGTGGGAGCACTCGATGGCGATGCCGCAGCGGCGGAACTCGCAGGCGTTGAACGTGAAGTTGTAGTCGTTGAACGAGATGAAGACCACGCCGCGGCGGCAGTCCTCGAACAGGCAGTTCTGGAACTCCGTTTCGGCCAGCGCATACTTGTCCTGGTGGTTCGCGCGGATGGCGGCGTCGGTGAAGTTGCGGAAGGCCAGGTGCTGGTGTCGCACCTCGGTCTCGAAGCGGTGGTCGGAGTCGTGGAAGAAGCCGATGGCCGCCTTGCCCTGGCCCTCGAACTGGATGCCCACGAAGCGCGATTCCGCCAGGCCGTCGTCGGTGAACAGGTTCCCGCCCGCCTCGCCGTCCCACACCAGGGTGGTGTCGCGGCCATGACCGATGAGGGTCACGCCGATGAGCGGCCCCTGCACCCGCAGCGGCTTCGTCACGCGATACGTGCCTGGGGGCAGGTAGACGGTGGAGCCATTCGTCACGCCGTCGAGTGCCTTCTGGATGGCGGCCGAGTCGTCCGCCTGCCCGTCGCCCAGGGCGCCCAGGGCCTTCACGCTCACCCAGTCCGAGCCGGGCGTCCACGCGAGCACGGGGATCTGCGCCGGCGGCTGCGCCGCCGAGAGCACCGTGCAGCCGGTGAGCAGGAGGGCCATCGCCGCAGTGATTCCGCGAGCCAGGGTTCCGCCTGCGCTCTTCATCGCGTGCTCCTTGTAGCCTGAGCTGTGAGATCGTCCCAGCGGGCGCAGTGCTCCAGATACACCCGGCGCTGCCAGCTTGTCAAGCGTCCGTCCGTTGCCGGCACGGCCCGGCGGGGCGCAGGAGCGCACGGCGCTCAGGCATGGTAGATTTGGCTTGAAGTCCACATCGGGCGGTCTATAATGGCACACGGTCGAGGGCTCACACGGAACCGGGAACTCGGGTCTCGTCTGCGGGCCGCACTTCCTTTGGGGCTTGTGCTTCCTCGCGGCAGTGCTGTGACGGGGAGGGCGTGCGGCGGCGCCATTGCCGCCGGCGATGGGCAGGGCCGGAGCTTTCCAAGGAGGGAACGCGATGGCAAAGGCAATGGCGTTGCTGGCGGGGCTCAAGGAGGTGAACCCCGCGGCCTACGGCGGATGGAACGGCCAGGGCGGATGCTGGGGTTGCGAGCTCGACGTCGATAACGTCGAGCGCATCCTCAAGCCGCTCGGCTACGACATCCAGGTGCTCAAGACGAAGCAGGCGACGGGCGAGGCGATCATCAACGGCCTCAAGAACGCCGCAGCCAAGCTGGCGGCGGGCGACATCTTTGTCTTCTACTTTTCCGGCCACGGCGGGCAGCAGCCCGACACCAGCGGCGACGAGCGCGACGGCAAGGACGAGACGCTCGTGGCCTACGACCGCCAGGTGATCGACGACGAACTCAACGACGTGTGGCTTGCGATCAAGCCCGGCGTCCGCGTGGTCATGCTCAGCGATAGCTGCAACTCGGGCACCAACTACAAGCTCTTCGGTCGCGACTACTACCCGACCCCCATCGAGCCCGTGGACGCGTCGCGGGCCAAGGACATGCAGGCGCAGCTCATCCACTTCGGCGGCTGCCGCGATTCGTCGACCTCGAGCGGCTACCTCACCGGCGGCGCCTTCACCATGGCGCTGTGCAACGCGTGGGACAACGGGGCGTTCGAGGGCTCCTACGCCGACTTCCACAAGAAGATCTGCTCGCTTGTGAAGACGGGCCAGAAGCCCCAGCACAACGAGTACGGCCCCGTGACCGAGGAGTTCAAGAGCCAGAAGCCGTTCACGACGGGGCCGGCGCGGCCGGGCAGTGTGACCTTTACCCTCGAGATCGCCTCGGGCGACCTGGCCCGCGTGCGGAAGACCATCGAGGAGGACGCGGTCGCGTGCCTGCTCAGCGCGCTCGAGAACGCCTCGACGCCAGGCGGCGGGGCCGCCACGGGCACGTGCTGCGCCAGCTCGGAAGGCGACTGGGACTGCGCGGCCACGGCCACGTGGAAGTTCTAGACTACCAATGGACCGGAGGCGTCGTGGGGCAGGGCGGCGCCTCCGCATGGCCCGATTCCGCCTGCTGGCTGGGAGCTACCGATGAGTGAGCCCGTGCGCGTGCTGTGCGTCCACGGAGTCGGCGACCACCACACCGACAC
>Ga0272441_10003471_pt1 | contig 29939 bp, 23 predicted proteins | sample SSMProp6N_FD_193582 | JGI IMG/M metagenome (GOLD analysis project Ga0272441, IMG submission 193582) | Marine sediment archaeal communities from Little Sippewissett salt marsh, Falmouth, MA, United States - SSM-Prop-6N | ecosystem: Environmental > Aquatic > Marine > Wetlands > Sediment ... | reverse complement strand
CGCGGTGGCGATGCAGGCCGGGTCGGCATTTTCGTAGGCGGCCTCAATCGCCTCGACCGGCACGCGAAGAGCGCCGGGGGCGAGGTCCACCCCGTCGAATCGGGCGGTGGCCTCGCAGACGGCGGCGTCGCCGCGGGAGCGGACGGCGGCCAGGACCTTCCGGACGGCGGCCTCGATATCGCCGCTCTCCTCCCCGCCCGAGACGATGCCCTGCTCGGCGTCGAGCGCGGCGCGGAGGGCGTCCAGGGCCTCGCGGCCGGCCTCAAGCCGGTAATCGATGCGGCGAATCATGGGCGACGTGCCTCCCCCTCGGCTTCGCGAAGCCGATTATAGAGACCCGAACGGGTGGTATTCAATCGAACATTTAGCCACCGGCCTTGGCCGGCGCGTTCAACGGCGGGTGGCATGGCCACGCTTGCGTGGCCATGGGCTTCGGAAACACATGGTCACCCCACAGCGGGTGACCATGCCACCCTACACACCAGGAAGCCACCCGTCACCCGCCAAGCCCCGCCTGGCCGCGCACCACGTCCATCATGGCGACGAGGTTCTCGGGGGGCACGTCGGGCGGGACGTCGTGGGAGGGCGAGAAGATGTACCCGCCGCTGGCGCCCATCGCCAGAAGCCGGGCCGTCTGCGCCCGGACCTCGTCCGTCGACCCGAACGGCAGGGTCCGCTGAATGCTCATCCCGCCGAAGAACGCCAGCCGACCGTGGTACCGCCGCTTGACCTCGAAGACGTCCATCACCTCAGGCTGGAACGGGTTGAACGCAGCCAAGCCAATCTCCACGAGGTCGTCGAGCAGTTCCGTGATGCATCCGCACGAGTGGAGGAACACGACCTTGCCCGCCTCGCGGACGGGCGCGAACATGCGAGCCAGGCGCGGCTTGATGAATCGCCGCCAGTGCGCGGGCCCCATGATGAGCCCCGTCTGCATGCCGTAATCGTCGCCGAAACGGACGGCGTCGATGTCGAACGCCAGGGCCCGCCGGATCTGGACGAGGTTGTGCTCGACGATCGCGTCGAGCAGGTCCTCGATAAACCCGGGGCGGGCCACCATGTCCGTCAGCGTCTCGGTCAGGCCGTGCAGCGTCCACGCCCGCTCGTACAGCGAGAACCCGATCATGTACCGGCGGAAGCGGTCGGGAGCGGCGGCCAGCGTCTCGGCCACGCCCTCGTACCAGGCGTCGGCGGCCACGTCCGGGAAGGTGTAGGCGTCGAGGTCCGCCGGCTCGCGGATGGGGCAGTCGGCCGGGCACCCGATGTCCTTGTCGATGCTGCGGTCCCAGACCACGCCGTACATATCGCGCCACAGGTCGCCGCCCAGATGGTCGAAGTGACCGACCTCGGGCCCCACGTCGCAGAAGTGCGAGTCGAGAAACGGCCCCAGGTCGTCGGTGCCCAGATGCGCGCGGAGCCGCTCGCCGCACTGCTGCGTCGGTTTCCACGCCCACGGGACGTACGGCGGGGACCGAAACGCCAGGGCGTCGAGGACGACATCACGTTTGGCGGGTGGAGGCATGGATTCACATTCCCGCGCGGCGGGTCTCCGTACCGGCCGCGCTCCTTCGCGCCCCCCCGTTGAGCCGGCGACGGTACGTCGCCGGTGGTTAGCGCGCTGGCAGCCCTTGGCGCAGCGCGTCGACCTTCGGTCGACGGCTCAACGGTTGCGCACAAGCCGTTGCCGGCCCGGCGCCTTCACCCTCACCCCATCCCTCTCCCGTCAAGGGAGAGGGAGAAACATCTACACCGCCTCGCCGGTCGAGAAGTCGTAGTGCCACGGCCAGGTGACGGGGTCCCAATCGAGGAGGTCCTTTTCGTCGAAGAAGAGGGCGATCTCCTTCTTGGCGGCCTCGGGCGAATCGCTGCCGTGCACGAGGTTGAAGCGTTTCGAGACGCCGAAGTCGCCCCGCAGCGTGCCGGGGGCGGCGTCCGGACCGAAGGTCGACCCCATCAGCCCGCGGACGACGGCGACCGCCCCCTTCCCCTCCAGGACCATGAAGACGGTGGGCCCGGCCGTGACGAACCTCAGGAGCGGCTCGTAGAAGTCCTTGCCCTCGTGCTCGGCGTAATGCTGCTCGGCGGTCGCGCGGTCGATGCGGGCCATCTTCAGGGCCACGATCTTCAGGCCCTTATCCTCGAACCGGGCGATCAGCCGGCCCACCAGGTGCCGGTGGACGGCGTCGGGTTTCAGCATGACGAGGGTACGTTCCACATGTGGCTCCTTGCGGAGTGACCTCGAGCGCGGCGGGCAGTCGCGCCCGCCGCCTATGCCGGGTGCCACTGGCGGCTTGCCCGCCAGTGTGCCCCGACGTGCGGCAGGCACTGGCTGACAAGCAGCCAGTGGCACCCCGTGTTCTGCACGGCGGGCGCAAAGACCCGCCGCGCATCACTTCTACTATAACCCCGCGACCAAGTCCGTCGAGAGGTACCGTTCGGCGCAACTCGGGACGATGGCGACGATGAGTCGGCCGACCATCTCGCTGCGGCGGGCGAGGCGGTCGGCGGCCGCCAGGGCCGCCCCGCTGGAGATCCCCGCCAGGATGCCTTCCTCCCGGGCCGCCCGGCGGGCCCAGTCCAGGGCCTCCTCGTCCTCCACGCACATGACCTCGTCGAGGAGGGAGGGATCGAGGACCTTCGGCACGAACCCCGCGCCGATGCCCTGGATCCGGTGCGGGCCGGCCTCGCCGCCGGAGAGGACCGGGCTGGCCGCCGGCTCGACCGCCACCGCCCGGACGGTGGGCTTGCGGCGCTTCAGGACGTCGGCCACGCCCGTGATGGTGCCGCCCGTCCCCACACCGGCGACGACGGCGTCGACGAGGCCGTCGGTGGCCCGCCAGATTTCCTCGGCGGTGGTGCGGCGATGGACCTCGGGGTTGGCGGGATTCTCGAACTGGTTCGGCATGAAGGCGTCGTCGGTCTCGGCCACCAGCGCCTTGGCCCGGTCGATGGCACCCCGCATGCCGTCGGCGGCGGGGGTGAGGACGAGGTCCGCCCCGAGCAGTTTCAGGAGGCGGCGGCGTTCCTCGCTCATGCTCTCCGGCATGGTGAGGACGCAGCGGTACCCGCGGGCCGCACAGACGAACGCGAGGCCGACGCCCGTGTTGCCGCTCGTCGGCTCGATGACCGTCCCGCCGGGGCGGAGGAGACCGTCGCGGCGTGCGGCGTCGAGCATGGCCACCGCGATACGGTCCTTGACCGTGTTCGTGGGATTGAAGTACTCGAGTTTGGCGTAGACGAGGGCCCGGCCGCCGATGAGCCGGTTGATCCGCACGAGCGGCGTCCGGCCGACGGTCCAGCCCGCGTCGTTGAAGAGTTCGGCCATGATCGGGCCCTGAACGGCACGTCTTGCGTGGTGGGTCTCCGTACCCACCGCGCTCGGCACCGTCTGCGCGGCGGGTACGGAGACCCGCCGCGCCATTTATGGTGCCCAGGATGAGGCACCTCGCACGGCGACGGTGGCGACAGTCTACGGGCGCCAGGCGGGTTCGTCAAGCGACCGGCAAGGTACCGTCGCCGGCTCAACAGGCCCGCGGGGCCGCCGCGCGCGGGGCTGACCGTGTTTCCTCGCCGAATACGATTACAGCCGGGAGGCCCGTCCGGCCGATAACACTCTTGGTCACTGCCGCGCCCCAGAGGATGGGAAGTCTGTCCCTGTCAGGAGGACCAGCCCGTGGGCGCGCTACTCGAATCGCTGGCCCAGTTGTTCACGAATAACCGCCGTCTGCACCGCCGCCAGCGTCGCAAGTACGATACCATCGTCCGCGACGAAGGCTGGCGCGAGGTCTTCCACGGGAAGACGCTCGACGTCTCGCGCGGCGGGGCCAAGTTGAGCGGGTTTCCCAAGGCCACCGGCGTCTTCGACGGCCAGGCGGTGACGGTCGAGTTCCTCCTGGTCCCGAAGGACGTGACGATCGTGGCCCAGCGGGCGCCCGTGCACGGCCGTGTCGTCCGCGTATACGAACGCAACGGCGAGACGATGCTGGGCATCAAGTTCGACCGGTCGCTGCCGGAAGAGCACTGAGCGGCCGGGCGACACCGAGACGCAGCCACTCCGAACCGGCGTCCCTCACGGGGCGCCGGTTTGCGTTTGCGCGCGAAAAAGGTTCCAGGAGTCTTTTCAGGCGCGGTGCCCGGCCCGAACGTCGGCAACGCTGCAATCGGTGAGGCAGGCCGTGTTCGCCGGCCCGCTTGCGGGCCGCGCCGGAAAAGACCCCTGGAACCTTTTTTGTCCAGGCGTCCACATCGCCACCGTCTTGATACCGCATGCCCATACGGCTAGAATACATGAACAGAACCAGCGAGGATTCTCACCCATGTGGGATTACACCGAAAAGGTCCGGGACCACTTCCTGAACCCCAGGCACCACGGGGAGATTGCCGACCCGGACCTCGACGCCACCGTCGGCAACATGACCTGCGGCGATGCGCTGCGGCTGATGATCGCGCTGGACGACGACGGCCGCATCACCGACGCCCGGTTCCAGACCTTCGGCTGCGCCAGCGCCATCGCCTCGTCCGACGCGCTGATCGACCTCCTCCTCGGCAAGACCCTGGAGGAGGCGGCGGCCATCACCAACGACGACATCGCCGAGTCCCTGGGCGGCCTGCCGGAAGCCAAGATGCACTGCTCCGTCATGGGGATGGAGGCCCTCCAGAAGGCCCTCGCCCAGTACCGCCAGGAACCGTTCGAGTTCGAGGACCAGGGCACCGTCGTCTGCAAATGCTTCGGCGTCACGGACAAACTCATCGAGAAAGTCGTCCGCGACGAGAACCTCCACACGGTGGACCAGGTCACGCACTTCACGAAGGCGGGCGGCGGGTGCCGGGGATGCCATCCCCAGATCGAGAAGATCATCGAGAAGGTGCACGGCCCGCAGCCGGAACATGCCGCCAAGACGCGGCGCCGCCAAGAGCCCATGACCAACCTTCAGCGGATGCGGCGGGTGGAGGAGGTCATCGAACGGGACATCCGGCCCATGCTCCAGGCGGACGGCGGCGACATCGAACTCGTGGACGTCGACGGCCCGGTCGTCCAGGTGGCGCTGCGCGGCCACTGCGCCTGGTGCCGCGTCAAGGACTTCACCCTCAAGGGCACCGTCGAGGACCGGCTGCGCGAACTCGTCGACCCGCGGATCCAGGTCCAGGACGTGGGCGGCCGGCTGCCCGACGACCCTCCCGAATCGAAAGCAGCGAATGGCTGATCCAATCTATCTGGACAACAACGCCACCACCGCCGTCGCCCCCGAGGTCCGCGAGGCCATGCTGCCGTACCTCGTCGACCATTACGGGAACCCGTCCAGCATCCACACGTTCGGGGGGCGGGACGCCAAGGCCATCGACCGCGCCCGCGAGCAGGTCGCCGACCTCCTCGGATGCCATCCGACCGAAATCCTCTTCACCTCGTGCGGCACGGAGAGCGACAACACCGCCATCATGAGCGCCCTGGGCTGTGCCCCGGACCGCCGGCACGTCATCACGACGCGGGTGGAGCATCCCGCCGTCCGGAACCTGTGCCAGATTCTCGCCAAGGGCGACCACGGCCGGCCCGTCTGCCGGGTCACCGAAGTCGGCGTCAACGCCGAGGGCGAATTCGACATGCCCGCCTTCGGCGACGCCCTGGACGACGACACGGCCGTCGCCAGCGCCATGTGGGCCAACAACGAGACGGGCGTCCTCTTTCCGGTTGACGACATCGGCGGCCTGTGCCGCGACCGTGGCATCCCGTTTCACACCGACGCCGTCCAGGCGGTCGGCAAGGTGCCGATGGGGCTGGCGGACCGGCCGATCGACATGCTGAGCCTTTCCGGCCACAAACTGCACGCTCCCAAGGGTGTGGGGGCGCTGTACGTGCGGCGGGGCACGCGGTTCAGCCCGCTCATCGTCGGCGGACACCAGGAAGCCAACCGCCGCGGCGGCACGGAAGCCGTGGCCCAGGTCGTCGCCCTCGGCGTGGCGGCCGAACTGGCCAGGAAGAACCTCGATGTCGAGAACACCCGGGTCCGGGCCCTCCGCGACCGCCTGGAAAACGGGCTCCTCCAGCGGGCCCCCGGCGCCCACGTCAACGGCCGGCGCGACCTGAGGCTGCCGAACACCTCGAACGTCAGTTTCGAGTACGTCGAGGGCGAGGCCATCCTCCTCATGCTGAACGAGCACGGCGTCTGCGCCTCGAGCGGCTCCGCCTGCACGACCGGCAGCCTGGAACCCAGCCACGTGCTCCGGGCGATGGGCGTACCGTTCACCTCGGCCCACGGGTCCATCCGGTTCAGCCTGAGCGTGTACAATACGGAGAAGGAGATCGACACGGTGCTCGAGGTGCTGCCGCCCATCATCCGGCGGCTGCGGGAGATTTCGCCCTTCGGACGGGAGGACCGCCCTGCGGCCCCGGCATCTCCCTCTCCCTCGGACGGAAAAGGGACGCAGTGAGGGTGAACCCGTAGGCCGCGGCGCGCCGCGGCAAGCGACCCTGCAAGCCACACGCACCCGCCACAAGCGAAAGGAACCGTCGATGGCCCAGATGTTCTTCAACGAGATCGAGGCGGTCAAGATCGCCCAGAACATGGAGCGCAACGGCCTGGCGTTCTACCAGAAGGCCGCCGCCAAGGCCCAGGACCAGGCCACCGCCGACGTCTTCAACCAGTTGGCCGAGGACGAGAAGGACCACCTCGCCCATTTCGAGGAACTGGAGGAGACGCTCCAGAGCGAGCGCCGCACCGGCGCCGGCTACGCCGACGACGCCGACCTCGGGGCCTACATCGGCCGGCTGCTGAAGACGCAGGTCTTCGGCGACGAAAGCGACGTGGCCCGCCTCGCCGAGCAGTGCGAGAGCGACTACGAGAGCCTCGCCGTCGGCATGCGGGCCGAACGCGATTCCATCACGTTCTACCGGGAGATGCTCGACTTCGTGGACTCCAAGACGGCCAAGGAGGCGTTCCAACACATCCTCCAGGAGGAACGCAACCACCTCCAGTTGCTCGGCGACCGCAGCGAGCACTGCGAGAACTTCCAGGGCTGAACGAATTCGGAATTCGGATTGCGGATTTCGGATTGGCGCGCGCCGCTGGTGAGAACGCGCCGGGCAAGTTTACCCGCCGTTGTTGGCGGGCCGGGCGGCTAAATGTGCGTTGTTGTCGTTGCCGTTCATTCCGCATTCGTCACATCCACACCCACCACGGCGCCTCGGCCGCGTCGCCGTAGGCCACGAGGTCGAACGCCACGTGGGCCGCCACCGCCGGCCAGGCGGTCCCCGCCACGGCCCGCAGCGCCCCGAACGCCACCCCGCCCACGAGCGTCCAGACAGCCAGGAATCCGTAATCGACCTCGATGCCGCCCGGCGGCCAGACGAACAGGGCCGTCTTGTACGCCGTGTGGGCCCCGGCGGCGAGGACGATGGCGGCGCCCAGCCGCACGACAGGCACGCGAGCGCCGCCGTACGGCCCCCACGTCGTTTGCGCCGCGCGTGCCTCCAACGACACACGGCCGGGCAAGACCGGCCGTGGCACACCGAAGGCCGCCACCACCCGCCCCTGGACGTACCCGCGGTAGAGCACCTCCTCGGCCGCCCCGATGAGCATCGCCACGAGGACAAACGCCGCAAGGCCCCCCGGCAGGACCGTCGGCATCCACGCCCAACGGTAGAGCATGGCGAGGCCGGCGCCGAGGACGGCCCCGGCGCCGACGGCGGCCCACGCCCATCCCCTCGGCCGGACGAGCGCAAAGAGACGGACGGGGTGCGTCCCCGTCCGCATGGAAAGGTAGAGCGCCAGGGCCGCCAGGATGAGGCCGGCGGCGGCAGCCCAACCGCGTCCGGCCCCCGCGGCCGAGAGGAGCGCGAAGGCGACCATCCCGGCGGAGACGAGGGCCGCCTCGCCGGCCGCCCGCAGGCGGAACCGCGATGCCGCCCGCCGCTCAGCCATCGTCGCCGGCCGCTCCCGACCGCCGACGCCGCGCCATCCACCACGCCCCCGCCGCCGCCGGGACGAGCAGCAGAATCCAACCCGACCCCAGGCACAGCGGCGACACCTGGACGACCGCCAGGTCCGGGTTGGCGTCCATGATGCGGACGACGGCCTGGTGTCGGGCCTTTCGGGCCTGGGTCTCCTCGGCATCGCCCTCTTCGGCCTTCCCCTCGCCGGCGGCGGCCTCGCCCTCCTTCGGCTCGGGGTGTTTGAGGTCCACGCCCAAGAGGCGCAGCGACGCGAGGCCGGCCACCGGGTCCAGCGGGGCGGCCGTCTCGCCCAGCGTCAGGACGCGGAGCCGCCGCAGGTTCGCCAGCGGCGCAAGGTCCTTGATGTTCATGCACGGCACGGCCTGGAGAACCTCCAGGTCCGGATGGTCCTTGCACACGGCGGCGAACTGCGCCTGCGTCGTCTTCGGCGGCAGAACGAGCCAGCGGAGGTGCTCGACGGCCGAGAGGGGCTCGAGGTCCTTCGCCTTCTCACAGCCCTGGAGCGACAGCGTCCGCAGGCCGGGCATCTCGGCAAGGCGGCCGACGTCCTCCAGGTCCTTTCCCGTAATGACGGCGAGTTCCACGAGGTTCGGTTGCGTTCCGATGGGACCCAGGTCCTTGATTTCGGGGCCCAAGAGGAGGAGCGTCCTGAGCGCCGGCATCGTCGGCAAGGCCTGCCCCGGCGCGTCCTCGCCGCCGGCCTCCCAATCGCTGAGGATGAGCGTTTGCAGGTGCGGCAGGCGCGAGAGGAACGCGAGGCCGTTCTCCGCCTGCCCCTTCATCACCAGCATATGAAGGTTGGGCTCCGCCGCGAGGAGGTCCTGGAGGTCGGCATCGGGGACCACGCCGTCGACCGACAGCCAGCCGGGATCGAACATCTCCAGGACGAGGGCCAGCGCTTTTCCGCCCCCGACCAGTACCGCCACGTCCGGGTTGACCTCGGCCAGACGGGCCAAAACCTTGCGACCGTCCTCGATCGCGGCGTCGGCGTCATCGGCTTCGCCGTCCCAGCCCGGCCCCGCGAGGTCGATCAGACGCAGGGCGGCCAGTTCAGCCTCCGGGGCCTTCATCAGCCAGGTTTGCGATTCGGAGCCGGCGGGCTTTATCGCGACGACGTTCCCCTCCAGGACGACCCGGTCCTCTTCGAACGTGACGGAAAGGCTCGCCCCGTCGCCGGCGGCGAAGGGAAACGGCGGGCCCTCGTTCACGGCGAGGAGGTCGCCGGGTCGCGTTAAGGCGTACGTCGTGGTCTCCAGGGGTTTCAAGGGGCTCTCGCCCGGCCCGTCCTTGACGACGGCCTTGCCGAAGATCGTGCCATACATCGGCGAAAAACTGTGGGCGATCTCCGCCCCGTCGATGCGGACGATGCGCGGCGGCTGCCAGGCGTCCTCGCCCGTCTCGGCGCACGACGGGCAGAGAAACGCGGCCAGGACCAGTGCGAGCATGGGGAACAGCGGGCGGCGGAGGGACATGGCTCGACCCTTTCGCGCGGAATCGTGGACCCGCCCAGCCTACCCCCGCCGGGCGGCAATCGCAACCGAATTCGGAGAAGCGAAAAAGGTTCCAGGAGTCCTTTTCGCGCAGGGCCCCGCCGGGCGCAGTACGGGGAGTGACGTTCGCCGAAAAAGACTCCTGGAACCTTTTTCGCCGCGCGACAACCGCTTGCGTCGCGGGCCCGTCCGCGGTATGACAGTGCCCGTGCTGCGCGGTGCGGTGGGTCCGGAGGCCCACCGCGCGGGAACCGCCCCGGAGGGAACGACCATGGCCCGAATCCTCGTCACGTATGTCTCCCGCAGCGGCAACACGGAAGCGATGGCCGGCCACGTCGCCGACGGCGCCCGCGAGACGGCCGGCGCCGAGGTCGACCTCAGGCCCGTCGACCAGGTCCCGCCCAAGTCCCTCGCCGATTACGACGCCCTTCTCGTCGGCAGCCCGACCTACTACGGCCAGATGGCCGCCGAGGTCAAGGCCCTCTTCGACGCCAGCGTCGTCCTCCAGGGCCAACTCGAGGGGCGCGTCGGCGGCGCGTTCACGAGCGCGGGGAACCTCGCGGGCGGCAACGAGACGTGCCTCCTCTCCATCCTCCAGGCGATGCTCATCCACGGGATGGTGGTGCGCGGCACGGCGCAGCGGGACCATTACGGGCCGGTGGCCATCGGGGCGCCGGACGACCGGGCCATCGGCGAGTGCCGCAAACTCGGACGCAACGTCGCCGACCTGGCCGTGGCCTTGCGGGGATGAGACCTTGATCGGCGCGCGCCGCCCGGAACGCGCCCTGCAAGCAGGGCGGCTAACGGTGAGCGGTGGCGTCACATTTAGCCGCCGACCTTGGTCGGCGCGAACCTGAAAGGAGCACCGCATGAACGTCTTTGTCTGCCCGGATTACGAGACCCTCAGCCGCAAGGCCGCCAAGCGCGTCGCCGACCTCGTCCGCGCCAAGCCGGACGCCGTCCTCGGCTTCGCGACGGGGTCCAGTCCGCTGGGCCTCTACCAGGAACTCATCCGCCTGCACACCGAGGAGGGGCTCGACTTCTCCGCCGTCACCACGTTCAACCTGGACGAGTACTGCGGCCTGACGGGCGACCATCCGCAGTCGTACCGCCGGTTCATGAACGAGAACCTCTTCAATCACATCAACGTGCCGATGGAGAAGACGCACGTGCCCTCCGGCACGGCCGAGAACTGGCGGGCGTCCTGCGCCGAGTACGAGAAGCGAATCGTGGAGGCGGGGGGCATCGACTGCCAGGTCCTCGGCATCGGCAGCGACGGCCACATCGCGTTCAACGAGCCGGGCAGCAGCCTGGGCTCCCGCACGCGGCGGGTGTACCTGACGGAGCAGACCCTCCAGGACAACGCCCGCTTCTTCGAGAAGGCCGAGGACGTACCCACCTCCGCCATCTCGATGGGCGTGGGCACCATCCTGGAAGCCCGCACCTGCGTCATGGTCGTAAGCGGGGCGAACAAGGCCGACGCCCTCGCCGAGGCCGTCGAAGGGCCCGTCACGAGCATGAACACGGCCAGCGCGCTCCAGTGGCACCCGGAGACCTTCCTGTTTTGCGATGAAGCGTCGGCGGCGAAGTTGACGATGCGCGCGTATTACGACTGGATCGCCGGGCAGATGGAAGGCGATGAATGAGCGAGCCGTAGTTAGCCGCCGGGCTTGGTCGGCGGGCGCCGCCCGGAACGCGCCCTGCAAGCAGGACGGCTGACTGTGAGCGGTGGCGCCACATTCAGCCGCCGGGCCCGCCAACAACGGCGGGTAAACTTGCCCGGCGCGTTCGCCGACACATCGGCGCTGCGGCGCGCGGTGGGCAGGACTGCCCACCGCGCAGGCAGCCGCGCCCCCGCGCATCGGAGACCGCCATGAACGATACCAAGGTCCTGCCGGCCGGGTCGCTCGGCCGGAACTTCATCGAGGGCCCGTACGTCCCCGAGGGGTGCGACGAGTATTACCTCCGCAACCAGCAGAGCCACCGCGACCCGTCCGAGTGGCGCGGCCTGCGGGCCGAGGAAATCGAAACCCTCGTCAAGAACGGCAACGTCTGCGACAACTGGGACGACATCCTCGTGACCGACGAGTTCGACGCCACCCACGTCCGCGGGTGCGAGTTCCACGGCCTCGTGCGCATCGGACGCCTCGAACAGGTCTACCTCCGCCACCACGACCTCACGGTGCCGGTCGGCATCACCAATAGCCGCATCGTCTCCTGCGACCTCGGCGACAACGTCGCCATCCACAACGTGGACTACCTGGCGTACTACATCATCGGCCACCGCGTGATCCTGGCGAACATCGACGAGATGTGCTGCACGAACCACGCGAAGTTCGGCAACGGCATCGTGAAGGAGGGCGAGGAGGAGGACGTCCGCGTCTGGCTGGAACTGGTGAACGAGGCGGGCGGCCGGGCCGTCCTGCCGTTCGACGGCATGATCGCCGCCGACGCCACCCTGTGGGTCCGGTTCCCGGAGGACACCGGCCTCGCGGGGCGCCTGGCGGAGATCACGCAGCGGGCCTTCGACCCCCGCCGGGGCTTCTACGGCACGGTGGGCGACGAGTGCGTCATCAAGAACTCCCGCATCATCAAGGACTGCCGCATCGGACCCTGCGTCTACGCCAAGGGCGCCAACAAACTGAAGAACCTCACGATCAACTCCAGCCCGGACGAGCCCAGCCAGATCGGCGAAGGCGTTGAACTCGTCAACGGCATCATCGGCCGCGGCTGCCACATCTTCTACGGATGCAAGGCCGTCCGCTTCGTCCTGGGCGAGAACTCGAACCTGAAGTACGGGGCCCGGCTCATCCACTCGTACCTCGGGGCCAACTCCACCGTCTCGTGCTGCGAGATCCTGAACAACCTGATCTTCCCGGCCCACGAGCAGCACCACAACAACTCGTTCCTCATCGCGTCGATGGTGATGGGCCAGTCGAACATCGCCGCCTGCGCCACCATCGGGTCGAACCACAACAGCCGGGCGCCGGACGGCGAGATCCACGCCGGCCGGGGCTTCTGGCCCGGCCTGTGCGTCAGCCTGAAGCACAACAGCAAGTTCGCCTCGTTCTGCCTGGTCGCCAAGAGCGACTACCCGGCCGAACTGAACGTCCCCCTGCCCTTCTGCCTCGTGTCGCAGGACCCGGCGGGCGGGCGCCTCCAACTCATGCCCGCATACTGGTGGCTGTATAACATGTACGCCCTCGCGCGGAACACGTGGAAGTTCAGCAAGCGCGACAAGCGGGGCCTGAAGGTCCAGAACATCGAGTTCGACTCCCTCGCCCCGGACACCGCCGAGGAGATGTTCGAAGGCCGCCGGCTCCTGGAGATCTGGACCGGCCGCGCGGCCGAAGGTGCCGCGGCCGACGGCCTCGACGACGACGCCCTGGCGGATCGCGGCCGGGAACTGCTGATGGGCCCCGCCGACGCCACGGCCAGCCTCGAGGTCCGGGCCGATGGCGTCGAGCACAGCCGCCGGCCCACCGTCGTCCTGAAGGTCCGTGAGGGATACCAGGCCTACGCCCGGATGCTTCTCTATTACGCCGTGGGGAACCTGATGGACTGGATGGAAGCCCATCCGGAGGCCGACGTCGCCGCCATGGCCGACGCCCTCGACGGGCCGCGCGAAACCCGTTGGACGAACCTGGGCGGCCAACTGATGCGGCGGGCGGACGTCGACGCCCTCCGCGACCGCATCCGCTCGGGCGACCTCGACACCTGGGACAATATTCACGCGGCGTACGATGACCTCTGGGCCGCCTATCCGGAGATGAAGCAGCGGCACGCCTTCGCGACGCTCCGCGACCTCTTGGGGCTGGAGGCCCTGACGGCCGAGGCGTGGGCAGGCGCCCTCGACCGCGCCGCCGAGATCCAGCAGGAAATCGCCGACCAGGTCTACGCCACCCGCGAGAAGGATTTCGAGAGCCCCTTCCGCCGGATGGTCTACGAGACGGACGAGGAGATGGCCGCCGTGCTGGGGACAATCGAGGACAACAGTTTCGTGAAGGAAACCCGCGAAGCGACTCAAGCGTTCACCGCCCGCGTGGCGGCGATCCGCGAGCGGGGGTGAGCCGTGATTGGCGGGTGGCATGGCCACCCGATTCTGGGTGGCCATGGGATACCGCGATAGCGCGCGGTGCCCAGTCCTGGGCACCGCGCGGTGGGCAAGACAGCCCACCGCGCTTTTCCATGGCCACGCGAGGCGTGGCCATGCCACCCGACGATTCGCCCGCCCGAGCCGGCGGCCGCAGGCCGCCGGTCGTCGTTTTTCGTCCCTCTCCCCTGGCGGGAAAGGGAGAACAACCCCAACCCACGGAGCCCATCGTGCCGGACCTCGACCCCACCGCCTGGGTCCTCGCCGTCGCCGCGGGCCTCATGCTCGGGTTCACGAAAACGGCCGTGGCCGGCATGGGCATCCTCGTCGTGCCGATCATGGCGTCCATCTTCCCGGTCAAGCAGTCGGTGGGCGTGCTCCTGCCGATGCTGATCGTCGGCGACATCATCGCCGTCTCGTACTATCGCCGGCACACGCAATGGCGGCTGCTGCTCCGGCTCCTGCCGTGGGTCCTCGCGGGCATGCCGCTCGGGTACCTGGCCCTGCGGTTTGCGGACAACGCGCAGATGAAGATCGCCCTGGGGGTGCTCCTGCTCGTGCTGATCGTCCTGGCAGCGGTGCAGAAACGATGGGGCCGATGGCTGGAGGTCAAACTGCCGCACACCTTGTGGTTCGCGGCCCCGATGGGCGGCCTGGCGGGCTTCGCGACGACCCTCGCCAACGCCGCCGGGCCCATCACCACGGTCTATCTGCTTGTGCAGGGGCTGAAGAAACGCGAGTTCGTCGGCACCGGGGCGGTCTTCTACGGCGTCGTCAACCTGCTGAAGGTGGCCCCGTACGCCCACCTGGGCCTGATCACGCGGGAGTCGCTCCTGTTCGACGCGAGCATGGTGCCGGCCATCGGGGTGGGCGCGGTGGCGGGCATCCTCCTGCTGCCGAAGATTCCGCAGCGGCTGTTCGAGTGGCTGATCCTGGCCCTCGCGGCCGCCGCCAGCGTCCGCCTGATGGTGGCGTGAAGCGGAATGCATTCCCGCGCGGCGGGCCTCCCGGCCTGCCGCGCACGATCCTGCACCCGTTGAGCCGGCGGTCGCAGGCCGCCGGTCGTGTACGGCTCGTCGACCTCCGGTCGACGGCTCAACGAGAGCGCGACAAGCGCCGCGGCCTTATTCCGCCCGGCCGGCGCTTGACAAACCGCCCCGCGTCGCGTATCGTTTGGCGTCTCTGGAGGAGAGGACGATGGGCAGCCTGTGCGGAATCCCGATCAAGGGCAAGCCGAGCGTCGTGTCGGCCGCCGCCGGCACGACGAAGATGACGTGCGCCCCGGGCCCCTAGGCCCCGCCGACCTCCCCGACGCGGCCTTGCGGTCCCCCGACTCGCAAGGCCTTTTTGTTTAGGATGACGCAGCGCGTCATCCTGTGCGCTCCAAGGAGCGCGGTGGGTCTCCGTACCCACCGCGCTCATAGCGGGGGGCGCGGCGGGTGCGGAGACCCGCCGCGCAACGCCTCTGTCTGAGGCGGGCCGCGCGCCGTTTACGACACATTCGAACCGCGAAAGGCAAACCGATGGCACTGAACGTCACCGTGGTCGGCATCGGGCTGGTCGGTGAGGAACTGGTCCGGTGCCTTCGGGAGCGCCAGTTCCCGTGCACCTGGCCTCCCCGCATTGCCGCCACCCGCACCCGCGAGGAAGAGGTGGCCGGCGAAACCATGACCGTCCACGAGACCACCGAGGCGGTCTTCGAGGGCACCGACCTGGTGCTCTTCGCCGGCACCGAAGGCGCAAGCGGCGCGTCCGTCCAGTGGCGCCCCACCGCCGAGGCCGCCGGCGCCGTCTGCATCGACAACGGCAAGGACTTCCGCATGGCCGAGGGCGTCCCCCTCGTCGTCCCGGAGGTCAACCCGCAGGCCGTCACGCCCGAGACAACGTTCATCGCCAGCCCGAACTGTTCGACCATCCAGATGGTGGTGGCCCTGGCGCCGATCCGCGAGGCGGCCGGCATCCGCCGCGTCCACGTGGCCACCTATCAGGCGACGAGCGGCACCGGCCGGCGCGGGCCCGAGCAACTCGCCGGCCAGACGCCCGCGGCCTTGGAGTCCCGCGCAGACATCCCGTTCGACCCGGGCGTCTACGCCCGCCCCATCGCCTTCAACTGCGTGCCGGAGATCGGCAGTTTCAAGGACGACGATTACACCACCGAAGAAATCAAGATGGACCGCGAGACGCGCAAGATCTTCGGCGACGACGGCCTGGCCGTCTCGGCCACCTGCGTCCGCGTGCCGACGTTCGACGGCCACGCCGAGGCCGTGTGGGTGGAGACCGAGCGGCCTCTCTCGGCCGAGGCGGCCCGCGAGGCCTTGCGCGCCGCCCCCGGCGTCCTCCTCATGGACGAGCCGACCGACGACGGCCGCCGCACCTACCCCGTGCCGCTCGACGTCGACGCCGGCCCGGGCCGCGACCTGACGATGGTCGGCCGGGTGCGGCGGGACACGTCGGTCGAACACGGCCTGGCCTTCTGGTGCGTCTCGCACAACCTGCGCAAGGGCGCGGCGCTGAACGTGGTCCAGATCGCCGAGAACCTCGTCGAGCGGGGTATCCTCAAGGCCTAGGTCTCGCGCGTCCGATACGCACAGTTAGCCGCCGGGCTCGCCCGGCGCGTGCCGTTGGTGCCGCGCTCACCGATGCAAAGGAGCCCACCGTGAAAGTCGCCAAGTTCGGCGGGTCGTCCCTGGCCAGCGCCGACCTCGTCGGCCGGGTCTGCGACATCGTCCTCTCGGACCCCGACCGCCGTCTCATCGTCGTCTCGGCGCCCGGCCGGCGGCACAAGGGCGACACGAAGGTGACGGACCTCTTGATCGCCTGCGCCGAGGCCCGGCTGGCGGGCGTCTCCGGCAAGGAGGAACTCGACGCCATCGTCGGTCGGTACCGGGACATCGCCGAGGCCCTCGGCCTGGAACCCGCGGTCCTGGCGGACATCGAAGCCGACCTCCAGCGCCGCCTCGCCCTGCCGACCGACGACCATCACCAGTTCCTCGACACGATGAAGGCCGCCGGCGAGGACAACTCGGCCCGTCTCGTGGCGGCCGCCCTCCGCGCCCGCGGCGCCGAGGCGCAGTACGTTTCCCCCGGCGACGCCGGCCTGCTGCTGACGCACGAGCACGGCAACGCGCGGGTTCTGCCCGAATCGTACGAGCGTCTCGCCCGCCTGGCGGAGGCCGCCGGCATCACGGTCTTCCCGGGCTTCTTCGGCATCTCGCCGAAGGGCACGGTCGTCACGTTCCCGCGGGGCGGATCGGACATCACCGGCTCCATCCTCGCCGCCGCCGTCGGGGCCGACGTGTACGAGAACTTCACCGACGTCGACTGCGTCTTCGTCGCGAACCCGTCGGTGGTTCCGGACGCCCAGCCCCTCCAGGAACTGACGTATCGCGAGATGCGCGAACTCTCCTACGCCGGTTTCCGCGTCTTCCACGAGGAAGCCCTCGAGGCCGTCTTCCACGCCGGCGTGCCCGTCTGCATCAAGAACACCCGCAACCCGGACGGCGCCGGCACGCGCATCGTCCACGAACGGACCAGTGGCGCCGGGTACGTGGCGGGCATCGCCGCCGACGGCGGCTTCTGCCAGGTCACCCTCGCGAAGTACCTGATGAACCGCGAGGTGGGGTTCGGCCGGCGGCTGCTCCAGATCCTGGAGGACGCAGGCCTCTCCTACGAGCACACGCCCTCGGGCATCGACAACATCTCGGTCATTCTGCGGGAGGACGAGTTCGACACCGAGGCCGAGGGCCGCGTCGTCCGCCGCATCCGCGACGAACTCGAAGTCGACGACGTCTCGGTCGAACGGGGCCTGGCTCTGGTGATGATCGTGGGCGAGTGCATGCGGCAGGTGGTCGGCACCGCCGCCCGGGCCTGCCACGCCTTCGCCGAGGCCAGCGTCAACATCGAGATGATCAACCAGGGCGCCTCGGAGGTCAGCATGATGTTCGGCGTCAAGACCGACGACGCCGCCCGGGCCGTCCGCGCCCTGTACGGGGAGTTTTTCCCGTCCGCCGAGTGACAACGTTTTACGGCACGGCGCGTTCTGCGGGGCGGGCAGTCTTGTCCGCCGCGTGTTCTCCACTATACGTTCTGCCCGGTGGGTATGGGGACCCACCGCGCGAAACGCCGACATGGCGTCGTAGAATCAGCCGACGCGTCGGCCTCAGGCCGGGCGGCTGCGGCCGCTCTCGCGGAACCTCTCCAGCGTTTTCGTCAGGCGGTCCACGACTTCCGGGTGCTTCTCAGCCAAATCGGTCGTCTCGCGTACGTCGGCCTCCATGTCGAAGAGGCGGTAGGGCTTTGCGAACGGTTTGCCGGCCGGCCTTTCCCGACCGCCGGAGCCCGTGCTGAAAACAACCTTCCACTTCCCGTCGCGGATCGCGAACGTCCCGTTGGCCGAGTGGTGCACGACCGGGCGCGCGGCGTCTCGGGCTCCTTCCCAAGCATGAGCGGCAGGATGCTGAAGGAGTCCTCGCCGGCATCGGCGGGCAGGTCGATGCCCGCGACCGCGGCGCAGGTGGCCATCAGGTCCACGTGGCAGATGGTCTCGCTACAGGTGGACCCTGCCTTGACGGTGCCCGGCCAGGAAACGATCCACGGCACGTGGTGGCCGCCCTCGTAGATGTCGGCCTTGGTGCCGCGGAAAACGTAGCTGGCGGTGTGATGCTCAGGCCGGTACCCCTGGACGCCGGGATCCTCTACGTGGTCCTTCTTGCCGGCCGCGTAACGGAACATGAAGGAGCCGTTGTCGCTGGTGACGATGACCAGGGTCTTGTCGCCCACGCCGGCCTTGACGAGCGTTTCGACGACCTGGCCCACGGTCCAGTCCACCTGCATGATGAAGTCGCCGTACGGCCCGAGGCCCGACTTGCCCTGGAACCGCTCCGCGGGCAGGACAGGCTTGTGCGGCGTGGTGAGGGCGAAGTAGAGGAAAAACGGCTTCGGCCCGGCTGCCCGCTGCGTGATGAACGCGTTGGCCTTGCCGAGCAGGTGGTCGAGCGTCTCGATGGCCTTGAAGCCGGGCGCCCGCGGCCCCGCCCGCATGTACGCTGGGAAGGGGCGGCCCTCCTGGCGGGCCGTGCCCGGTTCGACCGCCCGGCCGTTCTCCACGTACACGTACGGCGGCATGTCGAGCGAGGCCGGCACGATGTACGAATAGTCGAAGCCGTAAGCGTTCGGCCCCTGGGCAACGGGCCGGGCGTAATCGATGTCCTCCTTCTTGCCGCCCGGTTTCGTGACCCAGCCGAGGCCCAGGTGCCACTTGCCGACCACGCCCGTCGTGTAGCCGCCCGACTTCAGGAGCGAGGCGACGGTCGGCCGGCCCTTTTCGATGAGTGGCGGCGAGTAGCCGAACAGGACGCCCCGCTTCAACCGGCCTCGCCAGGAGTAGCGCCCGGTCACCACACCGTACCGCGTGGGGGTGCACACGGCCGAGGGCGAGTGCGCATCGGTGAACCTCATGCCGCTCTCGGCCAGGCGGTCCAGATGCGGCGTGGGGATCTTCGATTGGCGATTCATGCACCCCAGGTCGCCGTAGCCGAGGTCGTCCGCCATGATGTAGACGATGTTGGGGCGGTCGGCGGGTCCGCCGGCGGTGTGCGCGGCGCGGGCCAGGGGCTGGCATCCCGCGGCCGCCAGGCCCAGACCCAGCGTTTTGAGAAACCTGCGGCGTGTGGTCGGCATGAGGGCTCCTTTCCTGTCGCGATTGGCAGGGAGATCGGCTTCGCGGCCCATTCTGGCGTGTGGGGTATCGCGTGGCAAGAGGGAATTGGATAACCGCTTTCCCGTTGACCGCCGACGGTGCCGGTCTAGAATAACCTCGATAGTCTCAGCCACCCGGATGGGGCAGATCGAGATGCGAGCCATCACCTTCCACATCAGCACGCCGAAATGGTTTCTGTGCAAGGCCCTCGGCCGTTTTGCACGGAGCATCTACTGGGGCCGGGCGTCCACGCTGCGGCTCCAGGACGTGCCCCAGCCCCCGCTGCCCGGCGACGACTGGGTCCGCGTGCGGCCGCGCCTCGGGGGCATCTGCGGCAGCGATGTCGGGATGATCCTCCTGAAGAACCCGCCCGACTCGTTCGCCAAGAACCTGGTCATCGAGCCGGTCGTCCTCGGCCACGAGAACGTCGGCGAGGTGATCGAGCGCGGCCCGGCGGCCGGCGACGTGCCCGAAGGGCAGCGCGTCAACGTCGATCCCGTCATCACGTGCGCGGCCCGCGGCCTGTCGCCCTGCCCCTCCTGCCGCGAGGGACAGTTCTGCGCCTGCTGGAGCCAGGCCACCGCCGGCGAGCGGCTGGGGTTTTCGGTCGGCCATTCCGGCGCGGTGGGCGGCTCGTGGGCCGACTCCTTTCTCGCCCACACCTCGCAACTCATTCCCGTGCCGGACGGCCTCTCGGACGAGCAGGCGGTGCTCGTCGACCCCCTCTCGGCCAGCGTCCACGCGGTCCTCCGCCGGCCGCCCACCGACGCCGACCAGGACGTGCTCGTCTTCGGGTGCGGCATCATCGGGCTGGGCGTCATCGCCTTTCTTCGGGCGTGGGGATTCAAGGGGCACCTGCTCGCGATCGCGCGGCATGCGTTCCAGAAATCGCTCGCCCTGCACCTCGGGGCCGACGAGGTCTGGGACCGCGCGGACCTCGCTGAGGCCGACTACTTCGAGCGCCTCGCCGAGCGGTACGACCTGCGGATCGTCCGAGGCGACTGGGGCCGGCCCCTGCTCATGGGCGGCGTGGACCTGGTCTACGACGCCATCGGCAGCCGGACCAGCGTCGAGGATTCGCTCCGCCTGGTCCGCCCGCAGGGCACCATCGTGCTCGTCGGCATGGGGCACCCGCGATGGGTCGACTGGGACCCCATCCCCCACAAGCAACTCACCGTCACGGGCAGCCACGGGCGCGGCATCGAGGCGTGGCGCGGCGAGCGGCGGCACACGTACCGGGTGGTCCAGGACCTGATGGCCGAGGAGGTCTTCCCGGCCGACCGGCTCCTGACACACATCTTCCCGCTGGAGGATTACAGGACCGCCCTGGAGGTCCTGACCCATAAAGGCCGACACGGAGCGGTCCACGCGGCGTTTAGAGTATCGAGTTGAATGAACCGAGCCGCGAATGCCTGCCCGCCGCAGCCTTGGCGTAGGCGGGTGAGTTCGGGGGTATGCAACGGTGCAGCGCGATGCGGGTGCGCTGGCCGGGTGGCATGGCCACCCGCCGTTGGGTGGCCATGAGCCTGACAGCCGAAGCATGACCACGACAAGCGTGGCCATGCCACCCGCCGTCATCGAAAGGAGCCTCTCATGTCCCACGCCATGAGCCGCCGATCGTTCCTCAAGGCCGCCGGCATCGGAATGGCCGGTCTGGCCGTCCCCGCCTGCCTCGACGCCGCCGCCCGCCGCACCGCGAGCGCGGCCGGCAAGCGGCCCAACATCCTCTTCCTCTACGCCGACGACCACGCCTACCAGGCCATCAGCGCCTACGGGTCGAAGGTCAACAAGACGCCGAACATCGACCGCATCGCCCGCGAGGGCATGCGCTTCGAGCAGTGCTACGTCACGAACTCCATCTGCGGGCCGATGCGCGCCGTCGTCATGACCGGTAAATACAGTCATATCAACGGCTTCTACCGCAACGGCATCCAGTTTAACTGGGACCAGCCCGTCTTCCCCGCCATGCTCCAGGAGGCCGGCTACGAGACAGCCATCATCGGCAAGTACCACCTCGGGCACAAGCAGGACCCGCGGGGCTTCGACCACTACGAGATCCTCATCGGCCAGGGGCCCTACTACAACCCGCCGATGCTCCGAAAGGGCCACGAGGGCCGCGTCAAGCACACCGGCTACACGACCGACATCATCACGGACCTGGCGCTGGAGTGGCTCAAGGACGGCCGGGACCCCGACAAGCCGTTCCTCCTCATGTGCCAGCACAAGGCCCCCCACCGGAACTGGCAGCCGGACCCGAAGCACATGCATATGTACGATGACGTGACGATCCCGGAGCCCGACTCGCTCTTCGAATCGTACGAGGGCCGGCCCACGCCCGTCCAGACACAGGACATGACCATCGCCAAGACGATGAACGACAACGACCTCAAACTCAAGGCGCCCGGCAACCTCACGCCCGAGCAGCGCACGGCCTGGGACGCCGCCTACAACCCCAAGAACGAGGCGTTCCGCAAGGCGAACCTCCAGGGCAAGGACCTCGTCCGGTGGAAGTACCAGCGGTACATGAAGGATTACCTGCGGTGCATCGCGTCGGTCGACGACAACGTCGGCCGCATGTTGGATTATCTCGATGCGTCGGGATTGGCGGAGAACACGGTCGTCATCTACTCCTCGGACCAGGGGTTCTACCTGGGCGAGCACGGATGGTTCGACAAACGGTGGATCTACGAGGAGTCGCTCCGCACGGCGCTGCTCGTGCGGTGGCCGGCCGTCATCCAGGCCGGCAGCGCCTGCGCCGACATCGTCTCGCCGCTCGACTTCGCCGAGACGTTCCTCGACCTGGCCGGGGCGCCCGTCCCGGACGCCATGCACGGCCGGAGCCTCGTCCCGCTGCTCGAGGGGGCCGCCCCGAAGGATTGGCGCAAGACGCTCTACTACCAGTACTTCGAGTTCCCGGGCGCCCACAAGGTCCGCCGGCATTACGGCGTGGTCGACGGCCGGTACAAACTCGTCCACTTCTACGAGCCCGACGTGGACGAGTGGGAACTCGTCGACCTGCGCGCCAACCCCGGCGAGAACCGCAACTTCTACGACGACCCGGCCTACCGCGACGTGCGGCGCCGGCTGATGCGGGAACTGAAGCGCCTCCAGGAAATGCACAAGGTGCCGGACAAGGACCCCGACGGCAAACCGCACGCCCCGATGCCCAAGGTGTAAGCCTCGCGCCGAGCCGCGAACGCCGGGTGGCATGGCCACGCTTGCGTGGCCATGGAGAATAGCAGACATGCGGCGGGTCGGAGTTCGTCCCGAGCGAAGCCGAGGGGCACCCACCGCGCTGCGAGCGATGTCATCTCGACCGAGGGCCCGAAGGGCCCGAGCGGAGAGATCTCGTTGTGCTGCACCACGGCGAGCGAAGCCCAACGACAAGATTTCTCGACTCGGCCCTGCGGGCCTCGCTCGAAATGACATGTGCGCCCAGCGCCCTTGATGAACCCAATAACAGTGTGAGCCCCCCATGCACCGCACCGCCCTCGCCCTGACCCTCCTCGCCCTGCTCGCGTCCCCGGCGGCCGCGGCGAGCGGGCCGCGGGTCCTCGGCCACTGGCGGTTCGAGGCCACGCCCGGCGCCGCCGCCGACGGCGGAACGGTCCCCTCCAGCACCGGCCGGCGCTCCCCGTCCGGCTCCGTCGCCGCAGAAGGCGGCGCCCGGGTGACCGTCTCGGACGAGACGCCCGGCCCATTCGTGTACGATCCGCTCTCGGGCCGCGCGCACGAGAACCGGACGAGCCTCCGTTTCGAGCCGGCCGACGACGGCGCCGCCCACGTGACGGTCCGCCTGCCCGGCGGCGGGCTGGAGAGTTTCACCCTGGAGGCGTTCGTCCAACCCGCCGCGGGCCTGGCCGGCAACCTCCCCATCGCCGTCCTGACGGGCGCCGGCGACGCCGCCGCCCCGGAGGCCGGCCTCGTCACCGACCGCGAGCACCAATATACATGGCTCGGCGCCCTCTGGCGGGGCCCGGACGGCAAGGGCGACCGGTGGAACGTCGGCTATTACCTCGGCTCCGGCCGCCTGACCAAGGAGACGTCCTGGCGACACGTGGCCCTCGTGTACGACGCCGAGGCCCGCCGGTTCACCTTCTGGCTGGATCACTTTCAGCACGGCTCCCGTGACGCCGGCGCCGCCCTGGCGTGGGACGACGCGGCCCTGCTCGTCGGCGGGCGCCCGGGCGCGGGCGGCAAGGGCTTCGCCGGCCACGTGGACGAGGTCCGCCTGACGGCGGGCGTCCTGCCCCGCACGCAGTTCCTCCGCGCCCGCGACACACCGGCCCGCGGCGTCTCGTTCGAATCGGCGTCCGTCGTCTACCCCGAGGACGCCGGCGCCGTCGACCTCAAGCGCGCCTTCGGCGCCGCCGGCGACGGCCGGACCGACGACACCTGTGCCTTCCGCGACGCCTTCCGCCACCTGCCGAACAAGGTCCCGCTGAAGGACTACACCCTTTACGTCCCGCCCGGCGAGTACCTCATCCGCGACGAGATCCGCTGGACCCGGTTCCTGTTCGTCCAGGGCGCGGGGCCCGACCGGACGGTCATCCGCCTGAAGGACCGCTGCCCCGGTTACGGCGACCCGGAGCACCCGAAGGCCGCCGTCACCGCCGCGTGGCAGGACTTCACGCCCGAGGCCACCGGCAAGGCCGGCAACGTCATCGGCAACTATCTGCACGGCGTGACGATCGACGTGGGGCGCGGCAACCCGGGGGTCGTCGCATTCGCCTGGCATACAAATAATCATGGCTCGATGGCGAACGTCGTCCTCCGCGCCGCCGACGGCAGCGGCTGGGCGGGCCTCGCCCTAGCCGACAACTGGCCCGGCCCCGGCCTGGTGCGCGACGTGACGATCCGCGGGTTCGACCGCGGCATCTACTCCATCGTCGGCCAATACTCGATGACGTTCCGCCACCTCACACTCGAAGGCCAGCGCGACGTCGGCATCTATAACCGCGGCCAGATGCTCTGGATCGACGGCCTCACGAGCCGCAACCGCGTCCCCGTCCTCGACGCCTCCGGCATCGTCGTCCTCGTCGGCGGACGCTTCGCGGGCGGCAACCCGTCGGTGCCGGCCATCCGCCTGCGCGGCGGCTACGGCCTGTACCGCGACCTCGCCGTCCAGGGCTATTCGAGCGCCATCCACTACACGGACGAGAAGAAACCGGACGCCGAGCGGACGGTCCCCGGCCCGCGCGTGGATGAGGTGGTCTTCGGCAAGCGGACGAGCCTGTTCGACTCGCCCGAGACGGGTCTCGACTTGCCCCGGCGCGACCCGCCCGACGCGGGCCGCGAACCGCCCGACCGATGGGTCAATGTGAACGATTTCGCCGACCGCGCCGACGGCGACGACTGGGCCCCCGCCGTCCAGGCTGCCATCGACGCCGGCGCCCGGACCCTCTACTTTCCCAACCGGATGGTGTGCAAGGTGCGCTCACCCGTCCACGCCCGCCGGAGCCTGGTGCGGCTCGTGGGTCTGGCGAGCGGCCTCGACGCCCACAAGGGCTACGACGGGCCGGTCCTCGTCTACGACCACCCGGACCGCCGGCACGTGCTCGTCATCGACCGCTGCCGGACGGGCCGGCTGCACCACGCCTCGCCCGCCGCGCTGGTCATCCGCGACGCCAGCCCCAACTACACGAACGAACCCGGCGCCGGGCCGCTCTTTGCCGAGGGGACACAGGGACGGTACCGCATCCGCGAGCAGGACGCCTGGTTCTGGCAACTCAACACCGAGTTCGAGACCGGTCAGGGCGAGGCCCGTTTCGAGAACCGCGGCGGGCGGGTCCGCATCGTCGGCATGAAGACCGAGCAGAAGGGCGCCAACATCCTCACCGCCGACCGCGGACGGACCGAACTGCTCGGCGGGTACTTCTACCCCAACAGCGGCACGGGCGGGCAGCCGTCCATCATCATCGAGAACGCGGGCTTCTCCGGCACGTGGCGGAACTACTGGGCCAAGTACGAGCCCGTCGTCCGCGAGACCCGCGGCGGCGAGACCCGCGGCGGCGGCGAACGGTACCAGGGGCTCTTCACCGGCTACCCCGCGCGGTAAGAAGATGCCGCGCGGTGGGCCTCCCGGCCTTCCGCGCCGGAATCAGTGCCGCGATGTGTGGCCCGGCCGGCCCATTCGACTTCGCTCAGGGCATGCCTTGCCCGGCCGGGGCTGGCGGCCATTCGCTTCGCTCATGGCCGGGCGTGGCGGCGCTTGCGTCTCAGCCTTCGCCTTCCCGGTCGCGATCCCGGTCGCGACGGCCCTCGCCTTCGCCTTCACGGGCCCGATCTCGGTCGCGGCGGCCCTCGCCTTCGCCCTCACGGGCCCGATCCCGGTCGCGACGGCCCTCGCCCTCGCCTTCCCGGCCCCGATCCCGGTCGCGGCGGCCCTCGCCTTCGCCTTCCCGATCACCGTCACGGGCGCGGCGGGCCTCGCCTTCCCGGTCACCTTCGCGCCGGGCCTCGGGATGTTCGCGTTCCCGCTCGCGGTCGCGCTCGCGCCATTCGCCCTTTCTCTCGCGGTCGCCTTCGCGCCGGGCCTCGGGATGCTCGCGCTCCCGGTCGCCTTCACGTTCGCGGTCACCTTCGCGGCCACGGGGTCGGAGGAGGCGGTCGTACCGCTCCTCCTCCTCATGCAGCAGTTGCTCGAGGAGTTCGACCTGGGCGCGACTGCCATGCTTGGCGACCAGGCCTTTGAGCCGTCGCAGATCCGCCAGGCGCTGGAGCGAGCGGTTGACGGCCTTCTCCCACTCGCGTCCTCGGCCGCGTTCGCCTTCCCGGTCGCCCTCGCGGCGTTCGCCCTCCCGGTCACGGCGGGCTTCGGGATGCTCGCGTTCGCGGTCGCCTTCACGTTCGCGGTCGCCTTCACGGACGCGGCGGGCTTCGGGATGCTCGCGCTCCCGGTCGCCTTCGCGTTCACGGTCGCGGCGGGCCTCGGGATGCTCCCGGTCCCGGTCGCCTTCACGTTCGCGGTCACCTTCGCGCCGGGCCTCGGGATGCTCGCGGTCGCGGTCGCCTTCACGTTCACGGTCACCGTCCCGGCGGGCCTCGGGATGCTCCCGGTCCCGGTCGCCTTCACGTTCGCGGTCGCCTTCGCGTTCGACGCGGCGGACCTCGCCGCCCTCGCCGGCGCGTTCGTCGGCGACGGCGACGTCCGGACCGCCGGCGAGCACGGCCAGGACGACCGTCCCGGCAATCGATTTCGTCCACGCACTCCGCAGGCTCCCCATCGTTTCGTCTCCTTTCTCGCGCGGGCCGGGGCGCACCCAGCCCGTCATCAGCATGGCAAGGATCACCAGGACCATCGGCCCCCCCGTCCGCACCAGGCGGCGGGACCACGGGCGCGCCGGCGGCGGCGTCTTCGACCGAAGGGCCACCAGCCGCGCCAGCCGTCGGCCGAGCCCCGACCGGTACGTCCCGCCCACGCCCAGGTAAGCCATGGCCCGGCGACCCCGGAGCCGCCGGCCCCAGCGGAGCAGGCAGTCCGCGAGGCGCTGCGGGCCGTCGTCGACGAGGAGGCTGGCCTCGTCGGCCGCCGATTCGCACGCCCCCGACAACCGCCGCCGCGCCATCCACACGAGCGGATGCCACCACAGGAGGACCGTGGCGGCGTCGGCCGCCAGCAACCACAGCGGGTCCCGGGCCGCCAGGTGGGCCAGTTCGTGGGCGAGGACGGCGTCCTGGGCGGGGGCGTCGAGGTCATCCGTGAAGCCGCGCGGCAGGACGACCGTCGGCCGCAGCACGCCGAACGCCAGCGGGGCCGCCAGCGACGCCGATTCCACCACGCGGACCCGCCGGCATAGGCCGAGCCGCTCAGCGACCGCACGGACGCGGCGCCGGAGAGCGGCGTCGGCCGGTTCCCGCCGCCGGCGCAGCCGCGCCAGCAGCACCCGCGCCACGGCAGCCCGTCCCGCGACGACGCCCGCGCCGACCCACCAGACGAGTGCCGCAAGCCAAGGCGGGACGGCGTCGCCGGTCGTGCCGGCCCCCGGCCGGTCCGACACGCTCCGGCCCGTTGGGAAAAGCCCGGAGGAGGCGGGTGACATAGCCACGCTGGCGTGGCCAGCGACCTCCGGTGTGGCGCGGCGGGTCGGAGCCTGTCCCGAGCGAAGCCGAGGGGCACCCGCCGCGCTATTCGGCTGCCGCGCGGTGGGTACGGAGACCCACCGCGCTCCCTCGTGGTCTTCACTTGGGCGCACCGCCGGGCGAGGCCGGCCCTCGGAGGGTCCCTCACGGACCTGCGTCAGGAGCCACGCGGCGGCACCGGGCCCGATGCCGGTCGCCTCCATCGCCACGAGGAGCAGGACGCCCGCGACGGCCGCCTGCCACAGCGTCCGCCGCCAGGGGCCGCTCCGGACCCGCCACGCGGCCGCGGCCGTCAGCGCGACGACGGCGCCGCCGCCGAGCCCCAGCCCGACGGCCGCACGCAGCCACACCCCGGTTTCCAGGACGGGCGTCACGCCTGGTCCTTTCGTTCGGCGATGAGCCGCTCCAGCCGGTCGAGTTCGTCGGGGTCGACCTCGCGGCTGGAGAGGAGGTGGGAGACCATGTCCGACAGGCTGCCCTCGAAGACGCGGTCGAGGACGTCGCCGGCCATCGACCCGGCCACGCGGTCCGGCTCGACGGCGGCGCGGTAGATGTACCGCCGACCATCCTCGGCGTGGGCGACGAGGCCGTCGTCCTCCATGCGGCGCAGGACGGTGGCCACCGTCGTGTAGGCGGGGCGTTTGCGCCGGCCGAGGCGTCGTCGGACCTCGCCGACGGCGACCGGGCCGCGGTCCCAGAGGACCTTGAGGATCGCCAGTTGCAATTCGCCGAGTTGGAATCGCCTGGCGGCCGCCATGCGGGGTCTCCCCTGCCAGGGGTTTGCGTTTCAACTACACACGTAATACTACGACTGTAGTAGAGGGGCGTCCGGAAGAAAATCCAAAAAAGTTTTCGGCCCAGGTGCGCCGCGCCGCCCGCCCGAGCCGGCGGAAGCCCGTGTGGCCCGGCCGGCCTTGCCCGGCTGGGGTTCCCGGCCATTCGCTTCGCTCATGGCCGGGCGTGCGCGCCCGTAGCCGGCCGTGGCCGAATAAACCGTTGCCTCCGCCGGGCGGACGGGTTAAGTTAAATGCGGCCGGCTGAATACGGCCCGGGCGGAGGCGTCCGTCTCCCACGGACGGCCGCCGATCATCGCAAGGCCCGCCCTGCATCGAACCCCGTGGCAGGAGACAATCATGATGCGTCTGACCCGTCGCCGTTTCCTCAAAGGGACCGTCGCTGCCGGAGCCGCGACGGCGCTGAGCGCCTCGCGTGTCCTCGGGGCCAACGACACGATCCGGATGGGCTTCGTCGGCCTGGGCGGCCGGGGGAGCGGTTCCACCAAGTGGTTCGGCGGGATCGACGGCGTCCGCGTGGCCGGCCTCGCCGACCCCGACGAGGGCCGCCTCGGCTCCAACAAGAAGCGCTACCCGGACGCCAAGGCCGAGAAGGACATGCGCAAGGTCCTGGATGACAAGAACCTCGACGCCATCGTCGTCTCCACGTGCAACCACTGGCACGCCTTGGCGGCCGTCTGGGCCATCCAGACCGGCAAGGACGTGTACGTCGAGAAGCCCGTCTCGTGGAGCATCTGGGAAGGCCGGCAGATCGTCGAGGCCGCCCGCAAGCACCACTGCATCGTCCAGGCCGGCACGCAGCAGCGGTCGGACCCGATGCAGGCGAAACTCAAGGCCTGGCTCGACGAGGGGCACCTCGGCCGTGTCAAGTACGTCCGGCTGAACCGGTACGGCCGGCGGGGCTCCATCGGCAAGCGCAGCACCCCCCTCCCGATTCCCGACAACGTCGACTACGACCTCTGGCTCGGACCCGCCAAGGACCAGCCGATCTACCGCAACAAACTCCAATACGACTGGCACTGGGACTGGAACACCGGCAACGGCGAACTCGGCAACTGGGGGCCGCACCTGACCGACGACTGCCGCAACGTCGTCTTCCGCGACAAGGTGACCCTGCCCGTCCGGTGCGTGGCGGGCGGCGGGCGCCTGAAGTGGGACGACGGCGGCAACACGCCCAACACGCACTTTATCTATTTCGATACGGGCGTCGTCCCGGTCATCATGGACGTCCACAACCTGCCGCGAAAGGCCGGCGAGAATTCGTCCGACGTCTACGAAAAACGCCGCTCCCGCGCCTTCCTCATCATCGAGTGCGAGAACGGCTACTACGCGGGCGGCCGTGGCGGCGGATCCGCCTACGATAAGGACGGAAAGAAAATCCAGAGTTTCAGCGGCGACGCCGGCGGCGGCCATGCTGCCAACTTCGTCAAGGGCATGCGCAGCCGAAAGGAATCCGACCTCAACTCCCCCATCCTCCAGGGCCATTACTCCACCGCCTGGTGCCATTGCGGCAACGTGGCGTACCGCCTGGGCGGCAAGTACGCCATGGACGAGGCCAAGGCCCGCGTCAAGGGCTACAAGCCCTGGGAAGAGGTCATCGACGAGTTCCACGCCCACATGGACGCCAACGAAATCGATCCGAAGAAGGCCGAGATCAAACTCGGACCGATGCTCGAGATCGACCCCAAGACCGAAACGCTCAAGGGCACCTGCGCCACGACGAAGGCCAAGGCCGTCTGGACCGGCCAGGACCGCGGCTGGCGGGGCAACTACCAGATCAAGGTCTGACGCCCCCGCCATTCCGAAAACACGGGTGGCATGGCCACGCTTGCGT
>Ga0272441_10003470_pt1 | contig 29941 bp, 11 predicted proteins | sample SSMProp6N_FD_193582 | JGI IMG/M metagenome (GOLD analysis project Ga0272441, IMG submission 193582) | Marine sediment archaeal communities from Little Sippewissett salt marsh, Falmouth, MA, United States - SSM-Prop-6N | ecosystem: Environmental > Aquatic > Marine > Wetlands > Sediment ... | reverse complement strand
CCCCCCCCCCTCTTTCGCCATTTTTCCCCTTCTTTTCGACGCTGCCCGAGTAGAAGTTTCGGCATTCCGCGACAATGAACGGGTGTAAGACAGGGATATCGCGCATCTGTTGAGTAAAGGAGAACGGTGATTATGCGATCTATCTTGCCCAGACTGCTCATTCCGGCAACGATCATTCTCGTGACTGCAGCGGGGGTAGAAGCGGCGACGGTCGCCAAGCCGTCGTTCAACAAGCAGCACGGATTCTACGACTCGTCGTTCAGCGTGCGGATCACGTCCTCGACCTCGGGCGCGACGATCCGGTACACAACGGACGGCTCGAAGCCGACCAGCTCGCACGGGACGGCGATCTCGAACGGCGGGTACGTTTCGATCAGTACCACGACACCGCTGCGCGCCGTGGGCTGCAAGAGCGGCATGACCACCTCGCACATCTTCACGCAGACCTACATTTTTCTGAGCCACGTGCTCAACCAGACGCGCCCCTCGGGATATCCCGCCACGTTCGGGGACAATGCCGGCGACTACGACATGGACCCAAACATCGTGAACAGTTCGTCTTACAGCGGCACGATCAAGAACGACCTGAAAGCCATCCCGACCCTCTCGATCGTGGCGCCCGTGTACGAGTTTTTCGGTACGGGCTTCTACTGGAAAGGCGGTGGCGGCGGCGGGCAGAACACGCTGGAGGTCGGGGTCTCCGCGGAATTGATCTACGCCGACGGCCGCGCCGGTTTCCAGATCGATGCGGGCATGAAAACGCACTCGTGGGCCAAGTCCAAGCGCACCTTGCGCCTGCTCTTCAAGAGCAACTACGGCGGTCCGTCGACCTTGAACTACCCGTTCTTCGGGGATGCGCCGCTCAACTCCGGGTCCGCGGCATCGACGTTCGGGAAGCTGATCCTGCGTGCCGGCGGCAACGACGGCTGGTTGAACGGCTGGTTCACCGATTGCCGGGACGTCACGTACCTCAAGGACCAATGGCATCGCGACACGCAGATCGCGATGTCCGGGGCCGGCGCGCGCGGCACGTTCGTGCACCTGTACATCAATGGACTGTATTGGGGAGTGTACAACCCGATTGAACGGCCGGACGCACGGTTCGCCGCCACGTATTTCGGCGGCAGCAAGAGCGACTACTATGCGGGCAACATGGGCCACGACGCACACGACGCGATCAGCGGCAGCCGGTCCCGGTTCGATTCCATGATCTCGCGGGCAAACCAGGACCTGAGCGGCTCCACCGCGTACAACACGATGAAGCAGTACCTGGACATCGATCAGTATATCGACTACATGATCAGCTGGCTCTACACCGGGGGCGGCGACTGGATGGAGGGGAACCAGCCGAACTACACCTACCAGTACGTGAACAACTATTATGTCGGGAATAAGAACAACGGCCCGGTCAAGTACTACGTGTGGGACGGGGAGACGGCCTGGCACTCGTCCCAAGACGTGACGGCGAAATGCGTGGGCCGGTTCAACGACGGCGCGTGGGTCAAGCCCCAGCTCCTGGCCAACTACTACGACTCGCGGCACAAGTGGATCGCGCGCCCGTTCCGCGGGCTGTGGCGCAACGCGGATTTCCGCGATCGCTGGGCACAGCGCGTCTACATGCACTGCTACAACGGCGGTGTGCTCACCGACTCGAACTCGAGGTCGCGTTGGAACAAACTGCGCAGCTACGTCGACCAGGCGATGGTCGGCGAATCCGCGCGCTGGGGCGACCACAAGAGGGATTACAAGGACAGCGGCGCGCCCGTCTTCAACCGTAACACCCATTTCCGGGGCGCCTGCAATACCGTCTATAATATGATGGGCGGGAACGTGTCCCAGCTCATCGCCGCGCTGCGCGCACACAGCCTGCACGGCTACCCGCTCTACCCGGCCACGCATCCGACTGTGGATCCGCCGCCCGATCCCCCGAGCAGCCTCTCCGCGGCGGCGCAGTCATCGACCAGCATTCGCGTGAGCTGGACGGACAACAGCGACGACGAGACCGGGTTCAAGATCGACCGGCGCCAGAGCGGCACCGATCCGTGGGTCCGAATCGCCGAACCGGGCGCCAACGCGACAACGCGCACCGACACCGGTCTGACCGCCGGCACGACGTACTACTACAAGGTCAAGGCCTTCAATGCGGCCGGGAACTCGGGGTACTCCAACACCGCCGAGGCGACCACGCAAGACAACGCGCCGGCCATCGCCGTGAGCACGACGAGCATCGAAGTCAGTTGTGCGCAGGGCTCGGATGCCGCGAGCGAGACGTTCCAGGTCTGGAACGCCGGCGGCAGCACGCTCGCCTACCAGATGACCGACAACACGAGCAAGTTGTCCGTGTCCCCTGCCTCCGGCAGTTCTTCGGACAGCGCCGACAAGCAGACGCACACGGTCATCTTCACGACCGCCGACCTCGCGGTCGGCGTCTACGACAGAATCATCACGGTTGCCGACGACGGGTCCGGCGCGGCAAACGGCCCCGTCACGATCGACGTGCGGATCAACGTCATCGAGACGGCGCCGGCCACGCCGAGCGGCCTGGTCGCGAGCGCACAGTCGACCACCGCGATCCGGCTAAGTTGGACCGACAACAGCGACAACGAGACCGGGTTCAAGATCGACCGGCGCCAGAGCGGCACGAGCGGCTGGACCCGGATCGCAGAGCCCGGCGCCGACACCACGGCGCACAACGATACCGGCCTGACTGTCGCGACGAAATACTACTACATGGTCAAGGCCTACAACGGCGCGGGCAACTCGGCCTATTCCAACACCGGTGACGCGACCACGCAAGACAACGCGCCCGCGATTGCCGTGAGCACGACGAGCATCCAGGTCAGCTGCGTCGCAGGCACCGACGCGACGAGCGAGACGTTCGATGTCTGGAACAGCGGCGGCGGCACGCTCGCCTACCAGATCACCGACAACACCAGCAAGTTGTCCGTGTCCCCCGTCTCCGGCAGCTCCGCGGACAGCAGCGACCAGCAGACGCACACGGTCACCTTCACGACCGCAAACCTGGCAGCCGGCGTCTACGACCGCACGATCACGGTTGCAGACGACGGGTCCGGCGCGGCGAACAGCCCCGTCACGATCGATGTGCAGATCACCGTGACGGAGGCGCCGCCGGTTGCGCCGTCCGGGTTCGCGGCCGACATGCTGTCCCAGACGGAAGTGCGCCTGACCTGGACGGACCTTCCGAACGAGACGCAGTACATGCTGCGCAAGAGCCTGGACGGCATCGACTGGTACGCGATACCGCAGGTCTATCCGGCGGCGGATACGACGCGCTACACCGACAGCGGGCTGGACCCGGATACGACCTACCACTACAAGCTGCGCGGGATCAACGACGGCGGTTATGGCCCCTACTGCAGCCCGATCAGCGTCACGACCGCCGCGCCCGTCCCGCCGGAGATCGCCGTGAGCGTGACGAGCATCGCGGTGAGTTGCGCGCAGGGCACGGATGCGGCCAGCGAGACGTTCCAGGTCTGGAACAGCGGCGGCAGCACGCTCGCCTACCAGGTCTCCGACAACACCAGCAAACTGGTCGTCGCACCCGACTCCGGCACGTCGACGGGCAGCGGCGACCAGCAGACGCACACGGTCACCTTCACGACCGCGAACCTCGCGGTCGGCGTCTATGACCGAACGATCACGGTTGCCGACGACGGGTCGGGCGCCGATAACGGACCGCTGACGATCGCGGTGCAGATCACCGTGCTCGCGCCGGCCCCGTTCACGGCCTACAACGACCTGTGCTGGGTCGACGGCGAGACAACGGCGAACATCACGATCCTGAGCGCGGGCCAGAACGGGCTGCTGGTCAACCGCCAGACGGGCGACCCGACACCGGTCACCCTGACTTTGTCCGGCGGAGGTTCGGCGATCGCGAGCCAGGGCGCGCCCGCCAACGCGGGTACCGACGCGCACACGGTCTTCGACGGGAACGTGGGGTTGAACGGACTCATAGGATATACGGCCACGGATCTCGTACTCGCCTTTTCCGGGTTGAACAGCGCGCTGCGCTATGAGGTGGTCCTGTTCGGGAACCGCGACCGCTCGGACTACACGGCGCGCACGACGACCGTTGTGCTGTCCGGCGCCGAACCCGGTTTCCGGAACGAGAGCACGACCGGCGTGCCGATCAGCACGACCACGGCCCCGAACGACACTACCATTGTCGGCAACGGCTACAACACCGTGAACGGGCATGTTGCTCGCTACACGGCGATCGAGCCCGGCGCGGACGGCAGCATTCTGCTCACGGTCTCGGACTACACCAGCAAGTTCTACGTGAATGCGCTGATGCTGCGCGCAACGGAACCGTCCTCCCAGGAGACGCTCGTTGCGAAGGGCAGTACGTGGCGGTACCGCAGGGGCACGGCCGAGCCGTCCGCACCGCTCTACGCATGGCGTGCGACACCCGCGTTCGACGACAGTGCCTGGGACACGGGCGCTGCCCCGTTCGGGTACGGGCCGCTCTCTTACGGTACCTCCCCGGATATGCGGTACAATTATCCGACCCTGTTCCTGCGGCAGACTTTCGCGCTCGCGAACCCCGGCGCAGTCGCCGCGCTCGCGCTGGACGTCGACTACGACGACGGGTTCATCCTGTGGCTGAACGGCGAGGAGATCGCGCGCGTCAACGTGCAGGGCGCGGCCGGCAACGCGATCGCACACGACCAGACTTGCTCCGGCTACGTCTCCGGCAACAGCACGCGCTACACGAAGACTTGTGAGACCGCCGAAATCCCAGAGCTCGGACAGAGCAATGTGGTCGCCGTTCAGCTCTTCAACAACACGCTGGGCAGCGGCGACGCGATGTTCGACCTGAGCCTGGCGGTGACCGAGCACGAAATCGCAGCGAGCGCCGATGCCGACGGGAACGGGTTGGACGACACCTGGGAAAGCGCGGTCGGCACCAGCCAAGGCGCCGAGGTCGACGAGGACAATGACGGACTCTCCAACTACGAGGAGTGGGTCGCCGGTACCGCGGGCGGGGATCCGGGCAGCCATTTCGACGTGCACGTCTCTGTAAGCAGCAGCGGCCTGCTCGTCTCGTTCCTCGCCCGCGAGGCGACCGGCCCGGGCTACACCGGCCTGCAGCGGCGCTACACGCTCGAAAGCCGGCCGGGGCTTGGCGCCGAGGCGGCATGGTCCCCCGTCGCGGGCTATGCGGATATCCTCGGCCAGGGCCAGACGGCCGTCTACACCAACACGGCGCCCGCGGTGCCGATGGTGTACCGTGGCCGAGTTTGGCTGGAGTGAAGGATGTCACGTCCCGGTTTTCGTTTGACACCCTGACGTGGGCCTTCCCCACAAGCCAGCATCCGCCGATCGGCAGAAGACTAGGGTGAAAGATTAAGGCGAAAGACTAGGGCAAGAGCCAAGGCTGAGATTCTGCCCCCAAGGAGTACTTCCCTCCGTCTTCCCCCGTAATCTTTCACCCTGATCTTCGCCTTAATCTCTCCCCGCTCGCCCCCGCCGCCTTTCCCCCCTTACCCGCTGCTCGCGACTCCTCCCGCCAAACACGGCGGCTCGCGCAGGAAGGGCAGGAAATCAGGCAATTTCGCAGTAGAAGTTCCACCAACCGGCGACAATGCATGGGTGAAAGACCGAAACGTTCCGGGTTTTGTTGAATGAAGGAGCCATTATGACCCGAAAATCACTGCCCATCCGTCTTCTTCCCGTTCAGATCGCAGTCCTGGCCGGTTTCCTGGCCGCGCTGTCCGCCCCCCCTGCCCAGGCCGACACGTTGCTCGCCAAAGACGCCGGTAATTGGCGCTACCACAAGGGCACGACCGAGCCCTCGGACCCGCGCACCGATTGGCGCAACGAGGACTACGACGACAGCGCCTGGTCGACCGGCCAGGCGCCGTTCGGGTACGGCAGCGAAGCGCACGAAGCCGCCGACTGCAACACGGTGCTCGGTGATATGCTCAACACCTACGCGACCCTCTTCCTCCGGAAAACGTTCGCCGTGACGGATGCAGCCCGCGTCTCCGTCATCCGCGTCGGCGCGGATTACGACGACGGGTTCGTTATCTGGATCAACGGCGAGAAGGTCTGCTGGAAGAACCCACCGGACGGCAAGCCGTTGTACGATTCGACGGCATCGGCCAGCCATGAGGCCGGCAGCGACTCCTACTCGTACCTCCCGGACAAGGACGCGGACTTCCCGGCGCCCTCCGATTTCCTGCAGGAGGGCGAGAACACGATCGCGGTCCAGGCCTTTAACAGCGGGCTCGGCAGCAGTGATTTCAAGATCGACATCGAACTGGTCGCCACGCACAAGGTGGCGGACACGAAGTTCAGCAGCGACCGTGGGTTCTACGAGTCTACGTTCGACCTCACGATCAGCACGGCGACCGTCGGAGCGACGATCCGCTACACGACCGACGGGAGCAAGCCGAGCGCGAGCCACGGCAGCACGGCCGTGGACCAGGTTGTCCTGACAATCGACACCACCCGCGCCATCCGCGCCGCCGCCTTCTACTCCGATTGGGATCCGACCGACGTCGATACCCAGACGTACATCTTCCTCGACGACGTGCTCGCCCAGCCGAGCGCGCCGTCCGGATTCCCCGACTATTGGAAGAGCGAGAATGACGGCGACGTGTTCCTGGCCGATTACGAGATGGACCATGAAATCGTCGACGATTCGCGGTACCAGCCGAATATGCAGAACTACATGAAGTCGATCCCGACCATCTCGATCGTGACGAGAACGGACGATATTTTCGGCACACAGGGCTTCTATCGCAACGGCGGTGGCTCCGGCGATCTGAACGAGTTGTGGGAAAAGGAGGTTTCGGCCGAACTCATCCACCCCAACGGCAAGAAGGGCTTCCAGATCGACTGCGGTATACGGCCGCGAAGCTGGCTGCACAAGAAGCGTAGCTTCACCCTGTTGTTCAAAGAGATCTACGGCCCCACCAAGCTGCGCTACCCCGTTTTCGAAGAAGCGCCCGTGAATGCGGATTCCGCAACAGACGTGTTCGACCGACTCGTCCTGCGCGCCGGCGCCAACGACGGTTGGCAAGGCGCCGACTCCGAGATCGACACGTACACGAACGATCCGTTCGAACGGCAGTCCGCGATCGAGATGTCCGGGATCGGCGTGCACGGCACCTTTGTGCATCTGTACCTGAACGGTCTGTATTGGGGGCAGTACAACCTCACGGAACGGCCGGACGCCTCGTTCACCTCCGAGTATCTCGGCGGGGAGAAAGAAGACTGGTACGCAGGCAATCACGGGCACGACTCGCACGCGCCGATCAGCGGGGACCGCAGCCGGTTCGACTCGATGATCAGCCGTGCGAACACCGACCTGTCGAACACCGCGAACTACGACACGATGAAGCAACTGCTCGACGTCGAGAAGTACATCGACCACTGCCTGATCCGCTGGTACACCGGCATGGGCGACTGGGCCGAGGGGAAGGCCACCTACCAATACGTGAACAACTACTATGTGGGCAACGCGACAACGCCCGCGGGCCCGGTCAAGTATTTCTCATGGGACGGCGAAACGGCCTGGCAGGTCATCCACGACGAGGACGGGACCGGTTACAAGGGCCGGGCCAACGACGGGGCCTGGATCAAGCCCCAGTTCTACGCCTCCTACGTCGATAGCCGACACAAATGGGTCGCGCGCCCCATGCGCGGGCTGGCCAGAAACGCGGATTTCCGCGCACGCTTCGCCGACCGCCTCTACAAGCACTGCTACAACGACGGTGCGATCGCGGAACCCAATGCCAAGGCACGCTGGCATGCGATCAACGCGTACCTGGAAGATGCGATCGTGTGCGAATCGGCGCGTTGGGGCGATCTGGTCAGGGATCGGGTGGACGGCTCGCAGCCGGTCTACACGCGGCACGATCACTGGTACTCCGCCTGTGACCGGATCGAGAACCTGATGACGGGCAACGCGGACCAACTCCGCGCCGCCTGCCGGACCAAGGCCGTGAATGGCTATTTCCTCTACCCGCAGATCGATCCACCCGGCTTCCAGCAGCACGGCGGCTCGATCGGGGCGGGGTTCAACCTGACCATGACGAACCCGAACGGCAGCACGGGCACGATCTACTACAAGAAGGACGGCAGCGACCCGCGCGCCGCGGGCGGCGCCAAGGCGTCGGGCGCCCTGCAGTACGGCAGCGCGGTCGGCCTGACCCGCACGACCCATGTCCGGGCGCGTGTCTACAAGAGCAACAGTACCTGGAGCGCGGCGCATGCTGCCACCTACAACTACACCGCGCACTATCCGAACATCCGGATCACCGAGATCATGTACAACCCGCTCGGCGGCAGCGACTACGAGTTCGTCGAAATCAGGAATATCAGCGGCTCGCTCACCGTCGGGCTCTCGGAAATGCTCTTCACCAAGGGCATCCGCTACAGCTTCGCGCCCGGCGTCGAGCTCAGCCCGGGCCAAACCGTCGTGTTGGCGCGCAACGCTGCGGTCTTCGAGTCGCATTACGGGTTCGCGCCGTTCGGCCAATACGTGCGCAGCCTGGACAACGGCGGCGAACGGCTCACACTCAGCGACTGCGACGGCAACACGGTGACGTCCGTGCGCTACAACGACAAGGACCCCTGGCCCGGCGACCCGGACGGCGACGGCTACTCGCTGGTCTTCGACGGGACCGGCGACCAGGACGATCCCGCCAAGTGGCGCACCAGCAACCTGATCGGCGGCTCGCCCGGCTACGACGACGGCCCCCCGTACAAGGTCGTGATCAACGAGGTCCTCACGCACACGGATCTGCCCGCGGTCGACGCAATCGAATTGCACAATACCGGCAGTGCCGACGTGGATGTCGGCGGCTGGTGGCTGAGCGACAGCGACGGGGACTTCAAGAAGTTCCTGATCCCCTCCCCGACCGTTCTGGCGGCCGGCGGCTACGTCGTGTTCGACGAGAACGATTTCAATACGGACACGAACGATCCGGCCTGCTTCGCATTGAATTCGCACGGTGACGATGTGTTCCTGACTCATTGGGACGCCAGCGACAACCTGCTCTACCTGCACACCGAAGACTTCGGCGCGGCGGAAAACGGGGTCGCGTTCGGTCGCTATGTCCGGTCCGATGGCACCGCGAATTTTGTGGCACAGAGCGTGAACGACACGCTCGGCTCGCCGAACGCGGGCCCACGCATCGGCGATGTCGTGATCAACGAGGTCATGTACCATGCGCCGGACGGCCGCGCCTATGATTACGTCGAGATCCATAATCGGACCGCCGCATCTCAGCCGCTCTACCTGGGCAGCGAACCCTGGAAGCTGGACGGGATCGGCTACCAGTTCCCGGCAAGCACAACACTGCAGCCCTACGAGTACGTGCTCGTGATCGCGACGAACGAGACGGCGTTCCGGGCCAAGTATCCGAGCGTGCCCGGCTCCGTGCGCTGTTTCGGGCCGTTCCCCGGCACGCTGCAGAACAACGGCGAAAGCGCGCGGCTCGAGCGGCCCGACACGCCCGACGCCGAGGGCACGCCCTGGATCCTGGTGGACCGGGTCAAGTACAACGACAACAGCCCGTGGCCGGAGAGTGCGGACGGCGACGGGCTGTCGCTGGAGCGCATCGCTCCGGGCCTTTATGGCAACGACCCCGCGAACTGGGCCGCGAGCCTGACGGCGGGCGGCACGCCGGGCGAACAGAACTCCGGATCGCTGATCTCCAAAACGGCGGGCTGGCGCTATCACGACAAGGGCGCCGACCTCGGCACGGGCTGGCGCAACGCCGGCTACGACGATCGTAGCTGGGATGACGGGAATGCGCCGTTGGGCTATCCGGACACGAACCCGGACATCGACACCGAACTCGATTTCGGAGACGACCCCGCCGACAAACACATCACAACCTACTTCCGGACCCGGTTCATGCTCGGCTCGAACCCGGCCGACGTGACGATGCTCAAGCTGCGCGTGCGCTACGATGACGGGTACGTCGCCTATTTGAACGGCCAGGAACTCGCACGCGCCGGCATGCCCACGGGCACGATCGGTTACAACACGCAGGCGAGCGGCAGCGGGTCCGGCAGCGCCTACGAAGAAAAGGACGTCTTGCCCCATAAGGGCAAGCTGGTTCTCGGCCTGAACGTGCTCGCGGTCGAACTGCACCAGAACCAACCGACCAGCAGCGATATCTTCCTGGATCTCGATTTGCGGCATGCCGCGACGCCGGATCTCGACCCCCCCGCGGGGCCCGACAATTTGCAGGCGGTCCCGCTGTCGGCCACCGAGATCCGCGTGAGTTGGGCCGACAACAGCGACGACGAGGCCCAGTTCAAGATCCGCTGGGGACTGAGCGCGGATGACCAACCGAACGAGGTGTTCCTGGCCGCGAACACGACGAGCTGGACGCACTCGGGGCTGGCCCCGAACACGACCTACCACTACAAGGTCCGTGCGCAAAACGCGGCCGGTTCCTCCGCTTATTTCGGGCCCGTCGGCGCCACGACTCCGGCGCCTGAACCGCCGGCGATCGCCGTGAGCACGACGAACATCGAGGTCAGCTGCAGCCAGGGCACGGAGCCTGGCAGCGAGACGTTCCAGGTTTGGAACAGCGGCGCCAGTACGCTCGACTACCAGATCTCCGAGAATACGAGCAAGTTCTCCGTTGCCCCGGCCACCGGCAGCTCGGCCGGCACCGGCGACAAGCAGACGCATACGATCACGTTCACAACCGCCGACCTCGCGGTCGGCGTCTATGACCGCACGATCACCGTCGCGGATGACGAGTCCGGCGCCGGTAACGGCCCGTTGGATATCGCGGTGCGCATCAACGTGCTCGCACCCGCGCCGTTCACGGCCTATAACGATTTGTGCTGGGTCGATGGAGAGACAACAGCCAACATCACGCTCCTGACCACCGGCCAGAGCGGGCTGCTGCTCGACCATCAAACAGGGGACCCGACCCCGGTCACGCTGAGCGTGACCGGCGGCGGCGGCCCGTACACAACGCAGGGCGCACCCGCAAACGCGGGGACCGACGCACATACGGTGTTCGACGGCAAGGTCGGATTGAACGGGCTCGTCAGCTATGCGCCCGAGAACCTGCAACTCGCGTTCACCGGGTTGAACAACGCGCTGCGCTACGAACTCGTCCTGTTCGGGAACCGTGATCGCTCGGACTACACGGCTCGGACCACAACGGTTGTGCTGTCGGGCGTCGAACCCGGTTTCCGCAACCAAAGCACTGCCGGCACCACGATCAGCACGACAACGGCTGCGAACGACACGACCGTTTTGGGCAACGGATACAACACCGTCAACGGGCATCTCGCACGGTACGTGGAAATCGAGCCCGGCTCCGACGGCAGTCTCCTGTTGACCGTCTCCGACTATACCAGCAAGTTCTATGCGAACGCACTGATGCTGCGCGCCGCGGAACCGGCGCCGGAACAGACCGCTATCGCGAAAGCGAGCACGTGGCGATACCGCGAGGGGACCGCCGAGGCGTCCAACCCTGCCCATGCCTGGCGCGCGACCGACGGGTTCGACGACAGCGCTTGGGCGCAGGGCGCGGCGCCGTTCGGGTACGGGCCGCTCTCTTACGGTACATCCCCCGATATGCGGTACAACTACCCCACTCTCTTCCTCAGACAACGGTTCACCGTCCAGAATCCCGGCGCCGTCAGCAGTCTCGCGCTCGACGTCGACTATGACGACGGGTTCATCCTGTGGCTGAACGGCGAAGAAATCGCACGCGTCAATGTACAGGGCGAGCCCGGCGCCACGATCGCGCACGACCAGACATGTACCGGCTATGTCGCCGGCAATACCGCGGCCTACACCGCAACCTGCGAGACCGCCCAAATACCCAGGCTCCAAACAAACAATGTCGTCGCCGTTCAGCTCTTCAACAACAGCCTGGGCAGCGGCGATGCGATGTTCGATCTGTGCTTGAGCGTGACCGAACACGAACTCGATGCAGGCCAGGATACGGACGGGAACGGGCTGATCGACGACTGGGAGACGGCCGGCGGCACGACGCAGCCGGCCGCCGTCGACGAGGACGGCGACGGGCTCTCGAACTACGAGGAATGGGTCGCGGGTACCGCGGCGACCGATCCCGGCAGCCACTTTGGTGTCGCGCTGACCGCCGACACCGGCAATCTGCTCGTGTCCTTTCTCGCACGTGAGGCGGCCGGTACCGGCTACACCGGCCTGCAACGGCGCTACACGCTCGAAAGCCGGCAGGGGCTCGGAGCCGGCGCGGCCTGGGCACCTGTGCCCGGCTGCGCCGATATCCTCGGCCAGGGCCAGACGGTCGTGCACACGAACACGGCGCCCGCGCCGCAGACCGTGTACCGAGGCCGCGTGTGGTTGGAGTGAGGCGGAACTTCGCGTGTGGCCTGCTTCGCCGATGCCACGCGCCTGGCGTCGAAGCGCGTGAGCCGCGGCGCCGGCCGCGCCTCTATCGGTTGCACGGCCTGCCGCACGCAGGCTGAACAAGCGACGGCCCGTTCCCTCCCTTTCCACGGCAGAACTCATTCTGCTTGTACCGTCACCGTGCTCGTGGTATGCACCGGGATCTGCCTCGAGCCCGACTGAGATGCGAACAGCCCGCACCAATCGTAGAACCGCGCGGCCACTGCGCGTACTGGTTGCCGCTTCCGCGACAGCCTTCGCCGTATGGCTGCTGTTTCGAACGCCGGCCGCAGCGCCGGTGCCTCGCAATCTGATCCTGATCTCGATCGATACCTGTCGGCCCGACTATCTGGGCTGCTACAATGCGCGGCGCGCCCTGACCCCGAACATTGACGCGCTTGCCGACACAGCTACCCTGTTCGAGAACGCGTTCTCGCCCGTCCCGATCACGCTGCCCGCACACTGCTCCATGATGAGCGGGCTTATCCCCCCGAGCCATGGGATACACGGTAACCGCGGGTTCCGGCTGCCTGCGTCCGTCGAGACGCTTGCCGAGCGGCTGCAAGGCAAGGGCTTCGCAACGGCCGCGGTTCTCAGTGCGTTCGTGCTGGATGCGCGGTTCGGGTTGAACCAGGGGTTCGACGAATACCATGACAGGTTCGGCTGCACAAGGGAGGGACGGGCCAAGAGCGAACGGCAGGCGGAAGAAACCACGCAAATCGCCCTCGACTGGCTCGCCCGCAACAAGGACGGCCCGTTCTTTCTGTTCGTGCACTACTACGACCCGCACGATGCATACGAACCGCCGCAGCCCTACGCGACACGATATGCGGACGAGCCGTACGCAGGCGAAATCGCGTACACCGACGCGTGTGTCGGGCGCCTGCTCGAGCGGCTCAAGACGTTCGGACTCTTCGAGAACACGGCGCTGGTGCTCACCGCCGATCACGGCGAGATGCTCGGCGAGCATGGCGAGAAGACCCACATGTTTTTCGTCTATCAAGCGGCCGTCCGCGTCCCGCTCCTGGTTCGGCTGCCCGGCCGGCGCACACCGAAACGCGTTGCGCAGCCGGTTAGTCTTGTCGACATCATGCCGACGCTCTGCACAGTGTTCCGGCTCGAGCCGCCGACCGGCATTCAGGGGGCTGATTTGTCGAGTGCTCTTCGCGGGAATCGCGGGACAGGCGCCGATCGCTATCTCTACTGCGAGAGCATGACGCCGGCAACCTTCGGCGCCAACCCCTTGCACGGGCTGGTGGGCACCCGGTTCAAGTACATCCGCACCACGCGCCCGGAACTCTACGAGGTCACCGCCGATCCCGGCGAGACAAGGAACCTGATCGAGAGCGAAAGCGCGCGCGCACAGGACTTCGCCCGCCGGCTCCGGCGGATCTTGCAGGAACACGTTCGCGCCGGCCCAAGCGCCACTGTCCGGCTGGACCCGGACGCGCAGCGCCAACTCGCCTCGCTGGGCTATCTGGGCGGTTTCACGGAAACGCCGCCGACCGAGCTCGATCCGGACAAGGAGGACCCGAAGGATCTGATCGGCTTCCATGAGGCGTTCCTGACGGCAACGGCTCTTCTGCGAGACCAGGACTATGCGGCAGCAAAGGCGCAGTTCGAGACGCTCCGCAGACAACGCCCGGACTGCCACCGCGTGTACAAGAAGCTGGGCGCGGTGGCCGTGGCGCTCGGTGACTCCGATGCCGCGCTGCGCACGTACGAAAAAGTCCTGCAGCTCAACCCACGCGACAGTTCGTCGCGCATCGAACTCGCCTTCGTCCTCAAGAGCATAGGCCGGCTTGAACAGGCATACGAACAGGTAACCACTGCGCTCTCGATCGATCCTGAGAAGATCGGCGCACTCATACTCAAAGCCGATTTGCTCGCCAGGCAGGGCCAGCGCGCGCGCGCGCTCGAGCTGCTCGAGCAGGCGCTGCGCTTGGATCCCGGCAACACCGGCGCGTTGAACTGCGCCGGGCTCGTCCTGCAAAAGGAGGGCCGGCTCGCGGACGCGGTCAAGCACTACGGCAGGTCGCTGGAATTGCTGCCGGACCAGCCGGAGATCCTCAACAATCTGGCCTGGATCCACGCCACGGCCGCGGAGCCGCCGCTCGCCGCGCCGGGCAAGGCAATACGACTGGCCAAGCGTGCCTGCTTCCTGACGGATATGCAGGATCCGGCCATGCTCGATACGCTCGCCATTGCTTTTGCCCGTGCCGGCGACCTCGTGGCCGCACGGAAAACGGCCGGCACGGCCGCCAAACAGGCCGACGCAATGGGCCGGAAGGAGATGGCCGCCAAAATCCGGGCCCGCCGCGAGCGCTTCAAAGACCGGCAGCCCTGAAACGAACCGCGCAGACGCGTTGCGTTTGACGCGGATTTTCTGAATAATGACGCGATCGGACCTTCCCATGACCACAGTAAAAGTGAAGGACGGCCGCATGGCCCCGGATTTCGAGCAACTGCTGCGCGAGACGCACCTGGAAATCCGAGTCTATGTGGCCAGGCTCGGCGTGCCCGAGAAGGATGTCGACGATGTCGCACAGGAGACGTATCTCGAATATTACCGCAACGCGCACAAGAAACCGCGCGATGCGGCCCCGCGCCAGTGGCTCAAGGGCATCGCGCGCAACCTGTCCAACAGCTATTTCCGGAAATGGGGCCGGCGCCGCAACCTGTTCGCCGAGCACGTCGCCGGTGTGCTCGGCGCAGAACAGGAGGCGTGGGCCGGCACACGGGCCGGCGAGGATGCGCTCGACGCGCTCGAGCGGTGCCTGGAGTCGCTGCCGGAACGCAACCGCGAGATCGTGGCGCTGCACTACCGGGAGGAACTCGGCTCCGCCGAGATCGGCAAACGTTGCGACATGCATCAGGGCGCCGTGCGCAAGACGCTCTCAAAGGTGCGGCGCACGCTGAAGACGTGCATGGAGCAGGCGCTGGGCATTGCCCGGCCCCACTGAACAAGGAACAGACGGATGGAGCCCCGCGACAGACTTTTCGAGGCGCGCGACAAGCTGACCGAGCAAGAAGCGCAAGCGCTTCGGCACGAGCTCGAGCGTTCCGCCGAGGGCCGGCGCGCGCTGCGCGAGGAGCTTGAACTCGATCAGCTCCTGCGCATCTCGCAGAATCCGGCACGGCGCCGGTTTGTCGAACGTGTATTGCAGCGCGCAGGCCGGACAGCCCGGCCGGCCGCAGGCAACGGCGCGCCGCGCCGCTACACGGCGGCCGCGATACAGACGCGAACCTGGGGCTGGTGGATCACGGGCATCGCGGCCTGTGCGCTGATCGGGATCGGTCTGCTGCTCAACCGCCAGTTCCCGCAGATCCGCAAGCACACGCGGCGCCAACAGACGGTTGCATCGCTCACGCGCGTACGCGGCCACGTCTTTCTCGTCCGCGCGCAGACGCGACGAACGATCGACGCTCCGACCGACCTGCGCACGGACGACAAGATCATCGCGACCGGCCAGGATGCGCAGGCCGTTGTCCGCTACAAGGACGGCACAACGCACGAGCTCCTCGGCTATGCCGAGCTGCGTCTGCCGATGCCCGGCCTGTCCGACGGCCCACGCCTGTTCCTCGCAGCGGGCCGACTTGACTCCGACGTTGCCCCGCAGGCGCCAGACCGCCCGCTGATCGTCGACACACCGCACGTCGAGATCACCGTGGTCGGCACACGGTTCACCACCGTCGTGCAGCACGAGGCGACGCGCGTCGACCTCGAGGAAGGACGGGTCCGGCTCCGCAACAAGACCAGCGGCAAACTCGCGACGCTGGACGCCGGTCACCGCGCCGTCGCCGCCGGCCGGACCCTGGTGACCGAACGCCCCGTGCCCGGGCGACCGGGGCGCGTGCGCCGGGATCTGATCGCGCTCTACCTCTTCGACGAAGGGGCCGGCCGCGTTGTGCACGACCGGTCCGGGTTCCGTTCCCCGCTGGACCTCGAAATCGAGGACACGTCCGCCGTTCGCTGGCTCCCCGAACAAGGACTCGAGCTTGCGGCCCCGACGCTCATCTCCTCCCGCCGTCCGGCCGCAAAAATCACCGAGGCCTGCCGCGCCGCCAACGAGTTCACCGTCGAGACCTGGATCCGGCCTGCACTCGAGTCGCAAGGCGACAACGATAAGACTGGCGCGGTCCGGATCGTCAGCATCTCTGAGGACTACCAGGGCAGGAATCTCGGGGTCGGACAGATGTTCGGCGCCTACGTGCTGCGCTTCTCCACGCAGTGGCCCAAGGACCATTATGTTCGGACCAAACTCGGAGTGATTCGCACGGAACTTCAACACGTCGTCTTTACCAGAAACAACGACGGCGATGTGCGCTGCTATCTGGATGGCCGGCCCTCGCCCTGTCTCATGACCGCATCGCACAGCGTGCCCGCGGGCCCACCGGCCGTGCCCGGCAGGCTGTCCGCCTGGCAACGGAGCCGCCCTCTCCTGCTCGGAAACGAACTGCTCAGGGAACGCGCATGGCTCGGGCAATACCGGCTCGTCGCGCTATACAGCCGCGCGCTGAGCCAAACCGAGGTCGCCGCCAACCACCGCGCCGGCATTCCGCGCGGACCCAGCCGAAAAGTCATGACCCGCCCTTGAACGCGTGCCCCCAGCGGAATCCTCGCGGTGCCTTTGAGTTTGCGCCAACGCCCGAGGCCGTGCTCAGGACGCAACCGCATGATGTCCCGGAGCCGACCGCCAACCAAGTGCACACCTGCAAGGAATAGCGCGGCTCCGCGCGCCATTCCTTGTCAGGTGGAGCGTCTTGTTGGAAGCTCTACTTGTTACGGTCTCTCTGCTCGAGCAGGTACATACGTAGGAGTCGCTCCGCGCGCATGACGTAGAGCACGTAGACGATGTCCCCCTCGACTCTGTAGAATATGCGGCACGGTGCCACCACCACTTCCCTGTATGGCGTTCGTGGCAGCTCTGGCGGACGCTTGCCTGAGTTGGGGTGCGACTCCAGTCGCTCAACTCTGTCAAACACCCTCTGGACGTGGCGGCAGGCCGCGTGTGGATCGTCAAGTGCGATGTACTCGGCGATCTCATCCAAATCCAACAGCGCAGGTTCCGTCCAGATCAGTCGAGCCATTTCCGCATCTTCCGCTTCGCTTCAGCTTGCGAAAATGTCCGCTTCTCGAGGATCGCCCGTTCGCCCCGGGCGATACCTTCCAGGATCCGCAGCCGTCCCTGCATGAACTCGTACGAATCCACGTTCACCAGGTACGCCGAGGGTTTCCCGTGTTCCGTGATCAATACGGGCTCCCCCGATTCGTGCAGGTCGGCAAGCACTCGTGTCGCCTGTCTCTTGAGCGTCGTGACAAGTTCCGTCTTCATGCCCAAGTGATACTATAGTGACACTCTGGCGTCAAGGACTTTCCGGCACGCTTCGAACGTGCGGATCACGCGCGGCTTCAAGCCGTCGCGTGCATCCGGCTTTCTGCGCCGGGCGTCGTCGCGTGCCTGGCGCTGCCCGACCGGTTCGGTTCGGATCGCCACGTCGGTCCCGCCGAGGCGGGACCAAGTGGCCACTTGTCGCGACGCGACGACGTGGAACACCCAACAGCCAACACCCAACAGCCAACGCCCAACTGAGATGTCCTCCCCCTTCTGTCACGTCCTGATTTCCGTTTGACAACCTCTTCAGCTCGTCGTCCGTAATCCTCGTCCGTACTCGTCGCCCGATTCCTGTGCGTTCGTCGCGTCTTCGATCGACGATCTCGTGCGACGAGTACGTACGACGCGTAGGTGCGACGATGGAACACATGGATATTGGCTGTTGGATGTTGGATGTTGGATGTTGGATGTTCAATACCTCACGTTTCGGCGCCACAGCGACGATAACGTGGAGGTGCTGGTTGGGAGCCCTGTCTTAGTGGGCGAACATCTCCTGCAAAGCCTCCAGGACCTTGTTCTGAACGGCGACAGTGATGGCCCCCAGTCTGCGCACCAGACGCGACTGATCCACAGTGCGAATCTGGTCCAGAACGATCTGCCCCCGTTTCCCCTGAAATGTGCAGGGCACGCGCGTGGGATAGGAGTGCCCCTTGGTAGTCATGGGCGCGACAATGACTGTCCTGATGTGTTCGTTCATTTCATCCGGCGAGATGACCAGGCAGGGCCGGGTCTTGCGCATTTCGTGTCCACGCGTGGGGTCCAGTGAGATGAGGAAGACATCGAAGCGGTTGGTTACCATTCCCACTCCTCCTCATCCCACGTCGGACCCGTCTCCGCGACGCGGTCGAGGAGTTCGTCATCGCCAGACTCGCGCATGCGCGCAAAGGCTGCGTGCCAGCCGTCACGCGCCCGGCTGGACGAGCGAATGACCAGCTCGTGATGATGCACTTCCATCTCCACTTCGTCTTCAAAACCGCATTGATCAATCACGGGCTTGGGAAGACGGATGCCCCGACTGTTACCTATTCTGACCAGAGACGCCTTCATGATTACAATGTAATTACGCTTGCTCGCTGTGTCAAGTGATTTCTGGCCCAACCAACCAGTGGGTTCACTTTCGGCGCGAATAGCGACGTAAAGAGCAACCCTTGGTTGGACCATTCTCCATATCGTCTCTGGCAACTGTGCGTTGATCTCCGTGGAGACCGTTCTTCACTTCCGCAATGCACAGATCCCTATTAGTGACATAGCATACAAAATGGGAAAGATGACAATCACGTCAACTCGAATATCTACATCAGGGTACAGTTCAGACATTCTTGTTTCCCATAGACCGTATAGGCCCCATGAGATTGCCGCAAGGACAGCGATTGACAGGCGAAGAAATCGACGTAAGCCTTTGCGCAAGACAAGTGGGGCCGAGAGGACAAATGCCGCACCAGCAACGTACGCCAAGCTCGGACGAGAAACACAACGGCCAAGGAAAAGAAACAGCACGGGGAAAAATGCTATCGCCAAGATGGGCCTGATCCCGCTGCGCTTGATTATTTTTTCCGTCTCCCGACGCGAACCGCGCGCTTCGCGCCCATACACTAGTGAAAAGTCGGGGAAACCGCCGTTTGTTTAAGTCGACGAGGGAGGACGGAAACATGAGAAACAGGCCCGGAACCCGCTTCTGGCACCACGTAGCGTTGGCATTGCTCGTCCACGCGACGGCCGCGCATGCGGCCACCACACTGGTCTCCCAAAACGCGACATGGCACTACGCCAAGGGCAGCGTCGAGGCCTCGGATCCGCGCTCGTCATGGCGCGAGCTCGATTTCGACGATTCCGGCTGGAACAGTGCGCAAGCCCCGTTCGGTTATGGCGAAACGGGCGTGAATTCCGCGCTGAGCGACATGCGATACACCTATTCGTCCTTCTTCCTGCGTAAGACCTTTTCGGTCACCACTCTCGATTCCGACACGCGCCTGCGCGTGAGCGTGAACTACGACGACGGGTTCATCGTCTGGATCAACGGCCAGCGCGTGGCGGACAGCGGCGAACCGGACGGCGCACCGCTACACGACTCGTTCGCATCCAAAAACCACGAGTACGGCACCTTCGAGGACCACGAGGAGAAGAACGCCGAGAACTTCCTCGAGCTGGGCGAAAACGTGATCGCGATCCAGGTCTTCAACGTGGAGCTCAACAGCAGCGACTGCTACCTGGACGCGGAACTCGTCACGTACCAGAAGGTCTCCGACACGACGTTCAGCCACGACCGCGGGTTCTACGACAGCCCGTTCGTCTGCACGATCCGCACGGAGACTCCGTCCGCCACCATCAAGTACACGCTGAACGGCAGCGACCCGCTCACGTCGGGCAGCGCGATCACGGTCGGCGCCTCGACGGCGACGGTCACGATCGACCCCGATTCCAGCACGGACCGCTCCATCAACGGCGGCAAAGCGCCCTGTGTCGTGCTGCGCGCCTGTGCGCTGAAAGGCAGCTACGAGCCGACCGACAGCGATGCGCAGACCTATGTGTTCCATCAGAAGGTCCCGTATCAAGGGAACCTGATGTCGAGCGAGAACTGGATTCCGGGCGAGAATCCGGCGGGCGACCAGATCACCCGCGACCCTGCCATGCGACGCAGCACGCTGATGGACTCGGAGTTCCGAACGGCCCCGCATTTCAGCAACCTGACCAACTCGCTGCGTACGCTGCCGACCCTGTCGATTTGCGCGAACTACGGCGACATTTTCGGGGACAGCCACGGGGTCTGGCACAACAGCCTGCACTACGAGACACCGGAATGGGAGCGCGCCGCATCGGTCGAATGGATCGAGCCGGACGGGGCCGGGTTCCAGGCGAACGTCGCGATGCACTGCTCGGGCGGCGGCGCGAACCGGGACCCGCGCTACAAGACGCAGGTCTCGCTCACGTTCGAGTTCAAATCGGCCTACGGCCAGCCGCGCCTGGACTACCCGCTGTTTCCGAATGCAAAGAGCGATTCGATCAACGGGTTCCGGATCCGCGCGCAGGCGAGCGATGCCTGGGGCTCGGGCCAGGAAGTGCAGATGGTGCGCGAGAACTTCGCGCGCCAAACCATGCGCGAGCTGGACTGGGCACTGGCGCCCGACGAACGGTGGGCACACGTGTACGTCAACGGCATGTACTGGGGTACCTACCTGGTGATCGAGCGGCTGGGCGTTGATTTCCTGACCCGCAACCTGGGCGGCGAGAAAGCGGACTACGACGTGATCGGCAGCAAGCGCTGGTATCGCTGCGTGCCGACCCCGACCGGCACCTACAGGGTCAAAAGCGGCGACAACGCGGCGTGGGAGGCGGTCCGCGCGGCGGCGGATGCGGGCAACTACACGCAGGTCAAGAGCTACATGAACGTCGGGCAGTACATCGATTACCACATCCTCGAGGAATGGGGTGCGAACCATGACTGGGCCCCGCCGTTGCGGACGGATCCGGGCAACAATTACCGGGCAGCCCGCAAGAGCCGGAACCGGACCTCAGGCGACCTGCAATGGAACTTCTTTGTCTGGGACTACGACTACGGGATCCGGGACCTGTCAAAATCGTACGACACCGACTTCGAGACATACGGGACCTGGAGCCTGCACCTGAAACTCAAGGGAAAGACCGACTACAAGGCGCTGTTCGCGGACCGGCTGTTCAAGAACGCGATCGAGCCCGACGGTCTGCTGCATGCCGACCAAGCGGCGGCCCGCTACGCGGCGGTCGCGGCGGAACTCGAGCCGCACGTGGTCGCGCACCTCGCGCGCTGGGGCTGGCAGCAGTCGGGCGACACGGCGCTGGCCGGCAAGCTTGCCACGTGGCAGGCGCGCCGTGACGGGATCATGAGCGGCTGGTGCGCGCAGCGCGCCGGCTACCTGGTCGTCGACTACAAGAACGCGGGGGTCTACCCGACGATCGAGCCGCCGGTCTACACGCAGCACGGCGGCACGATCGCGAGCGGGTTCCGGCTCACGATGACGAACCCGAACGGGTCGACCGGCACGATCTACTACAAACTCGACGGGACGGACCCGCGCGCGGACGGCGGGGCCAAGGCTTCGGGCGCAATCCAGTACTCCGGCTCGGTGGCGCTGGGCAAGACGACGCACGTCAAGGCGCGCGTCTACAAATCGAACGCGACCTGGAGCGCGCTCCACGCGCATACCTTTAACTACACCGCGCATCACCCGCTGCTGCGCATCACCGAGATCCACTACAACCCGCTAGGTGGCGGCGAGTTCGAGTTCGTCGAACTCCAGAACGTGAGCGGCAGCACCACGATCGGGCTTTCGGAAATGACGTTCGACAAGGGGATCGACTACACGTTTGCGCCGGGCGCGGCGCTGGGCCCGGGCAAGTTCGCCATACTCGTGCGCAACCATGCAGCCTTCACGAGCCGGCACCCGTCCGTCGAGAGCTCGTCGGACGTCCAGCTCTTCGGCGTCTATCGCGGCAAGCTCGACAACGGCGGCGAACGCCTGCAGCTCGTGGACTCAGCCGGCGCCCTTGTAGCGTCCGTCCGCTACAACGACAAGGCGCCCTGGCCCGAGCAGGCGGACGGCGAGGGCTTCTCGCTGGTCTACATGGGCGCCGACCACGATCAGGACGATCCCGCGAAATGGCGCGCATCCAACCTGATCGACGGCTCGCCCGGCTACGACGAAGGGCCGGCCTATCGTGTCGTGATCAACGAGGCGCTGACCCACACGGACCTGCCGGCCGTTGACACGATCGAACTGTACAACGAGGGCGTTGCGGCCGTCGATATCGGCGGTTGGTGGCTGAGCGACAGCGATAACGACTACAAGAAGTACGCGTTACCGAGCCACCTGCTTGGCGCCGGCGGCTACAAGCTCTACGACGAGGGCGATTTCGGGAGCGCGTTCCGGCTCAGCTCGCACGGGGACGAGATCTACCTCACGAAATGGGATACGCACGGGAACCTGCAATACCTTGCGGAGGCGCGGTTCGGCGGCGCGGAGAACGGGCGCGCGTTCGGGCGGCACATCACAAGCGACGGGGATGCCGACTTCGTCGCACAGAGCGAGATGAACACGCTTGGCGCGGCCAACGCAACCCCGTTGGTCGGGCCGGTCGTGATCAACGAGCTCATGTACCACCCGGCGCCGGGCGGCGACGAGTTCATCGAGCTACAGAACATCTCGGGCGCGACCGTGCCGCTCTATGACCCGGCCAACCCGACCAACACCTGGCGGCTCGACGGCGCTGTGGAATACACCTTCCCCGAATCGGTCAGCATGGCGCCCGGCGAAATTATCCTGGTCGTCGCGACCAACAGCCGGACCGGGTTCCGCGACAAGTACGGGGTGCCCGCGGATGTGCAGATCTTCAAGCAGTACACCGGCGTGCTGAACAACGGCGGCGAGAGCGTCAAGCTCTGGCGGCCCGACACGCCCGACACGAACGGGGTCCCCTGGATCCTCGTGGACCGCGTGAAATACAACGACAACAGCCCGTGGCCAGAGAGTCCGGACGGGGATGGGCCGTCGCTCGAGCGGATCGCGCCGGGCCTCTACGGCAACGACCCCGCGAACTGGGCCGCCGGCCTCGCGGCGGACGGCACGCCCGGCGCGCCGAACGCCGGCGTGCTTGTCGCCAGGACCGCCGGCTGGCGCTATCACGATCAGGGCGCGAATCTCGGCACCGCCTGGCGCGAGACCGGCTATGACGACAGTCATTGGGACGACGGCAACGCGCCGCTCGGTTACCCGGCCACGAATCCCGACCTCGACACCGAGCTCGCGTTCGGCGACGACCCGGCCGACAAGCACGTCACCACCTATTTCCGGACACGCTTCATGCTTGGCGCGAACCCGGCCGACCTGACCATGCTGAAACTGCGCGCGCGCTACGACGACGGGTACGTCGCCTACCTGAACGGTCAGGAAGTGGCGCGGGCCGACATGCCGACGGGCACGATCAACTACGACACGTTGGCCAGCGCCAGCAACGGGTCCGGCGCCGACTATGAGGAGAAAGACATCCTGAGCCACAAGACCGAACTGGTCCAGGGCTTGAACGTGCTGGCCGTGGAACTGCACCAGGTCGGCGCCGACAGCAGCGACATCTTCATGGATCTCGATCTTCGGCATACGGCGGCCCTGAACCTCGATCCGCCGGCGGCGCCGGGCGACCTGCAGGCTGTGCCGTTGTCTACAACCGAGATCCGCGTGACGTGGCGCGACAACAGCGGCGACGAGACCGGGTTCAAGATCGACCGGCGCCAGAGCGGCACCGACCCATGGGTCAGGATCGCGACGCCCGGTGTGAACGCGACCGCGCACACCGACAGCGGGTTGGCGACGGGCACCACTTTCTACTACAAGGTCAAGGCGTACAACGCGGCCGGTTCCTCCGCCTATGGCGGGCCCGTCAGTGCCACGACGCCGGCGCCGGTCCCGCCGGCGCTCGCGGTGAGCACGACCAACATCGAGGTAAGCTGCACGCAGGGCACGGATGCGGCCGACGAGACGTTTCAGGTCTGGAACAGCGGCGGCAGCACGCTCGACTACCAGGTCTCCGACGATACCAGCAAGTTGTCCGTTTCGCCCACGACCGGCAGCTCGACGGGCAGCGCCGACAAGCAGACGCATACGATCGGCTGGACCACGGCCGATCTCGCGGTCGGCGTCTATGACCGCAGTATCACCGTTGCGGACGACGGGTCCGGCGCGGGCAACGGACCGTTGAATATCGCGGTCCGCATCAACGTGCTCGCGCCCGCGCCGTTCACGGCCTACAACGATCTGTGCTGGGCCGACGGCGAGACGACGGCCAACATCACGACCCTGACAATCAACGGGAGCGGTCTGCTCGTGGACTATGAAACGGGCAACCCGACCCCGGCCACACTCACGGTGACCGGCGGCGGCGGCCCGTACGCGACGCAGGGCGCCGGCCCGAACGCGGGCACCGACGCGCACACGGTGTTCGACGGCAAGGTCGGGTTGAACGGGCTGATCAGCTATTCGGCGGCGAACCTGGAACTCGCATTCAGCGGGTTGAACAGCGCGCTGCGCTACGAGCTGGTCCTGTTCGGCAATCGCGATCGTTCCGAGTACACCGCACGTACCACAACCGTTCTGCTCTCGGGCGCGGAACCCGGTTTTCGCAACCAGAGCACAGCCGGCACGAGCATCGGCACGAGCACCGCCCCGAACGACACGACCGTCGTGGGCAACGGCTACAACACGGTGAACGGGCATGTCGCGCGCTACACCGCGATCGATCCCGGCAGCGACGGCAGCATTCTGCTGACGGTCTCCGACGAGACCAGCAAGTTCTATGCGAACGCGCTGATGCTGCGCGCTACGGAACCGGCACCGGACGAGACCGTCGTCGCGAGAGCCGGCGCGTGGCGCTACCGCAAGGGCACCGCCGAGGCATCGAGCCCGCCAACCGCGTGGCATGCGCGGACCTTCGACGATAGCGCATGGCCCACGGACACCGCTCCGTTCGGCTACGGATCCGCCGTCTACGGAACGACGTTGGACATGCGGAACAGCTATCCGACCGTGTTCTTCAGGAAGAGTTTCGCCGTGTCGGACGCCGAACGCGTGAACCAGATCGCGTTGGAGGTCACGTACGACGACGGGTTCATCCTGTGGCTGAACGGGCAGGAGTTGATCCGGCACAACGTGCAGGGCACGCCCGGCGAGTTCGTCGCGCACGACCAGACCTGCAGCGGCTATAACGGGAGCACACCGGGCCTCCACACCGTCACGCTGGACGGCGCGCAGATTCCCGCACTGTTGAGCGCCGACAACGTGCTTGCCGTGCAACTCTTCAACAACACGCTTGGCAGCAGCGACGCATATTTTGACGCCGAACTCGTGGTCACGCGCCAGGAGTTCTCGGTTGCCGAGGATACCGACGCGAACGGCCTGATCGATGCGTGGGAGGCCGCCCAGGGCACCACACAGTCCGGCAACGTCGACGAGGACGGCGACGGCCTCACGAACTACGAGGAGTGGATTGCCGGCAGCGGCGCGACGGATTCCAACAGTACGTTCGCCGTCGGATTGGAGACGAGCGGCGCGGATCTGCTCGTCTCCCTCCCCCTCAACGAAGCTGCAGGGCCGGGCTACACGGGACTCCAGCGTCGATACGCACTCGAGAGCAGGGCCGGCCTGCAACCCGGCGCGGTCTGGACCGCCGTGCCCGGCTATGACAGCATCCCCGGGTCGGACGGGACGGCGGTCTACACGAACCCCGCGCCCGATCCGCAGGCCGTCTATCGCGGCAGAGTCTGGCTGGAGTAGCCGTCAGAGAATGTTCCAGCCGCGCGTCTGCGCGGCTGGAACCGCGGCTGTTCACTCATTCCATCAGCAGGAACGGAAACCATCTGCGCAGGAACTCGATCGCTTCCGGACTGCGTTCCATTGGCGAGAGGAGATATTTCCCGATCGCACAGCCACCGACGGCGTAGTATCCCACGGCAAGCCCACCGATCGCGGCGAACCCGGCAGCAAGTCCACCCGCGACGATTCCGCCGAACGCGCAGCCGCCGAGCGCGAACACGCCGGTCGCGACACCGCCGATCGCCACAATGCCGGTGGCCACACTCCCGATTGCCAGGCCGCCCTTGGCAATGAAACCGATCGCGATCCAACCGGTCGCGATTTTGCCGACGGCGATAATTCCGTGCGCGTGCTCCCGCATCAGGCCTCTGTCCGGGTCCGAGCCGGACGCGAAGTCGAAAAGCGGCAGGCCGAACAGTCGCAGCCCCGCTGAGCGGTCGTACGTTCTGCTGCTTGCCGCCTTATCGCCGGAGTCTGGAGCTCTGAGCACGGCCATATCATCTCCTCCCGTTGTCAGGCGCAGCGCCTCTATCGCCGATCCCGAGAATCTCTTGATCGTCTCGCTCGCCGGCCGCTCATCAGCGGACAACGCGACCCGTGCTGCGCACCGCGCGTGCGGCCGGGAAAATCTGCGCGGAGCCATCTTCCCACAGACCGTACCAGCCAACGGGTGGCACGTCAATCGGCGGCTCGGCCCACGAGGACGCCCGGCGCCGCGTCGGCAAGCTCGTGTCCCTGCGCGGTGCGCACAAATTGCAGACACCCGACGCGCCGACGGGCGCCAACGACCATATTTCTATGGAACGCGGGCCTTAACGGCGCGCAGTTCGGCCCGCGCCAAACGCGGCAGATCCAACACGTTAGACCAAGGGAAAGGGGCAGAACATGGCAAATTCGCGACAATTCCTGCAGATCCTCACGGGAACCCTGGCAATCACGGCGCTGCACGCGCAGGCCGCGACCGTTGCGAAACCGAGCTTCAGCAAGGCGCGCGGCTTCTACAGCGGCACGCAGAGCGTGACGATCACGAGCGCGACGAGCGGCGCGGCGATCCGCTACACGACGAACGGCTCGAAACCGACCAGTTCCTCCGGCATAGCACTGTCGAACGGCGGGACCGTGAGCATTTCGACGACCACCTGCCTGCGCGCGGTCGCGTACAAGTCCGGCATGACGACGTCCGCCGCGCAGACGCACACGTATCTCTTTCTCGACAAGGTCATCAAGCAGCCGCTCTACCCGGCTGGCTATCCGAACTGGTGGCCGGCGACGCATCCGCCGCACGGCCCGTGGAGTCCGGCCGGCACGGAGGGCGACTACGAGATGGACCCGACGATTCTGAACAAGTACGGCGCGACCCAGCTGAAGAACAGCCTGAAATCGTTCCCGTCACTGGTCGTCGCCATGAAGGTCAGCGACATGTTCGACACCGTCCACCAACAGGAACCGGGCGACACGATTGTCGAGAAAGCGATGTCCATGGAATGGCTCGATCCGAGCCATCCGGCCGAGAACTTCCAGATCGACTGCGGGATCCGGAGCCACAGCTGGGCGTACGCGTGGCGCTGTTTCCGGCTCAAATTCAAGAGTCCGTTCGGCCCCGCGCAACTCGACAAGCCGGTGTTCAAGTACGCGCCGATGCATCCGACAACGAAGACGGGGTTCGACAAGCTGATCCTGCGCTCGGGCTGCGGCGACAAGCTCTGGCGCGGGCGTCAGAGCCAGGTCGCGTCGCGCGGCACGGAGCTGCGCGACGAATGGATGCGCGCCGCGTTCCGCGACATGGCGGGGGCCGGCCCGCGCGGGACCTATGTGCATCTGTACATCAACCACTTGTACTGGGGCCTCTACAACCTGGTCGAGCGCCCCGACCATGCGCATTGCGCGCTGTGGCTCGGCGGCGGCAAAGCCGACTGGTATTCCGGTCACCACGCGGGCGACATCAGCGGCAACGACGACCGGTTCGATTCGATGGTGAGCCGGGCCGTCATCGGCAACTATAGCGGGGTGAAGGACTACCTCGACATCAACAACTACCTGGACTACATGCTGCTTTCCTGGTTCACCGGTCTGCACGACTGGCCGAAGAACAATCACTACTACGCGAACCGCAACAACCCGGCCGGCAAAGTGTTCTGGATGCAGTGGGACGCCGACTATACGTGGGCGTTGAACTCCGCGCAACCGCCGGGCCGCGTGCACGCCTCGTTCTGGCCGAACCCGCAGCTTGTGCGGCCGGACGACTACAAGAGCCCGCTCTACAAGATCTGGCACGGGCTGCGCAAGAACAGCACGTTCATCAACGATTTCAGCCGGCGCGTCGATCTGCACTGCTACGGCAGCGGCGCGCTGGTCGAGACGAAATGCAAGGCGCGCTGGGACCAGCTCAAGAACGCGCTGAGCCCGGCGATCTATGCCGAATGCGCGCGCTGGGGCGACTCGCACGAAGACGTGCCGAGCCCGCTGACCCCCTTGAATCACCAGCATTGGCTCGATGCCGTGGCGCTGGGCAGGAGCCAGATGAACGGGATCGTCGGCAAGTTCGTGACCGATCTCAAGAGCCACGGTTACTACAAGGACCCGGTCCCCACGGTGCCCGCCGCGCCGAGCAGCCTGACGGCGAGCGCGAATTCGACCACCAAGATCACGCTCGGCTGGACGGACAACAGCAGCAACGAGAGCGTGTTCAAGATCGAACGCAGCCTGAACGGAACAAGCTGGGCCCAGATCGCGACACCCGGCGCGAACGTGACGACCTACGTGAACTCCGGACTGAGTGCGAGCACGAAATACTACTACCGTGTGCGCGCAAGTAACACGGCCGGCAATTCCGGCTATTCCAATGTCGCGACCGCCACGACAGATGATCCCGCGCCCACGACGCCCGCCGCGCCGAGCAGCCTGGCCGCGAGCGCAAACTCGCACAGCAGGATCGCGGTGAGCTGGACGGACAACAGCGGCGACGAGAGCGGGTTCAAGCTCGACCGCCGCCAAAGCGGGACATCGAGCTGGGTCCGGATCGTACAGACCGCGGCCAACGTGACGGGCTACACTGACACGGGCTTGCCCGCCGCCACGCAGTTCTACTACAAGGTCAAGGCCTACAACGCGGCCGGCGACTCCGCATACTCCAACGTGGGCGCGGCGACGACCGACGATCCGTTGCCGACGATCCCGGCCGCGCCCGGCAGCCTGGCCGCGAGCGCAAACTCGCACAGCAGGATCGCGGTGAGCTGGACGGACAACAGCGGCGACGAGAGCGGATTCAAGCTCGACCGCCGCCAGAGCGGGACATCGAGCTGGGTTCGGATCGTACAGACCGCGGCCAACGCGACGGGCCACACCGACACGGGCTTGCCCGCCGCCACGCAGTTCTACTACAAGGTCAAGGCCTACAACGCGGCCGGCAACTCCGCATACTCCAACGTGGGCGCGGCGACGACCGACGATCCGTTGCCGACCATCCCCGCCGCGCCCGGCAGCCTGGCCGCCACCGCGCAATCGCCGAGCATGATCGGGGTCGCGTGGCAGGACAACAGCACCGACGAGTCGGGCTTCAAGCTCGACCGCCGCCAGAGCGGGACCGGCGATTGGGTCCGGATCGTACAGACCGCGGCCAACGTGACGGGCTACACCGACACGGGGTTGCCCGCCGCCACGCAGTTCTACTACAAGCTCAAAGCCTACAACGCGGCCGGCAACTCCGCATACTCCAACGTGGGCGCGGCGACGACCGACGATCCGTTGCCGACGATCCCGGCCGCGCCCGGCAGCCTGGCCGCGAGCGCAAACTCGCACAGCAGGATCGCGGTGAGCTGGACGGA
>Ga0272441_10003469_pt1 | contig 29941 bp, 23 predicted proteins | sample SSMProp6N_FD_193582 | JGI IMG/M metagenome (GOLD analysis project Ga0272441, IMG submission 193582) | Marine sediment archaeal communities from Little Sippewissett salt marsh, Falmouth, MA, United States - SSM-Prop-6N | ecosystem: Environmental > Aquatic > Marine > Wetlands > Sediment ... | reverse complement strand
CTCTAAATAATCTTCTTTCACCCATTTCTTCGATGACGATGTCCGGCTTAAAAGTTGTCATGAGTTCTTTTAAGATTTCATGGTCATAGTACTTCCACAAGAAAAAAGCTTTTTCAAAATGGTCGGCTATAAATGGGACAAGCAGAATGGTAAAGGAATCTCTAAAAACGATGGCTTTCAACTGGCCGGTGGGACATTCGGTCTTAAACGCCTTCTCCAATATACCGGAAGTCTCCCAGGCACTGATGTCAATTTTATTCATTATTGAGCAGTGAAGGTCTTTTTCAAACACGGGCGTAACTTCCCGCATTGACTCTTCCTTTTTGATCATAACCGCCAGGTCGCCGCCCTTTTCGGAGCGGGTTCCAATCTCACGGTAATCATTTACAGCCAGATTGAGCTGAGGAAACATCTGTTGGATTCGCTCCATAATTTTTGAATATCCGGCATAGGCGCCGCGAATGTTCCAGTGGCTATCGGTCAGATGGTAGATGCGATGCTGACTTTTGGCGGTCAGCAACGCGGGCCGCAGGTCTAAAAAATTTAAATCGGGTTGGGCCTCGAGATATTCTGCTACCTGATCGAGTTGAGTCCGACCACGGCGCGAGGAAATATAATCGGGAAGGTATTCGGGATAGACGGTCTGCTTACCGGGGACAACGACAAAAAGATACTGAATACCCCTTGATGCCAGCCATTTTTGCTTATTCCTCAAATTTTCTCCAATGGCCTTGAGCTCTTCGGAAGACAATGGCTCAAATCCGAGATAATCTTCAATTATTTTGTTTTTGGTGAGAAAAAGCCACCCATCCTTTCCGAACACGACATCCGGTACGGGTGACTTGCCAAAGTATTTGTGCAAGATTCGATTGTACGCGCGAATGAATGTCTCTCTGTATCCAAAATGGTCATTGAAAAACGCTTCGAATTTGGGGAAAAAACTATGAATATGTTGCCAATCGAGTTTAATGTCGGGCGGCTCCGCAAGCCTTCGTTTTTCGGCTGAGGAAAAATAGATTCTTTCAGAAGTCATCATTTTGATCAGCGGCGCAAATATAAGTATAAGAAAAACACCGATAAGCACGATACCGGGGAAGCCGATAGACCGGTGTCGCTGATCACGCTCTGCATTTTTGTCCTCATTCAGGGTGTCGATAGCCGCCAGCCCTGTTGCAGCAAGGGTCGTATCGTTGCCGACGGCCGGATTGTGTGGTTCGGGCAAATCCACGGCGTCGATCACCCTGTTTTCAATTGGCGTTAAATTCGACTTTTCCACCCGGAAAACTCCGTTAAAAGCGATAGTAGATAAAAGGATTATAAGTGCCGCTTGAAAGAAATATGATCGAGATATAGAAAATTATTGCCAGCACAGAGGTTTTCAGAACGTTTACCGATTCGCCGACGACGGTTGAGACAAGGTCCGTGGACTTGCCGATCAAATAATGACCAAGCTTTTTCAGTGGGCTGAAGACAGGCAGCGAAAATATAATTCCGGCGATGATGGCGGCCTGGATGTCTTTGTCCACGTGCAGCAACGCCCCTGTCCCCAAATTGGTTTCATACCCGAAACCGTGCATGACTGCCAGGTAATCCATTGCGAGAGGCACCGTGTCGGCCCGGAAAATTGTCAATGTGGTGGTGAAAATATACATTGTATAAATGTGGGGCAGTGGAAAAACTTGTTTTTTGAGTACCCGGCCTAATCCAAGCCGTTCCAGCACCATAAAGAAACCGTGGCTGAATCCCCAGATAACGTAGTTCCATTTGGCACCGTGCCAAAGGCCACATAAAAAAAAGATAGTGATAAGATTTAGATATGTCCTGACCGGACCCAGTCGGTTGCCGCCGAGCGGAATGTAAAGATAGTCCCTGAACCAGGTGGAAAGCGAGATGTGCCAACGCGTCCAAAATTCAGTGATCGACCTTGATATGTAAGGGTAATTAAAGTTTTCCAGGAATCGGAAACCGAACATACGGCCAAGGCCGATGGCCATATCCGAATATCCCGAAAAATCAAAATAAACCTGGAGAACAAAACAGATTGACCCGAGCCAGGCATAAAAGGGAGACAGAGAGTATGGCGGCAGTGCAAAGGCTTTATCCGCAATGATAGCGACCTGATTGGCAATTATTACCTTTTTGCCCATACCGATGATAAATCGCTCAACCCCTTCGGCAAAATCCCGGGGACGGACGTGACGTCGCACGATCTGTTGTGCGATGTCATGATACCTGACGATCGGGCCTGCAATCAGTTGAGGAAAAAGAGAGATATACAACCCGATATTGATCGGGCTTTTCAAGACTTCGGCATCCCGACGCCAAACATCGATTATGTAAGACATTGCCTGAAAGGTGAAAAAGGATATGCCGATGGGAAGGTGAACCGGCGCAACTTCTATCGGACCAAGGCCAACGGGCTCCAATATGAGGTTAAGATTATCTGTGGCAAAGTTTGTGTATTTGAATACGGATAAGAGCAGGACGTTGAAAACAATCCCGCCGATTAAAAATATTTTAGCCGACGCGCGGCCCCTGAAATGATCGATTCCCAAACCGACGACATAATTGGCGGTGATGGAAGCGAGCATGATCAGAGTGAAGATCTTTTCTCCCCAAGCATAAAAAAGGATGCTTGCTAGAAGCAGAAAAGCATTTCGAAATTTCGGTCCGACGACAGCATATAGAACCAGAGTTATCGGCAGAAATAAAAAAAGGAAAATAACGGAACTAAAAATCATCTTCGCACACCGTTGAAAAATTGGCCGTCGCCGTCGTTTGAATCAAAAAAACAAACGACTTTTATACAATAAAACAGTCCAAGTTTCAATCCGTGGCCGAGTCGGTCACAATCTGGTCACAGCCGACAAAAAATGGACGGTATCGATTGCACATTTTAAGTGCCTGCATCATTGCCGAGGCGGCTGATGACATCATTCTCAAATGTCGTCTGATGGCTTCCCAGAGACATTTTAATACCGATCACCGCCAAATCGACCGGCCACGGCATTCGGCGGGCAAGCCGAATGTAGTCCTTCTCGGTCGTGCAGACCACGTCGGCACCGGTCCGACCGGCAGCATGCAGCAGGATCGCCACATCATCGTCCGAATACCGGTGGTGGTCTGCAAAGCCGATGAACCCCGTCAGAACACATCCGAGCGACTCGAGCGTCTCTCTGAAACCGTCGTTACCCGCTATACCTGAAAAGCCGAACACCCTTCTGCCCCGAAGCGACTGTCGGTCAAATGAGGTCCTCTCATCGACCGGCAGTGACCGGTAACGCGAGCCGGCCGGCAGCCATCGCGACAGAAAGGGATGATGAGAGGCGGTGTAGACCGGTCGATTCCCTACGATATGACGTAACCGCTCAATTGCATCCGTTTCGTCTTTATCGGTTCGGGTGAGGACGAATATGTCACCTCGGTCGAGAGCGGCTACCGGTTCTCTGAGGATCCCCCGCGGCAACAAATGCGTATTGCCGAATGGACGGGTTCCGTCCAGCAGGACCAAATCGAGGTCCCGCCACAACCTTAGATGCTGATAGGCGTCATCGAGAAGGATCACATCGGGTCGAAACGTTCTGAACGCAAGCATTCCGGATTGGAAGCGGTCACGGCCGACAACCACCGGAACGCCGATCGTTTGCAGGCGCCGTGCCATCATCAAGGGTTCGTCTCCCGTTTTCTCGACGGTCATGAAAAAAGTGCGGCCATCGCTGACAATGCCACCACGTTTCTCGGCCTCCCCTTTGTATCCCCTGCTGATGACCACCGGCTTGAATCCGTGGCGGTCAAGCATTTCCGCCAGATGAATTGTCATCGGAGTTTTACCGGTGCCACCGACGGCAAGGTTACCGATAGAGATGACCTTACAGGGGAGATTATTGGTCTTTAAGCATCCGGATTGGTATCCAAGGGCTCTCAAGCGCATCGCTGCACCGTAAAGCCGCGATAAAAGGTGGAGTCCGGCAGCCAGTTGACTGTTGCCTCCGGCCTCATCCGAGTTCATCACCTGTTGAATTTTATGTCTCAAGCCGGACCCCTTTTATCTTTGTCACGACAATCCGCGTCATTATTCCGGGTTCGCCAGGGCCGCCACGCTGGCACACGCAAAAACACAATTGGCAACCCAGGCTGCAACAATGGGCGGAAGGACACCACCGTATCCGAGGGACAAGCAGAAACTGTTCAAAATCCAGTAGAGGAAGGCCACTCCGATCCCCATGGCGATGACGCTGAAAAGGTTATCCCTATATTTCCGTTTCACTCCGATTCCCAGCGCTAAGACGCAGAGGATAATGCTGACGAAGGGCAGTGCCATTTTCGCATGCAGATCGACTCGGTAGCGGGTTGCATCGTAGCCTTCCTTATCGACTGTGTCGGTATACTCCCAAAGCTCCAACACATTCATTTCCTCAGACTTTTTGGACACTTCTTCGACATCCTCGGGAAAAATCTCCAGAGTTCCGTCCCACTGCTCATGAAAGGCGGTGTTGTATTCACCCGTTTCCGGAGACAACGATTGTTCGAGAATATGCCGGAAAACCCACTTGCCGTTCTTGAAGGTTGCCGAAGCGGCATCAATTTGGCGGATGAGACTGAACTTCTCGTCGAAGTAATAGATGGTAATGCCGGATATCGTCTGCGTCGATGGGTTGTAATACTTGATGTGGGAAATCCTACGGTTGCCCTTGATCCAAATGTTTTTTTCTTTTGACGCCAGAGCTTCCTTCTTATCGACCTCGCGGGTATACATTTGGTTGGCCTTACCGGAGCTGATCGGAACAAGGATTTCGGATATCATGAAATGCATCAAAGAAAAGAGTAATCCCAAGGAAAGAAGTGATCGTAGAAAAAAGATCATGCTGACGCCGCCGCTGCGCAAGGCCATAAGTTCATTGCGCTTGTTCATCAATCCCAGAGCGATCAGTGACGACAGAAAGATGGCCATTGGAAAAAGCAGCACCAGGACAAAGGGGATCCGCAGCAGAAAATATACAGCCGCCCGCTGCATTGATACCCCCGCTTCGATGAAATCGTCAATTTTTTCAAAAAATTCTACGGCCAGGAATATGCTGATGACGGTAACGAGGATGATACCGAGAAACTTGAATACCTCTCGAATGAAATATCGATCGAGAATTAGCATGCTAAATAGGTGCCGGCTTGTTTAGGGCTCACTCAAAAATAACGTCACAACCCGCCGTCGGTTGAGGACCGTCGGGGTTGCAATGAATTTTTCCGGCGGCCGCGACCGGACCGTTCAGGGTGTTTTATCACCCGTCCGGCTCAGCATATGCCACAGACGATAGATCGGCGCGGCAATCCGGAACGACCGTTCCCGCGCAGATCCGATCAGCAAAAACAACCCGAATGCCCCCATGACGACATTCGGTGCCCATATGGCCAATGGCGCCGCAACACGGCCACTTTCGCCCAGGATTTGCCCTGCGGAGAGCAGCAGATAATATATCAAAAAGAAGACTAAACCGACCACGAGACCGAGCGACGGACGCTCAGACTTCGACTGGATGCCGAGGGGTACCGCCAAGATGCCCAACGCAAAACAGGCAAAAGGCATGGCAATAATGTTGTGGAACCTGACCAGCATGTTTTTTTTTTGCCAATGGTTTCCGGCATCCTTCAGGTATCGGTTCAGTTCCGGCAATGTCATTACTTTCCATCTCTTGGCAATCCTCTCAAAGTTCGATAGGGCTTTTTCCAGGTCGAGGCGAACGTCGTAAGTTTTAAAGGTTACCGAATTGGCGGAGCGGCTTTCGAGACTGACTTGATTGATCCGCCCGTCGAAGAGCCTGAGATGATAAACCAAGGTATCCTTTTCTTTGAACAGAATACCTCGCGGCGCCACAACCGTGGTCACCAAGTCCTTTTCCCGTTTGTCCTCGATGAAGACATCGATAAGATCCTTGTTTTTCAAATCGATATCGTTGATGTAAAGCATGACATCTTTGAAGCTGTCGTTGAATGTGCGCGGTTTAAGGCCGATCTCGATGTTCTGGGAAAAGATTCTGTAGGTCAGATCCTTGATAGCCTCTTGGGACTTCGGTGCCCCGTAAGCAGTGAAAAAAAAGGTCAGCAGATACGCACCGAGACAAAAGATGAAGACCGGCGGCAGCAACCGGTAGAGATTGATGCCGCCGGTCTTAACGGCAATGATTTCGTTGTCGCTGGACATCCTCAAGAATGTCAAAAGTATCGCCATCATGACCGACATGGGAATGACAAACATGAAGAAAAACGGGGTGGATAAAGCCAAGATTTGTAGAATAGTGAAAAGACCGACACTGTAATTGACGACCAGATTCGTTATTTTGAGCATCTCCGCCATTAGAAATACAAATGTAAAAAAAATCAGTATAACACCAAAAGGCGCGAAGAGCTCTCTGAGGATATAACGGTTAAGTATCGAATTGATTTTCATGGTCGTAAGAATGGGACAAGATTCTGCCGGCAGACGGGTTTTTACTTTCGATATAAGGGTATCCGCGGACGGAACGAGCCGGCATTGTCACTCCGGTCGCTGCTCCGGGCATCCGGACGTGCGTTGTTTTGCGGCTAACCATGGGCTGTTTCGTCGCTGAATTGCATCTGGTATAGACGATAGTATTCACCCTGTAGGGCCAAAAGCTCTTGATGGCTGCCGGCTTCCCTTATTCGTCCGTTCACCAAAACAATGATTTGATCGGCCTTGAGAATGGTAGACAAGCGATGGGCGATAACGAACGTCGTCCGCCCGCGCATGAGGTTTTCGAGTGCCTGTTGAACGACCTTTTCCGCTGCCGTGTCGAGAGAAGACGTGGCCTCGTCGAGAATCAGTATGGGTGCATCTTTTAAAAGCGCTCGCGCAATGCAAAGCCGTTGCTTTTCGCCTCCCGACAGTCGCCCGCCCAGTTCACCGATTTTGGTGTCGAACTGGTGAGGGAAATCCTGGATAAAATCATAGGCGAAGGCCGCCTTGGCGGCGGCGACAATCTCCTTTTCAGATGCCTCGGGCCGTCCGTAGGCGATGTTGTTGCGGACGGTATCATTGAAAAGAATAGGTTCCTGGGTCACGATGGCAATCTGCCGCCTCAGGGATGCCAGGGAAACTTTACGAATATCAATCCCGTCAATGGTGATCGCGCCCTGAGAGATATCATAGAAGCGAGGAATGAGATTGACCAGGGAAGTTTTGCCGCCGCCGCTCATACCGACGAGAGCCAGCACCTGACCGGTTTCTGCTTCCAGATCGATATCTTGCAGAACCATATCGTCTTCGTATTTGAAATAAACCCGTTCGAATACCAACCGGTGGGGCCTGTTAATGAGGTCGACCGGCTGGGAATCTTCTGCAATTTCTGATTCCCGTTCAATAACATCAAACACCCGATCAGTAGCCGCAAGGCCGCGCTGAAGGGAGTTGTTGAATTTACTCAAATCCTTCACCGGCTTGTAAAGCAGCAGCACCGCCGTTAAGAAAGAGAAAAATGTTCCGGCGGTATAGCTGCCGGCAATCACCTGGGAGCCACCGAACCAGATAATCAGCGCCGCCGCCAGGCCGCCGAGGAAGAGGTTGATGGGGCTGGTAATCACCCGCGCCTTGGTCTCTTTCATCTCCAGTCGAAACAAGTGTCGGGTTTTGTCAAAAAATCGCCTCTTCTCGTATGATTCCATCCCGAAGGCCTTGACGATTTTGTTGCCGGCGAAGGTTTCGTGCATGAGAGCACTGAGGTCGGCCATCGCCTCCTGACATCCCGTGCTCGTCCGTCGCACCCGGCGCCCGAAGAATACGATTGGAAGAAAAGCTACCGGCAGCACGAGAACGGCAAAGGCTGCCAATTGCCAAATTTGGTAGAAAATCACGAAAATTAGGCCCACGATGGTGAAACAGTCGCGCAAGGACCCGGTAATGGTTGTGGAGACCATGTCCCTGACGAAATTGACGTCGTTGATGATGCGCGACATCAGGACGCCGGTGGTTTCTTTGCCGAAGAAGGAGATCGGGAGATCTTGAATGCGGTCGTAGAGTTGGTTTCTCAGACGGCGGATGATATCCTGACCGACGAAGCTCATGCAGTAATCCCCGAAAAACATTGCCAGGCTGCGCAGCAGATAAAGGCCGATGACGGCCGGCGGGACATACATGAGCATGCGGGCGTTCTTGTTGATAAAGATGTCGTCCAGAACCGGCTTGACGAGGTAGGCGGCGGTCGACGTACCGGCCGCCTCAACGAGCATGCAGGCCATGGCCAGCAGGAGCCGCGCGCGGTTCTCCTTAACCAATGCAAACAACTGCCGGTGACGGTTTTGGATTCGGAATCTCGACATTTTCTTCACTTCACCTTCTGGCTCAACTCATCAAACCCAGGGCGATCTGCGCCACCCGCCGCGAAGCGCCCGCCTCTCCCAGCACCCGCCCGGCCGTCAACAGATCCTGTTTTAACTGCGCGAGTCTCTCGTCGTCCGCCAGCAAGTCGAAGGCCTGATCGCTGATGCTTTCCGCGGTTGCCTGACCCTGGATCAGTTCGGGAACAAGACGTCGTCCGGCAATCAAGTTGATCAGTCCGATATGGTCGACCCGAATCAGGGCCCTTCCCAGCCAGTAGCTGATCGGAGAAACCTTGTAAATGATCACCATCGGTGTGCCGGCGATGGCTGCCTGCAGGGTGACGGTGCCGGAGGCCGCCACGATCAGGCGGCACCTTCCGAAAAGCCGCTCGACCGGTTTTTCAGAAAGGCTGATCGAACCGTCCCTGCCCCGGCCCCTGATCATCGCCTCCATCATCTTTCTTTGGACGGTCGGCGCAACCGAGACGGCGAATTTCAGCCTGGGATCTTGTTTGTGCATCCTTTCGGCCGCGTCGAGCATGACCGGCAGCAGCCGTTTGATCTCCACCTCGCGCGAGCCGGGCAGAAGTCCGATAAGGGTATGCTCCGCGGAATCCTCGGCCGTGTCACCTTCTTCTTCGTCTCCGGTAATGCGGTCAAGCAGCGGGTGGCCGACAAAGGTCACCGGAATGTCGTGAGCCGAGTAGAAATCGGCCTCGAAAGGCAGGATGACGGCCATATGGCTGACCAGTTTGCCGATTTTCTTGACCCGTCCGCGCCGCCAGGCCCAAATCTGAGGACTGATGTAGTACAAGACCGGAATGCCGAGTTTCCGCGCGGCCGCCGCCACCCGCAGATTGAAATCCGGAAAGTCGATTAGAATCAGCAGATCGGGTTTGAGACTTTGAAGCAGCTTTTTGGCCACCGCCAGAGAGCGGTAGACAACCGGTAGTTTGGCAATGACCTCGGTGATGCCGACCACAGTCAGGTCGGCAGTATCGACCAAAATGCGTACCCCGGCCGATGCCATGGCCTTGCCGCCGATCCCGCAGAAAAAAATAGCCGGGTTCGACCGCCGCATTTCTGCGACCAGCTTGGCCCCGTGCTGGTCACCGGACGCCTCACCGGCCACGATCATGACGCATGCTTGTCCGGAAGGAGCCTTCATGAGTGGTTTAGGCTCAGGTAGCGGTCGATTTTGCTGTTGATTTGTGCCATCACATCCAAGGCGATCCGCAGTGCGTCGCGCCCCACACGGCCGTCGACCTGCGGCGGTTTGCGGTTTCGAACCGATTGGACGAAAGCCTTCAGTTCGTCATCCAGTGCGTCTCCCTGTGGAAACGAGAGCTGCTGAATATCCATGCCCGGGATCAGGCTGCTCGGATCGTGGCCCTCTCTTCTGATCACCGTGATGCGATGATCGACGAAATCGACCGACGTGTAACAGTCCCGTTGGAAGAGTCTGATCTTACGTTCGTCCTTGATCGAAATCCGGCTGGCCGTAACATTGGCGACACATCCGCTGTCGAACTCGAGCCGGGCGTTGGCGATATCGACCTCTCCGGAAACCACCGGAACACCGGCAGCGTGAACGCTGATCAGTTCGGCTTGGGCAAAGTTGGTAATGAGATCGATGTCGTGAATCATCAGGTCGAGAACGACACTCACATCCGTGGCCCGCCCTCTGAACATGCTGAGTCGATGCGATTCGATGAAAAGGGGCCGCTTGACGATGTCCCGCAAGGCCACCACGGCCGGATTGAACCGCTCCAAGTGCCCGACCTGAATGATGAGCCCCCGGTCGGCCGCAACCGCAACAAGTGCATCGGCTTCCTCGAGAGTGGAGGTCATCGGTTTTTCGATCAGCACGTCCACGCCGTTGCTCAAGAACTCTTTGGCAATCAGATAATGGGCCGAGGTGGGAACCACAACGCTGACCGCGTCCACCCTGCCGATGAGATCGGCATGCCGGTTGAACGCCTTAGTCTGCAGGCGGTCGGCCACGGCGGCGGCGGCGGCCGCATCGATGTCCGCCACACCCACCAGTTCGATATCCGCCATGCGGGCGTACTTTTCCGCATGAAATTTACCCAGATAGCCGACCCCGACAACGCCGACGCGAAGTTTTTCGTTGACTGTACTCATAAGGCTGGTCCTGTTTGAATGCTCCGGGTGAGAATGCTCGCCAGGTACAAAACCAGCCGTCGACGGTCAGGTACCTCGACCAGCAGCTGAGATTGCGGTGCGAGGAGGATCAAACCGCCCGGCACTTCTGGCCTCAACGGGTGATGCCCCGTTCGGCGGATTTGATAAAATCGATAAATTTGACCACTTCCGGGACTTGATCGACCTCGGCCTTCACGCGGTCGACGGCCTGATTGAGCGTCAAACCAATGCGAAAGACGATGCGGTAGGCTTTTTTGAGTTCTCCGAGAGTTTTTTGCGAAAAGCCGTGACGCTTGAGTCCTACCTGGTTGAGACCGTGCAACCGGGCCCGTTCACCGGATGCGATCACGTAGGGAGGAATGTCCTTAGGAACACCCGTTTTGCCACCGATGAAGGCATAGTCGCCGACCTTGGTAAATTGATGGATCGCCGAAAGACCCCCGATGGTGCAGTAATCGCCGATAGTGATGTGACCGGCCAGGGTCGCGTTGTTGGCCATGACCACCCGGCGGCCGATTTTGCAGTCGTGGGCCACGTGGGAATAATTCATCAGCAGGCATTCTTCGCCGATTTCGGTCACCCCTCCGCCGCGGGTCGTCCCCCGATGAATGGTGACGAACTCGCGGATAATCGATCCGCGCCCGATTTTCACATAACTGATTTCTCCTCCGAACTTCAAATCCTGCGGAATGGCGCCGATGGCGGCATATTGGAAGATACGACAATTCGGCCCGATGATCACATACGGTTCAATCACCACGTGAGCGCTGACAGATGTCCCGGAACCGACGCACACCTTGTCTCCGATGATTGAATACGCCCCGATCTCCACATTAGAATCGATCTCGGCTTTCGGGCTGACGATAGCGGTTGGATGAATCATTTCCTCTCCCCCAGAGTGGCCATCAGTTCGGCCTCGGCGACTCGCTGACCGTTTACGGTTGCCTCGGCCGCCATCTTCGTGACATTTTTGCGCATTTTGAGAAGCGTCGCTTCGATGACCAGCTGGTCTCCTGGAACGACCGGTTTCCGGAAACGCACCTTGTCCATACCCATGAAATAAAAGATGTACCCCGCTTCGGCCGGCGGCCGGGAGGCGATATAGAAAACCCCGCCGGTCTGGGCCATGGCTTCGACGATCAGAACGCCCGGCATCACCGGCATCCCCGGGAAGTGGCCCTGGAAAAACGGCTCGTTGATGGACACGTTTTTCAGAGCGACGATCTTTTCTCGCGGAACCAGTTCGATAACGCGATCGATGAGCAGGAACGGGTAACGGTGGGGCATCATTTCAAGAATTTTTTGAATATCAAAAACGCTTTGCATCATTTCCCCCCGGGGCGTGTGGCAAAGGATTGTTGCCAGGAACGAATCGCCAATGAGCATCTCAGCCGGCGATCCGTCGACGACCGCCTGTCACTCGACCTCTCCGGTCAGTCGCGCCACCTCTTTTTCAAGGGCGGCGATCCGTTTTTTCAGCTCGGGCAATTCCGGCAACACCCGTTGCATCCGGAGCCACTGTCGGTGAGGTATCCCCGGAAGCCCGGCGGACAATATCTGGCCCGGCTCGACTGATTTACCGATGCCGGTCATGGGGCCGATAATACAGTTGTCACCGAGAGAAAGATGGCCGGCGATTCCGGCCTTGGCCGCCAGAATGACGTGCCGGCCGATGGTCGTGCTCCCGGCGATACCGACCTGGGCGACGATCAGGGTGTGTTCACCGACCGTCACGTTGTGAGCTATTTGAACCAGGTTGTCGGTTTTGACCCCTTTCTGGATCCAGGTCTTGCCAAAGGTCGCGCGGTCGATCGTGTTCGCAGCCCCGATTTCGACATCGTCATCGATCTGAACGATACCCAGGTGAGGGATCTTGACATGGGCCCCGCCATCGGGTGCAAAGCCGTAACCGTCACTGCCGATAACCGTACCGGCCTGTATGATGACCCGACTTCCGATTCGGCAGCGGTCGAGAATGGTGACGTTGGGGTATACGATCGTGTCGTTACCGATGGTCACTTCATCGCCGAGAACCACACCGGGGTGCAGGACGACCCGGTCGCCGACGCAAACCCCGTTCCCAATGGTTACCGAGGCGGCGACGGCAATGTCTTTACCACCGCGGAAGCCTTCACCGAGAACGGCTCGTGGACTGATCCCCTCGAATGAAACCGCCGGAGGGTGAAAAAGGGATATGATCCGGGCAAAGGCCGCCTTGGGGTTGGCCACCTGCAGCAGGTTCGATGTGTCGCTATCGGTCTCCTCGGGCACAATAACGGCACCGGCGTCGCATTGGTGCAGACGCTTGATGAATTTGGGTCCGTCGGCGAAGGAAATGTCGGCGGCGGCGGCCGTTTCGAAGGGGGCTACTCCGCGGATGATCTTATCACCGTCGCCTTTGACATGCCCGCCGACATGCTCGGCGAGGCGCTTGAGTGGGATCTCCATTGCATCGTCCTTTTCAGCTGGTCAGGGTGTCCGCTCTTTGGTGACGAACAGGGAGCGCTATTTCTTTTTGGAAGCTTTGGTTTGACCTTTGCCATATTTCGCATTGTACTTCTGGATCAATTTATCGGTAATGTCGATGGCCGTCGGGTTATAGAGAACGGCGGGTTTGCTGACAATCAGCAAATAACCCTCCTCTTTACCGATTTCTGCGACCAAATCCAGCACGTCTTTTTGAATGCGGTCGGTCAATTTTTGCTCAAGTTCCTTGAGGTCGCCGCTGTATTTTTTTCCGAGCTGCTGAAGATCCATTTGCTTGATTTGCATTTCCCTCTGCGAGTCTTCACGTTTTTCCTGGCTCATCACCATGGCATTGCGCTCGAATTGCTTTTTCAACTCTTCGAATTCAGCGCCCCTCTTCTTCATATCTTCTTCCATCCGCTGGTAGCTTTCCTTGATTTGAGCCCGCGCGGCCTGGCCGGCTTTGGACGTTTCCAGCACGCGCTGGCCGTCGACGACACCGATTTTGGCTACGTCAGCTCCCCAACCGGTCCCGCTGAGCACCAACAAAACAGTCAAAGCCGAAACAAAAATTTTGTATTGTTGCATTTTTTCCCCCTTTAATCCATCTTCTTAGAGTCTTGACAGCAGATCACCGCCACGGCCGGCCCGAGAGACAACTTCAGACCGATGGGTCTCTTAAGCGAAAGACGTCCGTGACGGGCCGATCGGCTGCACAAAATATTTTTTGACGAAGGAGTTTATCTCTATCTTGCCCATGAATCAAGCAGCGTTTGCGGCCGCTTCAGAAGCCGCCACCGATATTAAATTCAAAAGCACCTGAACTTTCGCCCTCCCTCTTGTCCAGTTTGAACCCGTATGCCAGAGCGATGGCGCCCATGGGTGAATTCCAGTTGAACCCCAGGCCGACGCTTTTACGCAGAGAATCGGAATCGAAATTTTGCGGTTCGGCCCCGGGCTGACTCGAGGTAATGGCCCCGATGTCAAAAAAGACGAACCCGTCCAGCCCGAAGCTCGGCAACAGCGGATGAATCAATTCCAGATTGGCGAAAGCGAATTTGTCGCCACCGATCGAATCCCCCCTTAAATCCTTGGGCTGGATTTCGTCCCTGTCATAGCCGATAACCGAGTCGAAGCCGTACATGTAAAACAGTTCGTAATCCGGCAGCACCCCGGCGCTGTTTTCAGTCACATAACCGCCCTTTACTCTCGCGTGACCGACGAGTTTCCGAATGATGGGGACGTAATAGGAGAGCTGACCGATGTACTTGGTAAAGCCGACATCGCCGCCCAGCCCCGCATATTCGACGCTGAAGCGGTGGTCTGCGCCTCGGGTGGGTGAAAATATCCGGTCACGGGTATCGTAGTTGATCGAAGTCAAAACGCTCAGGGTGGTGATGGGGCTGCTGCCGAACTGCTCGACGAGCTTCAGGATCGATGCCGGTGCGGTCAGGAAATCGATGCTGTCGAGCTTGGCCCGGTCGTAGGTAAAGCTCGCACTGAGGCGCGTGTCCCGGTATATCGGGTAGCCGGCGAAAATGGAGGCCCCTTTGCTGGTTTTGTCATAGGAGTCGTAATCGGTCGACCAGTCGTATATCCGAAATCCGGCCGAGAGCGGGATGTCGAACAGCCACGGCTCGGTAAAGGACAACTGATAGCGTTGATCCACGGATCCCGCTTCGGCCTGCAAGGAGAGAATCTGTCCACGGCCGAAGAGGTTGCGCTGCGAAATCGAACCGACAACAAAGACTTTCTGGGTGTTGCTGTAACCGCCGCCGACACTGAACTGGCCGGTGGACTTTTCCTCGACGTCGATCTTGAGCAGCATCTTGTCATCGGCACTGCCTTTGACCGTATTCACTTTCACGTCCTGGAAATAATCGAGGCGGTTCAGGTTGCGGATACTGCGCTTCAAACGGGAACCGCTGGAGAGCCCCTGTTCGTAAACTTCGAGCTGGCGGCGGATCACCTTGTCCCTGGTTTTGGAGTTGCCGCTGATGGTGATTTCTTCAAAGTACACCTGCTGGCCCTTGTCGAACTGATAGGTGATGTTGACCACCAGTTTTTCGGCGTTTTCGTCGATGAGCGGGGTGATGTCGGCAAACGCGTAGCCCTCATCCGAATACAGGTCGCTCAAAACGAGCAGATCGTCGCGGAGCACCGTCCGGCTGTAAAATTCCTCTTTTCGCAGCTTGATCTTATCGAGTAGGACTTCCCTGGGAAATATCAAATCCCCCTTGACATCGATCGTCCCTACCTTGTATTGCGGCCCCTCCTCGATCTTGATCGTGACGTCGATCCCGTCTTCTTTGTATTCGATCTGCGGTTCACCGACTTTGGCACGGATATAGCCCTGATTTTGATAATAGGCTTCCAGGCGGCTGACATCCTGGTCCAAATCCTCTTTTTTCAAATCACCGGAATCGGTGATAAAGGAAAAAAATCCCTTTGTCGAGGTGCTCATCTGTTTTTTGAGCTGTTTGTCGGTGAAGGCCTTGTTGCCGACGAAGAAGATGTGCTCGATCCGCACCTTTTTCCCTTCTTCGATCGCAAGGGTCACATCGGCCTGGTTATTGGGTTCCTCCTGAATCTTGTACGCCACCTTGACGTTGTGGTAATTCTTGTCCTTATAGAGCCCTTCGATGCGTTGAACATTGTTCTGGATCTGGAAAATGTTCATAATCGAACCGGTTTTAAGCGTGAGGTTCTCTTTCAATTCCTTGTCGTCGAACACCCGATTGCCCTCAAACCGAATGTAACGGATGGTCGGTTTCTCCTTGACCTGAAACACCACAATCTTGCCATCGGGTGCGTCCTCGGCCTCGACCCGAACGTCGTCGAAATAGCCCATCCCATATATGGCCTTGAGATCGTCGGACAGGTTCTTGACCGAATAGATGTCGCCCGGGGCGGTTTTGATAACCTTCAGGATGGCGTCGGCTTCAATCCGTTCATTGCCCTCGATCTGGATCCTTAATATTTTCTTCTGTTCGAAAATCACCACCAGGATATCGCTGACCAGTTCCTTGACTTTCAGCGGCAGGTTTTCGAGACCCCGGCCGACAACCGAAAAGACTTTCGGGGGATTGGGGTTGAATACTTCCAGCAGACGGACATCCAGGCTGAACTGCTGACCGATCATCGTCATGCTTCCCCAGAGCACGAAGTTGGCCCCGCTTTCCTCTCCCGTCCGACGGATGTTTGCGGGGCTCAAATCCGGTATGCCTGTCGGCGACACGAAGGCTCCCGGCGGTGACAAAACCGTGGCTCCCTCCTGGGTGAGGTTTTGGCCGATAACCTTCGGAATTTCGGTCTTGAGATACGCCAGATCTTCGGCCGCATTGATCTCGAACGGCAATATCAGTACGTTGACCGGTTTTCTGGCTGCCAGCACGGTGACCGGCAAAACAGAAATGGCGGCAACCACTACCCAGAAGAAGCGTTTCAGCATGATCCCCATACCTTCAATCCGGCAGCCCTCCGGAAAACCCTGCAGGGTTCACGAAATAATAAGTTCGCAGTTTTGGGCGTTGGAGCGCCCGGCCGGTAAGGTGCAAAACACATGAATATCCGGAATTCCGAGTTTTCTCAACGCGGCCGTGCAGGATGCATCGGCGTCCAAAGTGTGACGTTATTTTCGAGTGAGCCCTCAGGCCGCCATCCGTCGCCGCATGGACCCAGATCGACATCAATCAACCGGTGTCAACCAACTGACCGTTTGCGATCGTCACCCTCCGGGCCATGAGCGCAGCGAGTTCCAGATTGTGCGTCACGACAACGAGGGTCATGTGAAGTTCACGGTTCAATTCCATCAGCAGCTCGTGGACCTGTGTGCTGTTGCCCTGATCCAGATTACCGGTCGGCTCGTCCGCCAGCAGAATGGCGGGCCTGAGAACCAGGGCCCTTGCCAAGGCAACCCGTTGCTGTTCACCGCCCGAGAGCTTGGTGACCCGATGGTGAAGGCGATCTTTGAGGCCGACCCTCACCAGGATGGTCTCGGCCGCATCTTGCGCGGCGCTCTTGCTTCGTCCCCGTATGAGGGCCGGCATCATCGTATTTTCGAGTGCACTGAATTCGGACAAAAGATGATGAAACTGAAAAACAAAGCCGATCGATTCGTTCCTGAACCGTGCCAGCGTTTTGGCGTCATAGCCCAAAACATCTTGGTCCTTAAAGAACAGCCGACCGCTGTCGGGACGGTCGAGTGTTCCCAGGACGTGCAGCAGCGTCGATTTCCCGATCCCGGAGGCCCCCACCACCGCCAGGGTCTCGCCCGGTAACAAATCGAAATTGACTCCTTTTAAGATATCAATCCGGGCGCCGCTGCCGTTGTAGCTCTTGCTCAGGTCCCGCAAGGCCATCAGCGCGTCACCCATTACGGCCGGCTGACCGGAAAGGGATAGGGGACCGGTTTTATCCATAGCGAATCGCCTCGACCGGATCGAGTTTGGATGCCTGTCGCGCCGGATAGAGCGTGGCGGCGAAACAGATGGCCAATGCCGCCCCGACAATGATCACGACATCTAAAAGCTCGAGACGAACCGGCAGTTTGGTGGTGAAATAGTATATGTCACCGGTGAGTTCGACGATACTGTAGTGCTTGAGAACGGCGCAGAGCAATGAGCCGAGCAAAACCCCCAGGGTCGTGCCGACCACGCCGATGGTCATTCCCTTGAACACGAAAATTTTTCGGATGCTCTGGTCGGTCGCCCCCATGGCTTTCAAGATGGCGATATCACGCGTCTTACCCATGACCATCATGATGAGGGTGCTGGCGATGTTGAACGCGGCCACCAGGATGATCAGCGTCAGGATGATGAACATGGCGGTCTTTTCGAGTTTGAGGGCCGTGAACAAGTTTTGATTTTTTCGCACCCAATCCCAGGCCCAGTAAGGAAAACCAAGACCGGCGGTTATTTTATCGGCGATTTTGCGGGCGTGGTAGACATCCTCGACGCGCAGTTCGACGGCCGATACGGCATCATCCATGCGCAGCAGTTTCTGGGCGTCGTCAAGGCGGATATAGGCGAACGTGCCGTCGAAATCATACATGCCGGATTCGAAATAACCGGTCACCTGAAACTGCTTCATGGCCGGGACGTGCCCGATGGGTGACAGCATTCCCCGGGGTGAGATCAAATAGAGCTTATCCCCTTTCACCACCCCCAGATTTCGGGCCAGTTCTCTTCCCAGTACGATGGGGGGTGTCCCGGCAGCGGTGTCCTCTGGACGGTTTGCCGCGACACTTCCGGCGGGCAGGGAGATGTTCTCCAGCGTCTTGATGACCTTGCCGGCGCTGCTCGGATCGATTCCTCTGAGCACCGCTCCGGACACGCCGCGGGCGGAGCGCAGCATAACCTGCTCGTAAATCACCGGCGCGGCAGCCAAGACACCGTCAACCGATTCGGCATAGGTGACCACCCGCCGATAATCATTGAATGCCCCACCCTGGCGCATGATGACAACCTGGGCCTGACCGCCCAGGATACGCGTCTTCAGGTCCGATTCGAAACCGGACATGACGGCGATCACCACGATGAGCGCCATGACCCCTACCATGACACCGGCTGTGGAAAGGATCGTAATCAGGGAGATAAAGGCCTGCTTCTGTCGGGCCCTCAAATAGCGACCGCCGATAAAATATTCGAAAGACATATTCGTTGAGGTCCGGTAACTGGCTCCAGGCCGATCGGTAGGCCGCGGCCGCTGTCAGACGACTATCCCCTGCCTCTTTCAACCGGCTTCATGTGGGGGAACAAAATCACCTCGCGGATGGAAGGTGAATCGGTCAGAAGCATGACCAGGCGGTCAATACCAATTCCTTCGCCGGCTGTCGGCGGCATACCGTATTCGAGAGCCTCGATGTAGTCTTCGTCCATGAAATGGGCCTCTTCATCTCCAGCCTCGCGGTTGGCAACCTGCTGCAGGAATCGTTCTCTCTGGTCCGCAGGATCGTTCAACTCTGAAAAGCCGTTGGCGATCTCGCGCCCCGCGATGAAGAGTTCGAAACGATCTGTGAGGCCGGGCTCGCGCTCACTTCTGCGGGACAGCGGTGACACCTCGACCGGATACCCGACGATGAAGGTGGGTTGAATCAGTTTCGGTTCGACCAACGCATCGAAGATTTTGGTGATCACCTTACCGATGCGTCCGGTCTTGGTCACCTGCACTTGGCTGCGTTCCGCAAAAGCCAGCAGTCCAGCGCGGTCTTCCAGCAGGCGGGCCTCGACCCCGCCGATCGTGGTTAAGGCTTCCAGCAGCGACAACCGCTGCCACGGGCCACCGAATTCGATGGTGTGACCCTGGTAGGAAATGGATGTCGAACCGCAGACCTTTACGGCCACCTCTGCCACCAACCGCTCGGTCAAATCCATCAGGTCTTCGTAAGTGGCGTAGGCCTGATAGAATTCGAGCATCGTGAATTCCGGGTTGTGCTGGGTGGAAACGCCTTCGTTTCTGAAGTTGCGGTTTATCTCGAATACCCGGTCGAACCCACCCACGACCAACCGTTTCAGATAGAGTTCCGGTGCAATGCGCAGATACAAGTTCATGCCCAGCGCTTTGTGGAAGGTTTTGAAGGGCGCGGCCTCGGCGCCACCGGGGATCGGTTGCATCATCGGTGTCTCGACTTCAAGAAAGTCGCGCTGCAGGAAAAACTCACGCACCGCCTGAACGGTCTGAGATCTCCGTATAAAAATCTTACGCACATCGGCATTCATGATCAGGTCGACATAGCGCTGACGATAGCGCTTCTCAGGATCTTTGAGACCGTGAAATTTTTCCGGCAGGGGGCGAATCGATTTGCAGAGCAGGACGAACACCTCGACCAAAAGCGTCCATTCTCCGGTTTTGGTCTTGAACAAGGTGCCGGAGAGCCCGATGATATCGCCGATATCCAGCTGTTTGAAGAGATCGTAGGCCCGGTCGCCGACCTTGTCTTTGCGAATATACGCCTGCATCTGACCGGTGTGGTCTCTGAAGCGCACGAAAGCGGCCTTTCCAAAGCGGTTGACGGCCATCATGCGCCCGGCCGCAACGAATTTCGGACCGCTCTCGCTGCCGTGGGAAGCCGGCTCCTGCACCTGCCCCATGATATCCGCGACCGTATGGAGCACTTTGAAATCATTTGGGTAAACGTCAACCGCCTGTGCCCGCAAGTCGCTGATTTTGCTGCGCCGTTTTTCAAGAATATCGCTTGTTTTTTCCGTACTCATGCCTTGTCTGCAACACCGCATTCTGCGGGTCCGGGTGATTCGATCGTCAACTCGGCCGCGGTCCACAGTCGCTGCCGAGACTTTGGAGGCGGGATGTTTTCGCCCGAGTGCACCGGACCGCAGCTTATCAGATTTTAAAAGTATAAGTGGGAATTGGTATCGTAAAACGGGCAGAGTGTCAAGCCCCGGTCGGCGGGTCGATCCGTTTTAAGCAGAAAGAAAAGGTCGTTCCAGCGCCCTGGCGACTGCCGACTTCTAGACGACTGTCATACGATTCGATGATGCTGTGGACGATGGAGAGCCCCAATCCCGTACCGTTTGGTTTGGTTGTAAAAAACGGATCGAAAATCGATTTGATGGTGTCGTTCGACATGCCACAGCCGTCATCGGTGACCTCGATGCACGCCCGGTTTGGCTTGGTGGGATAGAGGCGGATGGCGATTGTTCCGCGGCCGTTGATGGCCTCGGATGCATTGAGCAAGAGGTTCCATAATACCTGGCGCAGGTGAACCTGGTCCATATCAACAAACAAGCCGGCCTTAAAATCCTTCTGAATTGAAATCCGACCGCGGCAGCTGGCATCTCTTTCGAACAGCTCCACGGTTTCGGCGACGGCTTTGTCCAGTGCGATCCGTTCAATCTTGCCGGCGGGCGGACGCGCAAACAGCAGAAAATTGTTTACGAGCGAGCTGAGACGGTCGGCTTCGCGCAGAACGATATGCATGAGGCGGGCATGATCGGGATCGAGGTGCACCCCGTCGCGCAGGATTTGAATTGAACCGGTCATCGATGCCAGCGGGTTCTTGATTTCATGTGCCAGTCCGGCCGCCATTTCACCGACAGCCGCCATTTTTTCGACCCGCCGAACCTGGTCTTCCATTGCCCAGAGTTCCTTGCGCGATTTGCGGGCCTGTTCGGCCAACAGACTGCTTAAAAAAGCCACCGCAAAACAACCGAAGATCGTTATCAGGATTTTATAGAAGACCTGGTTTAAGTCACCGTTTCCGGCCGCCAGCCCATCTTCGAGTTCGAAAGGCTTTAAAACACCCCTGTATTCCGATATGACCAAAAGGGTGTACTGAGCGCTGCACAGCAGCGAAATGAGCATGCTGCCCTTGCGATAGAGCAGCATGCTCGAATAGATGATGACCACCAGGTAGAGGAATGAAAAAATGCTCGAGTAATTGCCCGTCACATAGATGACCAAAGACACGATCACCGTGTCCAGGCCGATCTGGACGTAGGCAAAGGCAACCGTGTTTGCGACCCGGCCGAGGAGGAGGGTGTAGAGAAAAGACATGAAGAATATACTGGCGATCAGGCCATAGAGCACCAGCAGACCGGGGGCCAGCGGGGACGCGGCAACACCGAGTTGCAGAACGATCGTGGAGCCGAGTAGAAGGGTCGTGAACAGAACCCGCGCCAACATCAACCACTTCAACTTGAAGCGCATATCCTCGTCACGCTTTGAAGCGGTGTGGACGGGTAAGTTTTGCATGGCTGGTGCTTTAACAGGTGGTCTCAGTCACGACCGAGAATTTTCTAACCGTGGCTGCGGGGGAGCGAGGCGGCGGGCTTTTCCGCCGCCGCAAGGGTTACTGAAAAAACAAGTTCGCAACTTTGTTTACCGGCGGGCAGGCATCAGCCGGCCGCGTTAGCCACCGATGGTTCCGGCCATTTTAAAAATCGGCAGGTACATGGCGATGACCAGACCGCCGATCGTCACGCCGAGAAAAACCAACATGAACGGTTCGATCAGTGCTGTCAAGTTCTCCACTGCCTGATCGACCTCGTCGTCATAAAAAACAGCGATCTTTTCCAACATGGAGTCGAGGGCGCCCGTTGATTCGCCGACCGCGATCATCTGGCAGACCATCGATGGAAAAACACCGCTTTCCTGAAGGGGATCGGCCATAGTGCGGCCTTCCGCGATGTCGGACCGTACACTGTAGACCGCTTTTTCGATGGTTTTGTTGCCGGCGGTCTTGGCCACGATATCGAGGGCCTCCAGTATCGCGACCCCACTTGAGAGCATGGTACTCATGGTACGGGTGAACTTCGCGACGGCCACTTTACGGATCAGGGCACCGAACACCGGCAGTTTCAGGACCATTTCATCGACCATTTCGCGTCCTTTTTCGGTCCCGTATACCTTTTTGAACGCGAAGACAAAAAGGATCAGGCCGATGACGATCCATATGATGTTTTTCTTGGCAAAGTTACTGACGTCGATGACGAGTTGGGTAAACGCCGGCAGTTCACTGCCGAAATCGGCGAACATTTCCTGGAAAACCGGAATGACGAACACCAGGATGACCGCCAGCACGATGGCGGCAATGATCAAGGTCACAACCGGGTAAGTCATTGCGCCCTTGACTTGGGCCTTCAGCTTGGCGGCCTTTTCCATGTAGACGGACAGCCTGCGCAAAATCGTGTCCAGGATACCGCCGGCCTCGCCGGCCGCCACCATGTTCACGAAAAGATCGTCGAACTGATTGGGGTATTTTTTCAGCGACTCGGCCAGCGTGGCGCCGCCCTCAACTGACTCTTTGATGCTTTTGAGCATTTTCTTGAAGGTGGCATTCTCCTGCTGCGCGTAAAGGATATCCAGACATTGGATAATGGGTAGGCCGGCATCGATCATGGTAGAGAACTGACGGGCAAACAGGATGATATCGTGTTGTTTGACCTTCGGTTGTAGAAAGGCGACGTTTCCAAAAAGGTCCTTCGGCTTTTGCTTAATCTTGGTCGGCTCGATCTTCATCCGCCTGAGACTGCTCCGGACGATCTCCTCCGAAGACGACTCCATTTCGCCTTTCTTTTTTTCGCCGCGAACGTTTTTGCCCTGCCAAAGATAGACCGGCATATGTCGATTCCCCCTTTTATTAGCAAAACGACTCTTTTTTTACGCAACTAATGAGATACATTGTAACATAATGTCTATCAGACTACAATACTGTTTTAGTCCGTTGAGTCCGTTGAGTCGGTTGAGCCCGTTGTGCCCGTTGAGCCCGTTGTGCCCGTTGAGCCCGTTGTGCCCGTTGAGCCCGTTGAGCCCGTTAGGCCGGTTGAGCCCGTTGAGCCGGTTTAGCCGGTTGTGCCCGTTGGACTGGCTTAACCAGTTGTGGAGAAGGCTTGTATTGCTTTTGCGTTTTATTTGGTTTTGAGCTTTCAGCTAGGAATTTTGAGCTCTCAACGCCTTTAGCCCCTTTGCCGTGCACACTCCCGCACCGGCCGCCAATTGACCGGCTTTCATCCATTTCCCTGCACCGTCCGGTTCAACCGGCCTAACCGGCTCAATCCCGCCGCGGCGGGACTCAACCGGCTCAACCTTTCCTCATGCTTGATAAAGGCAGGGGTATGTGTAATTCTAAATCCTTGAGCCGCATATAAACCCTCCCGAAAGACATCGCATGGATCTGACCGTTATCACGACCCACATCAATGCCGATTTCGATGCCGTGGCATCGATGCTGGCAGCCCAGAAACTCTATCCCGACGCCAAGGTCGTCTTCCCGGGCTCGCAGGAAAAAAACTTGCGCAATTTCTTTGTAAAATCAATGGCCTATCTGTTTAACATGCTCGACATCAAGGATGTCGATCTCGACCGGATCGGCCGTCTGGTCCTGGTCGACACGCGCCAACCGCACCGCATCGGAAAGCTTTCCGATCTGCTGCAGCGCAAGGGTGTCGACATTCACATCTATGACCATCACCCGAACCAATCCAACGACATAAAGGGCAACTATGAAGTCCTGCGGCTGACCGGCGCCACCGTGACCATCCTGGCCGGTATCATCGCGGAAAAAAAAATCGAGATCAGTCCCGACGAGGCCACGATCATGTGCCTCGGCCTGTACGAGGACACCGGTTCATTCACCTTCCCATCGACCACTCAAGAGGATTTTACCGCCGCTGCTTTTTTATTGTCCAAAGGAGCAAACCTGAATGTCGTCTCGAACCTGATGTCGCGGGAAATCAGTCCGGAGCAAGTCAGCCTGCTCAACGAAATGATCCAGGCCGCAACCCGGTATACCATCTCCGGCATCGAGGTGGTCGTCACGGTGGTAATAACCGACAAATTCGTGCCCGATTTCGCCTTCCTCGTTCACAAGATGGTCAAAATGGAAAACCTGGAGGCCATTTTTGCCATAGCGCTCATGGAGAACAAAATCTATATAACGGCCCGCAGCCGCGTTGTAGAGGTCGACACCGCCGCCATTCTCGAAGAATTCGGCGGCGGCGGTCACTCCTATGCGGCCGCAGCCACAGTCAAAGACAAGACTCTGCCGCAGGTCGAACACATCCTGGTCGATCTATTGTACAAAAACATCCAGTCCCGTCGTCTGGCCCGGGACTTGATGTCCGCGCCGGCGATCACGGTTGCAGCCGGAGTGTCCTGCCGCGAAGCCGGCAACCTTCTGACACGCTACAACATCAATGCCCTTCTGGTTACCAACACACCCCCCGAACACGCGAACGGCGGACCACCGGTCGGTTTCATCACCCGTCAGGTGATTGAAAAAGCCCTTTTCCACAAATTGGATCACGTGGCGGTAGGCGAATACATGACCTCGGAACTGGCGACTGTCGGACCGCAGGCAACCCTGATGGAGATTCAGGAAAAAATAATCGAAAACAAACAGCGGGTTCTGCCGGTCGTCGAAAATGGACAAATCCTGGGCGTCATCACGCGGACCGACCTGCTCAATATACTGGTTCGAAAACACGTTCAGGAAAACGGTGAAACGCCAGACCGTCCGTCCCGCTCGGTTCATGCCCGCACCCGCAATGTACTGAAGTTTATGCAGGAGCGTCTTCCGGCACGAATATTGGAAATGCTGCATGAAATCGGTCGCGTTGCAGACGAGATCGGTGAGCCGGCTTATGTCGTCGGCGGTTTTGTCCGCGATCTCTTCCTGTACCGCGCCAACGAAGATATCGACATCGTCATCGAAGGCGACGGCATCACCTTTGCCCGTAAATTCGCCCAATTGGCGGGGGCTCGAATTCACACGTACGCCAAGTTCGGCACTGCGGTTGTCATTTTTCCCGATGGATTCAAAATCGATGTGGCTTCGGCCCGCATGGAGTACTATAGCTTCCCGGCGGCCTTGCCGATTGTCGAAATGAGCTCCATCAAACTCGACCTGTTCCGACGGGATTTTACCGTCAACACCTTGGCCATTCAGCTTAATTCGAATAAATTCGGAATTCTGATCGACTTCTTTGCCGCACAAAAGGACATCAAAGAAAAAACGATCCGAGTGCTCCACAACCTGAGCTTTGTCGAGGACCCGACGCGTGTTTTTCGTGCCATCCGTTTCGAACAGCGCTTTGGATTTACTATCGGCAAATTGACCTCCGGCTTGATCACCAACGCCGTTAAAATGGATTTTTTTAGACGGCTGAGCGGAAAACGGGTTTTTGCCGAACTGCGCCAGCTTCTCGAGGAGGAAAACCCGACACCGGCGATCGTCCGGCTGCATGAATATGACCTCTTGCAGGTCATCCACCCATCGATCGCGCTGACAACGGAAATGACCGCACTTTTCAATGCCGTGAAGAAAGTCCTCGCCTGGTATGATTTGCTTTTTATCGAAGAATCTTATATGAAGTGGTCCGTTTATTTTCTGGCGATCATCCGCAATTGTGACGCCACCGTAACCGCAGAAATGTGTCGTCGGTTTGAACTGGCACCCCGCTACCGTAAACTGTTTCTCTCCGAACGGTTTGCGGCCGAGAGATGTCTGGCTTGGCTCGAACGCAATCAACCGGTAAAAAGCAGCACCCTCTACAATAAACTTTCTGCGTTCAAGACCGAACTGGTCCTTTATATGATGGCCTCGACCGATCGGGAGGATGTCAAGCGCGCTATATCGCAGTTCATTACCGGACTGCGCTACGTTACGGTAGCCTTGAAGGGCGAAGACCTTAAAAAAATGGGACTGAAGCCGGGCCCGATCTTCCGCGAAATTTTGCGGGCCGTTTTAAATGCCAAGCTTAACGGGCGGCTGATAACCAAAAACGACGAGATTCAATTTGTACGACGATACTTGCGGACAGGAGATCGGATATGACGAAAAAAAAGAGGGTCCTCAGCGGCATGCGACCAACCGGACCCCTTCATCTCGGCAATCTGTTGGGCGCTCTGGCCAACTGGGTCGAGATGCAGGCAACATACGATTGTTTTTTCTTTATTGCCGACTGGCATGCCCTCACCAGCGACTACGAGAAACCGAAACATATCAAAGGATTTATCCGCGAAATGATGATCGACTGGCTGAGCGTCGGCCTTTCGCCCGAAAAAAGCACGCTGTTCGTCCAGTCGCGGGTAAAAGAACATGCCGAGCTCTACCTGCTGCTCTCCATGATAACACCGGTTCCCTGGCTCGAACGGAACCCGACCTACAAGGACCAGATCCTTCAGCTGAGCAACAAGGACTTGTCGACTTTCGGCTTTCTGGGCTATCCGGTGTTGCAAGCCGCCGACATCATTATGTACAAACCGGCCGGTGTTCCGGTCGGGGTCGACCAGGTCCCGCATGTCGAGATCACGCGTGAAATCGCGCGTCGGTTCAATTTTCTCTATGGTGACGTTTTCCCCGAACCTGAAGCGCTGCTGACCGAGACCCCCAAGATCCTCGGTACCGACCGGCGCAAAATGAGCAAGAGCTACAACAACGCCATCTATCTTTCTGATGGACCTGATGAAATCGCTGCCAAAGTGGCCCAGATGATCACGGACCCGCAGCGGGCGAGGCGCAGCGACCCCGGCGACCCCGATGTGTGCAACGTTTTTAGCTTTCACAAGATGTATACCGATCCGGCCGCGGTGGCCGACATCGAGAGCCAGTGCCGTTCGGCCGGCATCGGGTGCGTCGACTGTAAGAAAATCATGGGTGGCAACCTGATCAAGGCCCTCGAACCGATTCGCGACAAGCGGCACTATTATGAGGGCCGGCCGGAACTGGTCGATGAAATCATGCACACCGGCAGCGAACGCGCCCGAGATGTCGCGCGAGCAACGATGGCAGAAGTCAGGGGTGCCGTGAAAATATAGTTTTCCGATCAGTTTTTATCCTGTAATTGTGTATAGACACAATTCGTGTCACAACCGCGTCCGTTGACGGATGTGGATGACTCAACACACAACCGAGTGCAGACGCACAGACCATGGAAAACAAGCTGTACCAGGTAAAACTGAGCGACATCTTCGAGGGACCGATGGACCTTCTGGTCCACCTGATCAAAAAGAACGAGGTCGACATTTACGACATCCCCATTGCCATGATCACCGAACAGTACCTGACCTACCTGGAGTGGCTTAAATCGATGAACGTTGATTTCGCCGGCGATTTTCTCGTCATGGCGGCGACTTTGGCCCACATTAAATCGAGAATGCTGCTGCCCACGGTTTCGGATGAAGATGACGACGAAGATCCGCGGATGGAAATCGCCCGACCTCTGGCCGAATATCTGCAGTTGAAATCGGCCGCCGAGGAACTGTCGCGCCGGGCCTTGCTCGGAGAAGACACCTTCGTGCGTCAACTGGCGGAAGTCCGCGATCTGGTGCCCCGCGACGAAGAGTTCATCAAAATCGGCCTGTTCGAACTGATCGATGCCTTTCAACAGATTTTGAAAAACATCTCCGCCGAAGAGCGGCTGGAACTGACGTCCGACAGCATCTCCGTCAAAGACCGCATATCGGAACTGGTCGATCTGTTTGAAGAAAAAAAATCCCTGACCTTCAATGAGCTTTTTGCGGGTGCTCCCACTAAAAGCGACGTGATCATAACCTTTTTGGCCATACTGGAAATGGTCAAGCTCTGCCTGGTCCGCCTGGCACAACATTCACAGACCGGACTGATCCGATTGTTCTACGAGTAATGGAAAACCTGAAAAGCATCATAGAAAGCCTGCTGTTCGTCAGCGATGAGCCTCTGTCCATCGAGCGGTTGAAAAGCGTTCTCAACCCGGCTGCCGCCGGCGATATTCGCAGCGCATTGAATCTTCTCGCCGAGGAGTACGAAGCCCGCAGCGGTGGATTCCACCTCAAAGAGGTTGCCGGTGGATATCAGCTTCGCACCCGGCCGGAGTTCAGCGAGTGGATCACCAAACTGGTTCAACCACGAGCGCCGCGGCTCAGCAAAGCCGCCCTCGAAACCCTGGCGATCATCGCCTACAAGCAGCCGGTCATCCGTAGTGATGTGGAACACATCCGCGGCGTGGACTGCGGCGGTGTCATCCGGGCGCTGCTCGAACGCAACCTGATCAGGGTTCTCGGGCGCAAGGAAATTCCGGGACGCCCTCTGATCTACGCCACCACCAAACGGTTTCTGGAAGTATTCGATCTGAAAGACCTTAAAGACTTGCCAACCCCGAAGGAGATAGAGGAGATGGGGCAGGCCCTGGCCGATCGGTCCAATGTCGTCATCGAAGACGACACGACAGATGAGACGAGGGAATCGCAACTCGAGCTTGATTTCGAAGAATCGGAAACAGACGAGCCGACAAGTCTTGCCGACAATGAGGACAACGGTGCGGAACCGCCCGAATCCGCGGAGGGAGTCGAACCAACGGACTCCGAGGCGGATAGCGGTTACCCCCGGCCATCATGATGCAGCGACCATTTAATTTCAAACACTTAGAAAACAGGGTCGATCAGCGGACAAAATTACTGAAAAATTCCTTGACTTAAACACCCATAACCAACTAAGAGTTAAACCGTTTTTTCTCTCCTGAACACCATCTCAGGGCTCGGGAGAACAAAAAGCGTTGAGGAGAGTTCATGAACAGATCGGAAATGATCAGTGTGTTAAAAGAAGAAGCGGACCTGAGTCGCAAGGACGCTGAAACAGTAACGGATTTATTTTTCGAGATGATCGTGGAAACATTGGCGCGAGGCGAAAGGGTTGAAATCAGGGGTTTCGGAAGTTTCACAGTCAACCATTACAAGCCTTACACCGGACGCAATCCGAAAACAGGCACCCAAATACACGTTCCCTCCAAGAAGCTGCCGTTTTTTAAGGTCGGCAAAGAGTTGAAGGAACGGGTCGACGGCTGATCGGTTCGGGCGGTTAACTCAGCGGGAGAGTGCTACCTTCACACGGTAGAAGTCACTGGTTCAAATCCAGTACCGCCTACCAAATAAATCAAGGGGTTGGGGATGATACCGCGGCCCCTTTTTTATTGGTCGTGACCAAATTGTGACCGGTTCGAAATAACGGCTTACCACGTCGTTATGATTAAGCGGCCCGCCAGGCTCGTTAGGAAACATGAGGCTTAACTCGTTCGGTGGACACGCCAGCCGCCATCGCTTTAATTCGTAAGCGTTAACAAATCCCTCCGTAAGGCCACGTGACGGCAAGAGCCATGGGAATGCGAGGTGTCAGCCATTAGTCTTGAGCGGTGACAGCAATGTCGTCGGGATGGATATTTTGGGCAGCAGATCTTTGTGCTGGTCTATCCAGCAAATCCTCTAATTTGAGTGGCACGAAGGATACGCCCGTTTCGGTGTGCGAAAACCGCTTTTTCCAATAGTCCAGCTGGTGGTGCTTCAGATTGTGTCGCCGGCAGTATTCGGCCTGGGTTAGACCCGTCACTTGCCAGCTGTCGATGTGCTGTTTCCAGTAGCTGCGTTTTTGTTCGAGCTCTTCGGCTCTGGATATCTGGTCCATGATGTCGCCTCCTTGTTTTTGGGCAACATCATGCCACGGTCTGCTGATCTTGTGAAGATGGGGTTAAATTGACGCTTACCTTCCATC